>Ga0182030_10016651_pt1 | contig 14289 bp, 6 predicted proteins | sample 812S3MmetaG_FD_121299 | JGI IMG/M metagenome (GOLD analysis project Ga0182030, IMG submission 121299) | Permafrost microbial communities from Stordalen Mire, Sweden - 812S3M metaG (Illumina Assembly) | ecosystem: Environmental > Terrestrial > Soil > Wetlands > Permafrost | place: Sweden...
CCGGGGACCTGGCGGGGTTGCTGGACGAAGCTCAGGCGGAGGCGGAACGGGCGTTTGGCAATCCGGCGGTGTTTCTGGAGAAGTACATTCCGCGCGCCAAGCACATTGAGGTTCAGGTGCTGGGCGACCAGCACGGCAACGTGATCCACCTCCACGAACGGGATTGCTCGGTGCAGCGGCGGCATCAGAAGGTGGTGGAAGTGGCGCCCAGCTTTGGCCTGCCGGAGGAGATCGTCCGCGAACTGTGTGATGCGGCGGCGCGGATGGCCCGCGAAATCCGTTATGACAATGCGGGGACCATCGAGTTTCTCTACGACCTGGACCGGCACGAGTGGTTCTTCATCGAGATGAACCCGCGCATCCAGGTGGAGCATACGGTCACGGAAGTGATCACGGGGCTGGACCTGGTGCGGGCGCAAATCTTGATCGCCCAGGGGCATCCGCTGCACGGACCGGAAGTGGGCATGCCGGCGCAGGACCAAATTCCGCGGAACGGCTATGCCATCCAGTGCCGGGTGACCACGGAGGATCCGGAGAACAAATTCATGCCGGATTACGGCAAGATTCTGGCCTACCGTTCGCCCGGCGGTTTTGGCATCCGGTTGGACGGGGGCATGGGCTACGGCGGCGCGATCATCACGCCGTTTTACGATTCGCTGCTGGTGAAGGCGATTGCGAGCGCGCAGACATATGAAATCGCCCGCCAACGGATGCACCGGGCGCTGTCCGAATTTCGCATCCGCGGGGTGAAGACGAACATCCCGTTTCTGGAGAACGTGATCCACCACGAGCGATTCCGCACCGGCCAGGCGACGACCACCCTGATTGACACCTCGCCGGAACTGTTCCAGTTCAAGCCGCGCCGCGACCGGGCGACGAAGCTGCTCAATTTCCTGGGCAATGTGGTCGTGAACGGCAACCCGCACGCCAAGGGCTACCAGCCGGAGAAACCGCTGATCCTGGCCGCGCCGGTGGCGTTTGACCACCGGCAGCCGCCGCCGCCGGGCACGCGGGACTTGCTGCTCAAGCTGGGGCCGAAAGGCTTTGCGGCGTGGACCCGCAAGCAGAAGCGGCTGCTGGTGACCGACACCACGATGCGGGACGCCCACCAGTCACTGATGGCCACGCGGGTGCGCACGTACGACATGCTGGGGGCGGCGGACGCGGTGGCGCGGCGGGCGGCAGGGCTGTTTTCGCTGGAAATGTGGGGCGGCGCGACGTTCGACACGGCGATGCGCTTCCTGAACGAAGACCCGTGGGAGCGCCTGCGGCAGTTGCGGGAGCGCATCCCCAACATCTGTTTCCAAATGCTGTTCCGCGGCGCGAACGCGGTGGGTTATTCCAACTACCCGGCGAACGTGGTGGCGGGGTTTGTGAAACACGCGGCGGCCTCGGGCATTGACATATTCAGAATCTTCGACTCGCTGAACTATACGCCCAACCTGCGGGCGGCGATGGCCGCCGTGCAGGAGACGCACGCGGTCTGCGAGGCGGCGGTGTGCTACACGGGCGACATCCTCGACCCGCGGCGCGACAAATATTCGCTGAAGTATTACGTGAAACTGGCGCAGGAGCTGGAAAAAATGGGCGCGCACATGCTGGCCATCAAGGACATGGCGGGGCTGTGCCGTCCGCCGGCGGCCAAGGTGCTGGTGAAGGCGTTGCGCGAGGCGGTGGGGATCCCGGTGCATTTTCACACGCACGACACGGCGGGGACGCAGTCGGCCGCCATCCTGCAGGCGTGCGAGGCGGGAGTGGACGTGGTGGACCTGGCGCTGGCCAGCATGAGCGGCAGCACCAGCCAGCCCAACCTCAATTCCATCGTGGCGGCTGCAACACACGCCGCGGGACACCGGGCTGGACCTCGAGGCGCTCAATGACCTGGCGGATTACTGGGAGCGGGTGCGCGAGTATTATCATCCGTTCGACACCGCGCCCAAGACGGGCAGCGCGGAGGTGTATCTCCACGAAATGCCCGGCGGACAATACACGAACCTCAAGGAGCAGGCGGCCGCCATGGGGGTGTCGCACCGCTGGCCGGAGATCGCGCGCCTGTACGCGGAGGTCAACCGGATGTTCGGGGACATTGTGAAAGTGACGCCGTCCAGCAAGGTCGTGGGCGACATGACGCTGTTTTTGTTCAGCCGGGGCATCCAACCCGCGGACGTGGTGAACCTGGAGCCGGGCGCGCAGGGTTTCCCGGAATCGGTCGTCGACATGTTGAGCGGCGGGCTGGGTTGGCCGGCCGGCGGCTGGCCGGCGGATTTGCAACGGGCGATCCTCGGGGACAAGCGCGCCGCCCAGGCCCGGCGGGATTTTGAGCATGGAGTCATCCCCGGCGCGGCCTCCGCCCCGGCGGATTTGGACAAACTCCGCCGCGAGCTGTCCGAAACCCTCAAACGCGAGGCGACGGACGACGACGTGTATTCGCACCTGATGTATCCGCAGGTGTTCGCGGATTTTGCCCGGCAGGCGCGGGAATACAGTGATGTGAGCGTGCTGCCCACCCACGCCTTTTTCTACGGCCTGCGCCCGGGTGAAGAGATCAACGTCGCCATTGAGGAAGGCAAGTCGCTGATCATCCGGCTGGTGAGCGTGGGTGACGCGGACAAGGACGGCCGGCGCACCCTCAGTTATGAGTTGAACGGCATGTCGCGCGAGGCGTCGGTGGCGGACAAGAAAATTGCGCCCCAGGCCCGGACCCGGCCCAAGGCGGACCTCAACGATCCGCGGCAGACCGCCGCGCCAATCCCCGGGCTCATCGCGGCCATTTCGGTGAGCGTGGGCCACAAGGTGGCGAAGGGCGACAAGCTGTTGATGATGGAGGCGATGAAAATGCAGACGACGGTCTATGCCGCCGCAGACGGGATTGTGGAGGCCGTCACCGCCACGGTGGGTGAGGCGGTGGAGAGCAAGGACCTGCTGGTCAAACTGCGGGCGACCTGATTGGTGTCTCGTAGCAGCCAAGGTGAGGGCGTGTTGCCCAAGTCCCGGAGGGTGCCCGTCCTCGGGCACAGCAGCGTTTAAACCGACAAAATTGCCGGGTTTTTCGTGTGCCCGATTGATGGAATGCGCGCTTTTTTTCCGTTTCTGTATTTGGGCAACCCGCCCGTGACGAGGCTCCATTTGGCCTTTGACCTCATGGTTTCGGCATGGTTGTTCATTTCGCAAACGCCATGCTCAATTTATGTCAAGAATTTCACCTGCCCCCACACCGATCAAACCCCCCGGCCTCACCAGCAGGCCTGACAGCGTCTAAATTGTTGCTTGAGTTCTGATTAGGGGCGTTTAAAATTGGGGCTTGGCAGACGTTCCAAATTTATTTTATGAAGACGTTCAAACGGGGGAAATCAACCGGCTCGCCACCCCCCCCGGCCCTGGTGGTGCGCCTTGCTCCGGCAAACACACCCATCCCCGGGCGCTTGCCGGAGGCCCGCCCCCAAGCCGGCTCCGGCCATGAAGCTGATTCACCTTTAATATAATTGCATAATACGCTTGCGCTTGCCGGTAAATCAAGTAAACTTCGGCAAAATCCTGAAAGCAGTAAATCTTAACAACCTGGGATGGGCTGAATTATGAAGAAAACCAATGGCGGGGGAAAAATTTTCGACCCGGCCCGACGCACCTTGGCCGGCCTGTTTATCACCGCAACCCTGCTGGCCGGCCTTGGGACTTGCCCCGTCCGGGCGATGGTTGGCCTGCCGCCCGGCGGCGGCGGCGGTTCCGGTTCCGCCAACGCCCCGCTGCAGACTTTTTCGTTTGCTGACCCCACCAACTGGACGGACGCCGGCGGTTACGCGCCGGTCTCGTTCGCCAACCTTGGTTATTCTTTTCTGGGCAACGGCCGTTCGCTGGTGGTGGCCACCAATGTCCCGGCGTGGCTGCAATACAACGTCTGGGAAAGCGACGGCACCACGAATCTGACCGTGGATTCTGGCAGCCTCACCTTCTGGTTTGCCGCCTCCTCCTGGTCGGGCACGAATGCGGGCGGAACGGGGCCGGGTGGGTGGATTCAACTGGTTGACGTGGGCGAATGGGATGCTGATTCTTCGTATGGCTATTGGGGGCTGGCGATTGACCCGGAGGGCCAAAACCTCTGGTTTGTGTCGCAGGACGGCGCTGGAAACACCTACACGCTGTCCGCGCCGGCCACTTGGACGACCAACTATTTCCATGACGTCGCGCTCACGTATTCCAGCACGAATGTTGCCATTTATCTCGACGGGGTCCTGGCGACCAATGACCCCGGCGGCCTGAGCATCTGGCCCGGGGCCGGAGTGCTGGCCAACGGCGTGTTCTTCGGCAGCGACACCAACGGTCAGATGGAGGCCCAGGGTCTGTTTGACACGGTGCAAACTTACAGGGTTCCGCTCTCTGCCGGCGAGGTGCAATCCCTCTTTAACGGGGTTTTACCCTATTACAAAATGGACCCGTTGAACGTGGCGATGTTTAGCATCGCCTCCGGGTCGTCCTCCCAGACGACCTTCACGCCCAATAGCGACGTGATCATCGGGCCGGGCAATTTGCTGTGGGTGACGAATCTCACCTCCGGCTGCGAGGATGGGCCAACTCCTTGGACCGTGTGGCTGACCAACGTGGTGGCGAAGGCGGCGGGCAATGGGACCATGAAGCTCCAGTTCACGATTGCCGGCGGTTCCAACGGCGTGCCCTTTGATGTCTTTGTCAATTCACAGTTGTCGTTCGGCCCGGACGGCGTGCCGTGGTCCTGGGAAGGGCAGGGCTATCAATGCAACACCTACCTGCTCACCGTGCCGAGCACGACCTGTTTCCTGATTTTGGGTACGCCGCAAGATTCGGACGGGGACGGTTTGACGGATGCCTACGAGTCGCTGGTTTCCAAGTCCAATCCCGATGTCTATTCCACCGATGGCACCGGCATGGCCGACGGCTGGGAAGTTTTGTATTTTGGGCATACCGGCGTTGCTCCGAATGGCGATCCGGATGGCGACGGTTTGACAACGTTCCAAGAGTGGCTCATGAACGCGCAGGGTTACAACCCCGTGAAATGGAATTCCTTCACCAACAGTGTGGTCGGCGACGGTTATCAAAATTACAGCGGCGACGGCCTGGCCAATCTCATGCAGGCGTCCTTTGGCGGGAACATGCTGACCAACACTCCGACCTGGAAGGTGGACACGGACGGCGACGGATTGCCGAACGAATACAAGGTCATGGTTGGGGTGAGCACGAATTCGCCGCCGTCGGCGCCGGGCCTGCCGTCCTACAGCCAGAACCCCGTTCCTTAATCAGACGACCACCACCCTTTTATGAACTTGATGAATGATGTGAAGCGATTTTCGGCGGGGCTGCTGCTTTGGTGGGCCGCGGCCGGAATTGGCCTGGCGCAAAGCACCGGGCAATCTTATGGGGATTCTTATGCCAGTGGCGGCCCGGTCTCCGGCGCCGACCAGCAGGTGCAAGCCGCCGACCTGTTGAGCAAGCGGGGGCAGCAGAAAGTGGACCTGTTCACCGGCAGCTTCGGTTACTCGATTCCCATCGCGTGCCCGCCCGCGCGGAACGGTTCGGAACCCAATCTGGCTTTGGCTTATTCCTCCAGCGGGGGCAACGGCTGGTGCGGCATGGGTTGGAATCTGGAGCTCGGGGATATTGAGCGCAACACCCGGGAGGGAGTTCCCATTGCGTACTCCACCGCGACGCCGCCGGCCCCGTTGGCGCAATACGACGACGCCAAAGGATTCCTGCTGAATCTGCCGGGCAAGGGCTACAAGTTGTTTGCGGTGGCCACCAACGGAACGCTCGTCGAATACCGGGCCGAAGTGGACACCGAGTTTTTGCGCTGCTTCCTGGACACCGTCAACAACCTCTGGACGGTCTATGACAAGGGCGGCAATGCGTATTTGTTCGGCGGGTCCGCCAGCACCCGCGTGGCCAACCCCAAGGCCGGCTGGAGCGGCTACCGCGGCACCTTTCATTGGGCGCTGGACCAGGTCGTCACCGCCACCGGCGACTGGACCACGATTGCCTACACCAATTACACCAGCCCCTTCACCGGTCTGCCGGAGCGAACCCTTTATCCCGCCCAGATCGCCTATAACGGCCATACCAATTGGAATGGATATTCCGCCAGTTTTCCGGGGCCGGACAAAATCCTCTTTCAGACCGGGATTCGGACCAACGACTGGAATTTCTCCTTCCGGTCGGGCTTTCGCCGGGACCAGACCCGGCAGTTGACCAACATCTTGTGTCAGGTGGGGGCGCAGAATGTCTGGAACTACAGCCTCAATTACGGCCTCTCCGCGGCCACCGCCCGCTCCCTGCTGACGAACGTGGTGCTATCTGGCTTTAACGCGGGTGGTATTGCCACGGCCTTTGTGACCAACACGTTCGCCTATCAGGCCAACCCCCACGGCGTCTCATTTGGTCCCACCATGGTCTGGACCAACCTGGCGTTGAACACGCCGGGCAACAACGATTACCCCTACTCTGTCCCCTACGAGCCGCAGGTGACCCAAATCAATGACGATCTGAGCGGATTCCCCTATACCGTGGCTGACTTGATGGATATGGATGGGGATGGACTGCCCGACCGGGTGGTGTTTGACAGTTCGGTGTCGCCGAACCAGTATCAGGTGCAAAAAAATCTGGGTTTGCAGGCCAATGGCCGGGGCTCGTTCGGCACGCGCCATGTCTTCAACCCAACCTCCTCCGGGGGCGGTTCCACGGCCTCCGGAGCCAACCCTCTGCCCGACAACAGCGGCTATGCCGAATTGAACACGCCCTACGGGCGCATCCGGGACATCAACGGGGACGGCCTGCCCGACCGGGTGATGGATTATTGGGCGGCCCTTAACAGTGTGATCGCCAACAGCTATACCTATACACCCTATACCAACTATGAAGTCCAGTTGAACACGGGGCAGGGATTTGCCGGGGAGACCTACTGGCCGGTGTCCACGGGGCCGCTGGCCATGACCGACGTGTATTCGTCCGATTATTTTTGCGTGGAATCCGGCGGCGCGTACGTGGGTTTGTTTGACATCAACGGCGATGGGCTGCCCGACCGGGTCATGGCCAACGGATATCTCAACGGGGCGATGACCAATTTCATGGTGCAGTTCAACACCGGCACAAATTTCACCCAGCCCATGAACTTTGGTCCCTACCATCGTCAGAACTGGAACGGCAACAATCTGGCGAACTGGGCGGGCATCGAGGCGCCCGAGGCCCACATGATTGACCTCAATGGCGATGGTTTGCCCGACCGCGTCATGTATCCGATGGACCCCAACAATCCGGGGGCGGAACTGCCTCATCCGGCTTCCTATTATGCCGTGGAATTTAATGATGGCTATTCGTTTGAATCCACCAACACCTCCACCGGCTATGGGGGCGCGGCTGATAAATGGCCGGGAGTTGTCGGCCAGGCGGGTGACGGTGAAGTCTACAACGGCATCAATTTCTGGTCCGATGCCATCTGGGACCTGCCGTTCGGGGGAATGTATGACCTCAATGGCGACGGCTTGCCGGACCGGGTCGTGCTGGATCAAACTTCTTTGAACACCCCCAATACCCGGTGGTTCGTCTATTTGAATAACGGCCACGGTTTTAACTCCACACCCATTGTCCTGACCAACCTCGAGAATCAATCCTGCTACAGCCTGTTCATGTATTCACCTTGGTGGAGCATGCAAGGAACGGGCGTCAAAGGGTCGGAAGCTGGCAGTCTCATTACCACCCTGATTGACATCAACGGCGATGGCCTCTTGGACCGGGTGATGTCCGTCCATGACTCTGGCAATGGGGTTGCCAATTCCACGTCCAATTATTTTCTGGTCCAGTTGAACCAGGGCCCCTTCCCGGACTTGATGACCAACGTCAACAACGGCCTCGGGGGCGTCATCAGCGTCTCCTACAACCCGTCCACGGCCTATGATAATCGCGTGGACACCACCAACCCCAATTCCGTCAGCCACATGCCGTTTCCCAAATATGTGACGGCGGCGGTGGCGGCATCCGACGGCGTTAATCCGCTGCAAACCACCACCTACGGCTACGGGGGCGGCTACTACGACGGGGTGCGGCGCGAGTTTCACGGCTTTGCCGTGGTCACCAACACCGATCCCACCCTGCGCGCCATAGTGACTTATTTCCACACCGGCGGCGGCCGAAATTATTCGGCGTTGGGTGAATATCAGGACACCAATGCCATCACCGGCGCGGGCAATTTCGCCAAGGCGGGCCTGGCTTACCGGGTGGAGACCTATGGCAATGACGGCGAGTTGTACCACGTCCAGGTCAACCAGATCAACCAGACCAGTTTGACCAGTGGGGGGAACCCCCGATATTTTCCATTTACCGCGCTGACCTTTGACTGCGATTATCCCGGCAACGGCACCCCCAATGTTTCGGCCACCCAGTTCACCTACGACCCGGCTGGCAACGTGACCAATAAAATCGAATACGGTCAGGTGAACAACTTCACTCCGGCCAACTTCTCGTTTACGGATGCGAACACGGTCCCCCCCCGGTACTATAATACCACCTTCGCGGCCGGCAGCGGCAACAGCTATATCGTGAACCACCCGGCCACGGCCATTCTCGCCGATGGCGGCGGCAACACCGTCCAGGAGACGGATTATTCCTACAATGCCCTCAGCGGCACCCTCGCCACCAAGCTGACCCGCATTTCGGCCAGTTCGTTTGCCACCAATAGTTTCAACAATTACACCACCTGCGGCCTCGTCGGCCAAATCGTGAACCCGGTCGGGGTGCCGACGGCCATCACCTACGACTCCACCTATAACACCTATCCGGCCACGACCACGGCCGGCAGCTTCACCACCACGACCAGTTACGATCCGCGTTCGGGCCGGCTGGCGGTCGCCACCGACCCGGCGGGCCTGACGGTGAGCAACAGCTTTGATGCCTTTCTTCGGCCAACCGAAACCGACCAGATTCCCATTGGCGGCGGCACCGCGGTCTGGATGAAGCGATACGATTACCCGGCCGTCTTGCAGGCGGCTGTTTCCGGTCTGGCGGTCAACTATGTGGACGAGGTGCAAAACGACGGGGTGGGCGGTATCACCAACCGCACCTACGTGGACGGGTTCGGGCGGTCCATCCAGACGTGCACCCAGGGCGAGAACAGCAATTATCGGGTGGTTTCCACCGCCTATGACGGGCGTGGCAACGCGTTTTTAAACACCTGGCCGGTGTTTGGAACCATCAACTTCACCAAACCCGCTTCCACTCAGTCGGCCACCTGGATTGGCTACGATGCGGCGGGAAGGGTGGCGACCAATCGCCCCGTCAGCGCCACGTTCAATGCCAATGGCGCGTTTAGCAGCGCCACCCCCCTCGCGGGCGATACCGGTTCCCCGCTGGCCGCCCGCACTTGGAGTTACACCTACGGCGGCAACCCGTGGTGGATTGTCTACACCGATGAAGACGGCCAAATCCGCCGCTACGGTCTGGATGCGTACGGTCGCACCAACCAAATCCAGGAGGCGGACGGCTCCAGCACCTATACCAGCACTTTCAAATATGACCTGGCGGACAACCTGACCAGCCTCGTTAATGCGAATGCGGAGAACATCTTTTGGGCCTACAACCAGGCCGGCGGTTTGGTGGCGATGGCCGATCCATATTTGGGCCCGTGGACATACGTGCGGGATTACGCCGGACGGCTGCGCCTGCAGACCGACGCGCGCGGCGATGTCGTCTCCAATTCTTACGTTAACCCGTCCACCGGCAGCCAGGACGCGCTGGGCCGCCTGCAAGTGCAGACGGTTTACAGCCTTAATTACAGCAACCACACGCTGGTTCCGGCGTTTACCAACACCTTCCTTTACGACAACGGCGCTGATTCCAGTTACAAGGTTTATCCGGGATTGCTTTACGAGGTGATTGACAGCCAGGGCTGGGAGAAAAACGGTTACGATCCCCGCGCCCGGACCATCAAAACCGCGCGTTATCTGAGCATCAACGGCACCACCAATACGATCGGCTGCACGTTTGACGACGGCAACAACGCCACCGCCATTGCCTATCCGAACAACGGCCCCACCGTCACCAACTCCTATTTCCATGGTGGCAGCCTCAATCTGGTGTCCCTGGTTGGCGGCGGCAATTTCTATACGATCAATGCCTCCGGCTACGACCAGTTCGGGCACGCCACCAATTTCGCCTATGGCAACGGGGTGACGACCACGCGCGGTTACTATCCCATATCTCAACGCCTGCAAACCATCGCTGCCGCCGGTTCGGCCGGCCCGATTTTCAGCCGGACGTACCAATACACCGCCGGCAACGACATCGCCAACCTCAGCGGCACCGGCGTCACCAACGCGGTGAGCGTGACGTATTACAATTTGCACCGGATCAAGACGTACAGTGGCATGCCCGGTGGCGGCAGCTACGCCTATGACCCCACCGGCAACCTCACCAACAACATTGAGGGCGGCGGCTCCAGCTATGCCTACGCCAATCCCCGGATCCAGGCCGTCCGCACCGCCTTTGGCTACACCAACCTCTATGATCTGTGCGGCAACATGTTGGTGCGGCACGGGGGCCTCACCAACTCGCAGGCCATGGTCTATGACCCGGAAAACCGCCTCTCGGCCATTGCCCAGGCCGGGGTGATGTCGGCTGAATTTGGCTACGCTTTTGACGGCGCCCGCTTGTGGAAGCGCCTCAACCAGAACCCGACCAACCTTCAGGTGTGGATCGGCTGCCTCTACGAACAAAAAGCCGGCAAGAACTTGTTCCACGTGTTTGCCAACGGCGAACAGGTCTGCACGTTTGAAACCAACTCCGCGCTTTACGGCGGCGGGAACCCGAATGCGGTGGGGTATTACTACCATCAAGACAGCCTGGCCTCCTCCAGCGTCTTGAGCGGTTCATCCGGCGTTCAAACGGAAGTCAATGTGTGGTATCCGTTCGGTCGCATCCAAACCGCCGGCCCGCAGGCCGGCTTCCAGGTGTCGCGCCGGTTCACCGGCCAGGTGTTTGATGCGGAAAGCGGCCTCTATTATTACAACGCTCGGTATTACGACCCGGAACTCGGCCGGTTCATCCAGCCGGATGACATTATCCCGGACTTCGGCAATCCGCAGAGCTATAACCGCTACTCCTATTGCCGAAACAATCCTTGGACCTGCACCGACCCCAGCGGCCATGACGATACCTACACCGGTGCATCCGGGCGGGCCCTGTTGCAAGCGGACGATGCGGATGCCACCGGTGTCGTGCTCCGGGCCAGGCAGTCCGCCGCCACCACTGCGTCTGTTCTCCGGACGGCGGTTGAGCTGAACCCCATTGTCGGTGCCGCGAATGGTGGCATCGGCCTGGTGACAGGCCATGACGCCATTACCCATGAAAAACTGACGGTGGGACAACGCTTGGAAGCCGGAGGCGGAGCGGTTTTGTCAGCCACTCCCTTCGTCTTCAAAGCCGGCAAACTGATAAAAGTTGCCGCCGATGCTGAGGAAGTGGTGGATGCCGGAAAAGTCTTGAAATCAGGGTGGGCTGCCGCCGTCGAATCGGATAAATTCCTATTGGCGGAAAAGCAGGCGGTGTCCGGAATAATCAAAGATGGAAAGGTAATTGGCATCGGAGATGCCGAACTGGCTCATCGCGAATTGGCGGAAAAACTCGGGATCCAATTGATCAACGGAAAATTGCCGCCGGGAATGGAAGGATTCCTGGCTCAAAAAATCGGCGGAAAGATAAATGTGGCCGGGGCGGCAATCAATGGCAGTGGCGCGTTTTTGACAATTTCGGATGCCGGCAAAAAAGCCGTGGAAACATTCATGCAATGAGGAAAGCCCATGGACCAAGAAATCTGCTTGCTTAATGATGATGGGGAGCCGCGGACATCAGGAATTTTCGACCCTCTCCTCAGAATATTATTTGCGGCCTTGGTGGCATCCGCCGAAGAGGTTTGCATCACCTATTCACTGGTTAAGCCCGGACGTATTATGGCGGAATATACCAAAGAAGGCAAAAGTTTCCCGCTCAAGGTGGAGGCCAATTTCAGTCCGGCGGATCTTTTTGTGCGGCTTAGGATAATCTGTGGCCTGTCCATTGTGGCGGCGGGGCGCCTGACGGGTGAGACGATGATCCGCTTCCAAAATCAACCGGTTAAAGTTCTGGTGGAGATAAATGCCGGGGAAACCCAGGAGGGAATCGGCCTGAAATTTGCCGCACCTGCCCCGAGTGATCGAGCGTCATGAAACGGCTGCCGCTGTTAATGATGTTGTTGCTGCCTTTGCTCGGGCGGGCTCAATTCACCTGCACAACCAATGCCGACAACTCGCTCACCATCACGGGCTACGGCGGGTCCAACGGCGTGGTGCTGATTCCCAGCACCATTGCCGGTCTGTCGGTCACCACCATCGGCGACTGGGCGTTCTATGCCGCCAGTATCACCAACGTCCTCATTCCCGACAGCGTCACCGCCATCGGTGACGGAGCGTTTTTTGACTGCGAATCATTGACCAATGTCACTATTGGCAATACCGTCAGCAACATTGGTGATTGGGCGTTCGGTTTCTGTCCCAGCCTGACGAGTGTTTGTTGTCGCGGAAGTCCGCCCGCCTTCGGTGGGAGCAATGTGTTCTATGGTGATCTGGCCACCATCTATTACTTGTCCGAAGCCACCGGCTGGGGGCCGACCTTTGATGGTCAACCGGCGGTGTTGTGGAATCCTGACGTGCCGTTTTCTTACACAACAAACAGCGACGACATTACGCTCACCATCACGAGCTGCACCAGTTCTGGTAATGCACTGTTTATACCCAATAATATTGACTTCTTACCTGTGACGACTATCGGATATGAGGCGTTTTTTTTCTGCGGGAGCCTGACCAACATTATTATCGGATACAGCGTAAGTAATCTCGAAGTCCTGGCGTTTGGTGACTGCCCCAGTCTGACAGCAATCACGGTAGATACGAACAATCCATTTTTCAGCAGTCTTGACGGAGTCTTATTCGATCACAACCAAATGCTGCTTCTTGAATTTCCGTCAGGCAAAACCGGGAGCTATTCGATTCCGGTCGGCGTGACCGATATCGGCGAATATTCGTTTGCATCTAGTAGTGAATTGACGGGGGTCACAACTCCCGCCAGCGTCACCAATATCGAGGACAATGCTTTTTATGGCTCCAATCTGACCAGCCTGACGATGCTAAACGGTATTACCAACATTGGAGACGATTCCTTCGCTTACTGCACTAACTTGACAAATATTACGTTTCCCGGCAGCGTCGTTAACATCGGGGAATCCGCATTCGCTGTCTGCAACGGCCTGTACAGCATCACATTTTCCAACAGCGCAGCCAGCATCGGAAACTATGCGTTTGATTCTTGCACCAATCTGACCCATGTCGCATTAGGCACCAAAGTCACCAATATCGGGGATTATGCTTTCTTTCGGTGCTTTAGGATGACCGACTTTACAATCCCAAATACTGTCACCAACATCGGGGCCGGCGCGTTTACTTACTGCCTTGGTTTGACTAATGTCACAATTCCAGACAGCGTGAGCGAAATCGGATACTTTGCGTTTATTGCCTGCTACAACCTTGATCAAATATTCTTCAATGGCAACGCTCCCTCATCCCCAGGTGCGTGTATTGTCAATGATGCTCCCAATTTAACCATCTATTATCTGCCTGGAACCACGGGCTGGGACGATTTTGCAAACCTAACTCCTTATCCAATAACACGTTGGCTTCCGCAGATGCAAACGGCCGGTTCCAGCTTTGGGGCGCAGACGAACCAGTTTGGATTCACCATCAACTGGGCGGGCGGGCAGACGGTGCTGGTGGAAGCCTGCACGAACCTCGCCCATCCCGTTTGGCAGCCGGTGCAAACCAACACCCTCACGACCGGCACGGCTGCTTTCAGCGATCCGCAATGGACGAATTTTCCCGCCCGCTTCTACCGCCTCCGCTCGCCTTAATTTCGGTGTTTTATGCCTGGATTTCTTTGTAAAACTCATGGACGGCAAGAAGCCGTAATCGCATGTCCGCATGTTTGTAAAGCGATAAAGGATGGCAATTCAATTTTTTACCGTTTGGCAAAGAACCAGAGGCTTTTTGGCGGTGAACTGCTCTGCGATGTTTGCACTCTCCGTTGGGCAGACATTCAGAGTGATTCTGAATTTGAGCAGATAATCGGCGAACTCCAAGGTGTGTGCAATAAATGTTTTGCAGAGTGGCAGGAAAAATGTGGCCGCCCGACATGACCTTTATGAAATCAACCCGCCTGTCAAATAGTTCGGCCTTCCCGCCGAGGACAAGG
>Ga0182030_10016652_pt1 | contig 14289 bp, 10 predicted proteins | sample 812S3MmetaG_FD_121299 | JGI IMG/M metagenome (GOLD analysis project Ga0182030, IMG submission 121299) | Permafrost microbial communities from Stordalen Mire, Sweden - 812S3M metaG (Illumina Assembly) | ecosystem: Environmental > Terrestrial > Soil > Wetlands > Permafrost | place: Sweden...
TATACAGCCCGACGACGGCGGCGGCATTGAGCAACAGCAGCGCACTGGCTGGAGCCGCGATACGATGCATAACAGGAAACCTATCGCTTAAGCCGGCGATGGCGGCGGTCCACCCCAGAACCTGCATAACGGCGATTACCGCATAGACGGGAGAAACGGGAGAGAGCGCCACCGAAGAGACAAGCATAAGAACCAGCAGATAAGGAACCACGAGGCGCATGGCCTTGTGCGAGAGAAATTGAAAGAGAACCCGGTTTTCGGGGGTCAGCGTCCACGGGGCAAGTTGGATGAGCTGAAAGTTACCCGCCAAAGTGCGCACTTTGCGATGAAACTCGCCTTCGACTTTCTTGGGCCATGTGTCGTAGACATAGGCTTTTGGATCGAGGACGGACCGGTAGCCCTGCCTGATGATGGAGAGCGGCTGAAACATGTCGTCCAGGATCATTCCCGCGGGCTGTGGGACAGCGAGCCGGCGGCGAATAGCATAAAAGCCTCCATACACTCCGACGGGCGAGTCGGTGATCGCTTCACACTTCCTGATCCATTGTTCGTATCGCCAATAGAGCCCGCCGACGGCCGCAGAGGCGGCGTCGTGGCCGTCGTGGCGCAGAGTGAGTTCGCCGGCCACGCAGCCTACGCGGGGATCGGCGAAGTTGCCAACCAATTGCTGAATCGCCCCCGGTGCGATTTCAGGGCGGATGTCAACAAACAGAATCAGTTCCGCCGTTGCCTGGGCCACACCCGCGTTGACAGCCACCGCTTTGCCGCTGTGTTCTTGAAGGACGATGACCTTGAGGAGTGGGTGCTGCTGGCGAGCCAGCCATTCCGCTGTGCCGTCGGTCGAGCCATCCGAAACGACCACGATCTCCTGAATGTTGGGATAGTCGAGACCAAGGAGATGCTGGATTTTGTATGGGAGTAATGCAATGCCGTTATGCACAGCGAGTACGATCGTCACGCTGGGAGAGATGTTGTCAACCAGCCAGGGGCGGGGCCGCAGTTTTGCAAGCAGCCACATCTCCAGAGGATAACCCACATAAGTGTAAAGAATGCCGGCAAGCGACAAGAAGAAGACAATCTTCACTGGGCTCCCCTTCGCAGAATGATGGTCTTGATTGTCTCAAACATGATGAGCAGGTCGAGACCGAGCGACAGGTGCTTGACGTAGTAAAGATCGTATTCAAGCTTTTGCCTGGTCTCTTCCAGACTGGCGCCGTAACGGAATCGCACCTGCGCCCAACCGGTAATCCCCGGGCGGATGATGTGGCGCAGTTCATAGAAGGGAATTTCGCTGCTGAGCCACTGCACGAACTCCGGACGCTCCGGGCGAGGGCCGACAAACGCCATCTCTCCGCGCAAGACGTTCCAGAGTTGAGGAATCTCGTCAAGGCGGGTTTTGCGCATGAACTTTCCCAGCGCGGTGACTCGAGGGTCGTCTTTGGTGGCCCATACCGCGCCTGCTGGCTCGGCGTCCTGGCGCATGGTGCGGAATTTGCAGACAGTAAATGGACGTCCGCGCAGTCCAACCCGCGTCTGGCGGAAGAAGATGGGGCCCGGTGAAGAGACGCGCACAGCGAGGATGATGAACGGAAGGAATGGAAGGCAGATCAACAGCGCGACGAACGAGACAGTGATGGAGACAAGCCGCCGGACAAGCTGCTGCGATGCCTTGACGTTGAACCCATCGCTGAAAATAAGGGAGCTTGGATTCAGCCCCTCCAGCGGCAGCTTGCCATAGAGCCGCTCCATGAGGGAGATTGCATCTTCAATCAGAACGCCTCTCAGGCGAAGGTCGAGGAGTTCACGAAGCGGCATAGACCCGCGCCGCTCCTCCATGGCTACTATGATGCGATCGATGCGGGACTTCGGATCGCGGAAACCGCGGAGGTCCGCGGCAAATCGCTCGCGGAGTTCCTTCACCGATCCGTCGCTTTCGACATTCACAATATCCATGCCAGCGTCGCGCCTGGTGCGCAAGGTATCCACCACGCTTCGAGCGCGTTCGCCGCTTCCAAGCACGTAGACCCGCTCGCGAAACACCGCCAGGCCAATAACCCATTCATAGGCCCATCGCCAGATAACGAGAGCGATGGCAAGGACCGTGACTCCAACAACAAGAACATTGGGGCCAATATCGAGGTCGGGAAAAAAATAGACAAGCGCGGCAAGAAGGAAAGACAGGACGCTGAGGACGACCAGCAGCCGAAAGTAGATTTCCCAGCGTCCGGAGATGCGCTGCGGTTCATAGAGATCGAAGTAATAGGAAAGGAGCAGCGTAAGAACGGTGACGCCGGCAATTTTCCAGAGCCCGTTCTCGTAGATCAGAGCAATGTAAGTATCCGGCCCGATGAGGTACCAGGTGGCAAGCAGGAACGAGCCGCCAACGAGAAGCGTCTCGCAGAGCAGCAACACCAGGGTCCGGGTCGAGTAATAGACATTGAAGAGCCTGATCATTCCTAGTAGCGCTTTTCCCTTCGCTTGTTGCTTTCGCCGCCAGCATCCTGGTTGCTGTAGTAGTAGTAGTAAGAGCCTCTGCGCGGAGGGTTCTTGACTGCATTGAGCACGAAGCCGAGGACGCGCGAGCTGCTGAATGCCGCCTGGGTGCGCTGAGCAACGTCGAAGGGCGTCCTTGCTCCACGGGCAACCAGCAGAACCGCATCGGCGCTGCGGGCAAGTTCCACCGCGTCCGTAACCGCCAGCACCGGAGGTGAGTCGATGAGTATCCAGTCGAAATGCACCGAAAGAGTCGAGACCAGTTCCTCGATGCGGTGATTGGCGACGAGTTCCGAAGAGTTGTCACCGCACTTGCCGGCGGCAATAAAAGTGAGATTGGAGAGCGCGCCTCCGGAGACCGTATCACCGGCCCTTGAGTTTCTGTCGCGCTGAAGGACATCGTTCAGTTGAGCGGTTCCAGCCAAGTACTCCGAAAGTCCGGGCACGTTGGGTGCTCCGAGAAGGTTATGCAGCGTCGGGCGGCGCAGATCGCCGTCGATGAGCAGAATATTATTAACACTGTTTCGCGCCAGGCTCATGGCCAGATTCGCCGCGACAAAGCTCTTGCCCTCTCCCGGCATGCCGCTGCAGACAAGAACAGTTTTCAGCGAGGCTTCGTAGCGCGCCTGGTAAATGCGCGAACGGAGGCCGCGAAACTGTTCGACGCCCGCGCCGCGATCTTCGAGCGTGGGAAAGGAGAGGGCGTTAGGCTTCCAGGGGTACAACGGAATCTTATCGAGGGACACTTCGATCTTCGTCGGTGGCGGCTCCTCGATGCCGAAAGCGATTGCCGGCTCGGCAACATGACTTGCTTCAGATCCTTGCGCAACCGCTCGCTCGCGATCTGCTCGTTGAAGTGCTTCGTAAATGCGGCTCATATGTCTCGTTCCTTCAGGTAATCCCCGCTATCCGCGAGGGGCATGATGGTGTTGACCATGGCTACCGTCAGATCGTTTTCGGGCGAATCTGGAAGCGCCATGGGAGATACGGGGAAGGGCAGGCCTTCCAGATCTAGATCTGAAATGACCAGCCGGACGATGCGCGACGGGATGGACTTGCTTTGCTCAGCATATGCGCTGATCAGCGCGTGTTCGCAAATCAGATTGATGAGCCTCGGAACTCCCTTTGAGTAGCGATAGATGAGCCCTACAGATTCGGGCGCGAACAGGGGATAGCCGACGCCGGCGATGCGCAGTCTTTCAGCGATGTAAGCTTGCGTTTCCTCGGCGGTCAGTGGATTGGTTCTGCACCAAAGCGCTACGCGCTGACGAAGCTGGCGAACGCTGGGGTCGCGAAGCTTGGCTTCGAGTTCGGGCTGGCCTGAGAGAACGATCTGTACCAGTTTATCCGACGAGGTTTCGAGGTTGGTGAGCAAACGAATTTCTTCCAGAAGTTCGAGGGAAAGATTTTGCGCTTCATCGACCACGATGGCGCACAATCCTCGCTCGCTATAGCGCTCGATAAGCCAGCGATTGAGTTGCAGCAACATTCCGGACTTGGTGCGCGCCAGGGGCGGAATGCCGAAGTCGGTGAGCACGAACTCAAGAAAGTCGAGCACATCGAGGCGCGGATTAAAGACAAATGCAGTCGAAACCCGATCCTTGGCAAACGAACTCAGGACCGCCCTGAGAAGGGTTGTCTTCCCGGTTCCAACTTCTCCGGTCAAGACGACAAACCCTTTGCGCGCCGCAATGCCGTATTGCAGGCAGGCGAGCGCCTCCCGAATCTGCGGCATCATATAAAGAAACCGCGGATCGGGGCTGGCGCCGAAAGGGATGGCTCGAAGGCCGAAAAAGGATTTATACATGGTTAATCGCCGGCGTTCTCAACGGGTTTATGCGTACGTGCAAATGGATTCCAGCGGCCATGCGCTTTCGCTGTCTGGGGCAGGCCGCCAATGTGCGAGATGATGGCCAACGTCGGCAGTTTTGTGAAGGCCCAAATATCCCTCTCGTTGCGCACTGAAGTGTCGCGGTATTCAAGCAAAGCCGAGATCAGAAGGCCCAGTACGAACCCGGCCGCAAGGCCGCCACCGGCAAACACCATACGGTTCGGGAAGGACGGCGAGTCGGGGAGGTTGGGCGCGTCCATGACGCGGAACTGTTCGCCCTGGTTGCGCTGTTCCAGGGCGGTTGCCATCGACGACTCGTTCATCTTGGTCAGCAGCGTGTTATAGAACTGCAAAGCCGTCTCGTGGTCTCGAGTAATCTGCTTGTACTCTTCCTCGACCAGCGGGCTGGCCTCAATTCTCTCTTGGTAGACGCGAACGTCGGCCTGCAGGCGGGCCTGCTCCGCCTTTCCGTTCTCCATGGCAAGCTGCGCCGAATGAAGTTGAGCCTTGAGCGCCAACATCTGCGGGGTGTCATCCACATGAGTGGCCGCAGGCGCTTTGGGAGCCGCCTCGGTGGGGGTGTGCGTAATCTCCCCCTGCAGATCCGCAATCTTGCGATTGATTGCGATCACGTCGGGATAGTCCGGCTGGTAAGTCGCATCCAATTCCTGCTTCTGGGCCATCAATCTCTTCAGTTCCGCCCGGCGCTCATCGACTGAAACACCCGCACCCGGATCGGTGATGCGCTGCAATTCGTGCGTCTGCTGTGTGAGCAAGGCCTGGAGGAAAGTTACGTCCTGCTGAGAGCGACCCAACTGCTGCGTCACGGCATCAAGCTGGGTGGTCAGCGCCTGCAGGGTGCTTTCGGTAGGGCTTCCCATCACAATGCTTGAACCGCCGAGAGAGATGGATTGCCCTGGTAGCTTGCCGATGTTCTTTTGTTCAAAGGCCGCGAGTTTGGCGTCCTGGTCGTCGAGACTTCTCTTGGCATCTGCGAGTTGCTGCTTGAGGAAGTCGGTGGTGCCTTCGGCGGACTGCTGGCGCTCGCTCAGATTCTCACTGGTGAAGAGCGAGGTGATCTCGCCGCATACCTGCTGTGCCGTGCGCGCGTCCTGCGCCTTGAAAGAGATAAAGAATCCCGGCATATTATGATACTGATTCGACTGGATCGGCTTGATGCCGATTGATTTCTGGGTCATTGCGATGCGGTCATCCATGGTGGTCTTGGTGCCGGAATAGAGGTTGAAGCGCTCGATGATCGGCTGGATGCGCGAACGGCTCAGAATCTGCTCCTTCATCGACGCCAGGCGCGACCCTAGATCTTCCTCGACCACAGGCTTTACATAGTCTGCCGGGACCGTCTGCTGCTCGATGAGGATAAGCGTCTGCGACGTGTATTGAGGCGGCAGGACGTAGCTGATGCCATCCCCGGCTATGAGCAGGACGATCGAGGAAATCACGATCAACCCGAATCGCCGCCTCAGAATCCCGGCGTAGTCTTCCATTGTCAATTCACGATGCCCTAACATACGACTCCTTATTCAATCAATGCCTGAGATGTATTCCTCGCGGCGAGTATCCGAATCCAAAGGCAATCACGGAATACAAGCTGCTGAGGGTGTTGCTTGGAAGTGGCGTATTCGACCACTGATCGATTGCCGTATAACTTGCAAACATGCTGATATACCGGCTCAGCGGCCTGGAAGCCTGCACCGCACCAAACACCGAGTCGATCGCCTCGCTACTGTTGAGACCGCCGGTGCGCATGTACGAGCTTGTGAGGCCGACGCTGGTTTTCCTTCCAATTCCACGCGAGAAATTCAAGGAGACGACATCGGACTCCGCACCGAGAAGATATCCCGCTCCGCCGTTCATTCCATGGCTGTAACTCGCGCTGGCCGACTCGACCCTGTATTGGTAGGTTGCCGAAGCGTTTGCGGTGAAATTGGTGGAGGAAGGCACCACGGTGCTGTCAGAACTTCCAATCCATTCCGGCCCGATCGATCCACTCGTCGAAAAGCCGCGGGTCCACTGGCGATGGTAGATGATAGTCGCACCATTGGCGATAGAAGTGAAATTGGAACCCAGGGAGCCGGTCAAACTGGATGCGGGGTAGCTGAATTCGGAAAACATGTACGCACCCCCAACCGAACTGCGCGCATTGAGCCGCCGGGTAACAGCGGCGGTCGTCGACAGTCCGTTCGTATCCTGGCCATTGCCGTCGGGATAGATTAGCTGATAATCACCCCCACCGGCACTGAAGGTCGTCGCGCGGCCAAGATCGTGCGAGAAGGTTCCATTCACACCGTTGTTTATCGTCGCAGTATTGACTGTCAGGATCGACTGAGTGACCGGGGTATTCGAACCGGAAACGCCAATCGGCTCCCCTGTGCCGGGTTCTCCCGTGAAGCCGGTGGTCGGCGCCTGATTGAAATAGCCTGCACTGTCACTCGCCATGAACCTCCAGTGACGCCCGACAATGCCCTGCGATATCGTCAGGCTCTGAAATAATCCGCTTCCATAATCTGCGCTTCCTGTCGACCAGCCATACCCGCCGCCATAAGTGAGGCTGAACGGCAGTCGCGCCTTGGCGTTCGAATAACCCAACGACGCTGATACGTTGCTGGTCTCCAAGTTGCCCTGTGCGTTGCCGAAGTCTGCGGTCTCGGAATAGCGCACGGAATAATCTAGATTGCCGGTCAGCGGCAGACCCTTGCCGCCGCTTGCTTCGGGCACAACTTGAGCGTATGCCGAAGCGCTGACGGCGAACAGGATCGCGAGGATATGGAGGGTCGTCTTCATTTTTTGGGACGCCTTAAGGAGCAACAAGTGTGTCGCCGGGTTTCAGTACCAGATCGAATTCGCTGTTTCCCTTCAGCGCTTCCTTGTATCGCACTGGAATCTTGACACGCTTTCCGCCTTCGTCGCGCAGAATATAGACCTTCTTCACATTGGCGAAGTCAGAAAACCCACCGGCGCCGGCGATCGCCTGAAGCAATGTCATCCCCGGCGTCATTTCGACGGATCCTTTTTTTGCAAATTCACCCACCAGAAATATCTTTTTGCTGTTGATGGCCGTGATTACGACGTCGACCTTTGGATCCTGGATATATTTCTTGAGCTTGGTGGCGATTTGATCGCCTAACCCCAACGGCGTTAAGCCGGAGGCCTGAACATCGCCCAGCAGCGGCATGGTGATCATGCCGTCGGGCCGAACCAGGAGACTTCCCGACAGGGCCGGCTCCTTCCAAACCGAAACGCTTAGAACGTCGGATGCGCCGATGACATATGTGTCTGGCGGGGCTGCGGCGGTCACAGGCGGCGCCACACTGGGCTGCGCGGGGGCGTCGGTGGGCTTACTGGCGGCGTCTTTGTCCTGAGCATTCAAAACCAGGGCAGACGCGAAAAATGCCAAAATGAAAAGAACTCTCAACTTCATAGTGCGACTCCGTTCCTCTCGGATGCAGGGTGGTGCTCCGCTGCAACCTGCTTGAGCTTGTAGAGCAGGGCCTTGTAGCTGATGCCCAGTTCGTCCGCCGCCCGTTTGCGATTGCCGCCGGTGGAGACCAGGACCTCGGAAATCAATTGCCGCTCGATCTGGATGGATGCGGCCCGTGTAGCCTCCTTGAGAGACAGAGGCTTGTGATGCCCGTTGGTTTTCATGGTTGGCGAAACCGCTTTGAGCGCGGCTAGCGATATCGACTGATCTCCAATCGCGACAAAGGTCTTGATCGCGGTCTCCAGTTCGGGCAGATTGTGAGGCCAGCTATGCTCCATCATGAAGCCTATAATCTCTTCGCGGAGAACCGGCTTAGGCCGGTCGAATTGCTTGGCATATTGGGTAAGGAGATCGTCGGCAATAGAGAGAATTTCGGATTTCCTGCAACGCAACGGGGAGATCCGGAGCGTGACGGCCGATACCAGGTGGAAGAAGTCTTCTCTCATTCGCCACGACTTGACTTCATCGAGAAGCTCACGGCTGGTTCCGCAAACGAGGCGCGCGCTCTGCGCCTGCATGGAACGGAAATAGGTGTGGGCGATAAGTTCCTGCAAGCTAAGGCTGAGATCCCCTATTTCGGCAAGATAAACCGTTCCCTTGGAACAGAATGCGGACAAAATGCCGTCCGCAGTGGCGTCGGCGCTTTGAAGTTGCAGGAAGGAACTGCGCGACCGATGCGACTGCGCATGGATTTGCGCGGCAATCGATCGCTTGCCAACGCCATGCTCGCCCACGATCAGTACAGGGCAATCGCTATCGGCGATGCGAGAAATCGCGCGCTGAATCTGCGCTTCGATGGGAGCAAGCGTCTTTGCCTGCCGCTTCCCATTCTGGTATGTAGTCGCTGTGTCTGCCATTCGACTTTCTGGATCCACCCATTCATTAGCAATGCGGGGTCCAAACCTGAGGACAGGCCGGAGAAAGCGGCTTCCACGCGGTATATCCTCTTCTTAGTACACTTCAGTTGTAGACCTGCACCCAATAGGTGGTAAAGTTTTTCCCTTCATTCGAGAGTAATTGTGGCATTGATTTCCCTCCACAGTGGAAAAACTTTTCCACTCACAAGGGAAGCCGACTTCCCAATTCTGGGGAAACTGACATGGAATCTCCCTGAAATGAGCCCTGCCCCTTTCGGCACTCCAATTGCAACAGAAATAACAACGAATTCGAGATTCAGGCAGGTTCCCTTACGGAGAATATGACCCAAGACGTAGAAAATCCAGCCATCCCAGGGAACCCAGTGTTCATTGGAAGTTCTTATTTTACATGGGGTTGGGTGGTTATTGGCGCACTAACGGCGGCGGTTTACTATCGCGTGCTGGGAAAGCTGGTCACCGACTGGTACCGAATACCCGATTTCTCGCACGGATTTCTGGTGCCCATCTTCGCGGTCTACCTGGTATGGGAAAAGAGGAAGACCCTCGTTGAGACCAGAATTGCTCCCACCTGGAATGGAATTGCGGTGGTCGCGTTGGGGCTGGCTGTGCTGCTGCTGGGAGTTTTCGGAGCGGAACTTTTCCTGGCACGGGTCTCTCTGATCATCGTGCTCGCCGGGCTGGTGCTTTCGTTTGGAGGCTGGGAACTGCTCAGAGAGCTTCGCTTCCCGGTGCTGGTTCTTGTGCTCGCAATCCCGATTCCAGCTATAATTTTCAACCAGATTACCCTTCCACTGCAGATTCTAGCCTCGAAGATGGCCAGCGCTCTTCTTCCTTTATTCGGCGTTCCGGTTCTGCGCGAGGGCAATGTGATTGAACTTCCCGCAATGAAACTGGAGGTAGCCGAGGCTTGCAGCGGCATTCGCTCCCTGATGAGCCTGTTCACGCTGGCTGTCTTCTATGGTTATTTTCTTGAGAAGTCTTTCTGGCGCCGCGCCGTGCTTGCCCTGGCCAGCCTGCCGATTGCCATTGCGGCCAACGCGGTGCGCATTCTGGGCACCGGACTGTGCGTTCAGTATTGGGATCCGGAAAAGGCCATGGGCTTCTTTCACGAGTTTTCAGGGTGGGTAATGTTCTTGATTTCGCTGGGTTGTCTTTTCATCGTGCACCGCATCATGCAGCTATTCCCGGCCAAAGGGAGGCCGGCATGAAGAGCGCTCGCTTCTGGGTCGTTGCACTGCTGCTGGCTGCTGTGGCGTTTCTGCTGCAGGCCCGCGGGGACTCCGACCTGATTCCCGCGAGCGAGCCCCTCGCGCAGTTTCCGGCCGTGATAGGGGAATGGCACAGCCACGATCAGCCGATCGACCAGGAGACGCTCGATGTTCTTGGAGCCGGAGATTTTCTTTCGCGCGTTTATGGCCGGGCGGGCGGGGCACTGCCGATCGGCCTGTTTATCGGATATTTCCCAACCCAGAGAACCGGCGTTACCATTCATTCACCCAAGAACTGCCTGCCGGGCGCGGGATGGGAATTCGACTCGTCGCATTACGTCGATCTGAGGGATGATAATGGAAAATCACACCGGGTGGGCGAATACATCATTTCCAATGGAGAGAGCAGGGAATTTGTTATTTACTGGTATCAGGCGCACGGTCGGAGCGTGGCCAGCGAATATCTGGCCAAATTCTATCTGGCTACCGACGCAATGCGCCTGAACCGCACCGATGGCGCGCTGGTTAGGGTGATAACGCCGATCGGTCCGCAGGAGGACATGTCGGCTGCAAGGGCGCGGGCCGAGGCATTTACCGCGCAGTTTGCACCGAGTCTTCCGCGCTTCATCCCGGATTAGCTGGATGTTGCACTGCGGGGGATGAAAACGGGGATTGAAGCAAAAGGATTCAGGCTGCAAGCAGATCAGAGGCAGCCAGTGAGGATGTGAAGACAGTGAAACACTTCTTGAAAGCGGTTCGATCGAGGCTTGGTGGCCGGTGGAATCCGGCGAATCGGCGTGGATTTATTTGGGCAAGCATGCTGATTGTAGCCGTGGCTTTGCTGGGGGGTTGCCACGGCGATCCCAACGTGCGGAAGCAGAAGTATTTTGAGAGCGGAAAGCGATATAGCGCCGAGGGCAAATACAGAGAAGCGGCCATCCAGTATTCGAACGCTCTGAAGATCGACAAGACCTTTGCCGATGCGCACTACGAGTTGGGGCAGACATTGGAGCATCTGGGCCAGTTCAACGCGGCGTACGGCGAATTCGTTCGGACCGTGGACCTTCAGCCGACGAACTACAAGGCTCGTATCGACCTTGGAAGCCTGGCTCTTGCCGGGGGGAGAGTCGACGACGCGCAAACTCAGGCCAAGGCAGTGCTGGCGGTGCAGCCGAACAACCCAGACGTTCATGCGCTGCTGAGCGCCATTGCGCGCAAGAAAGGGCTGATCGATGAGGCGCTGACGGAGATGAACCGTGCTCTGGAACTCGAACCCAACCGGGCGGCGTTCCATGAGGATCTGGCGCTGCTTGAGTCGAGCGATCCGACCAAGAGTTCCGCAGAGGAAGCAGAGATGAAGAAGGCAGTCGCTCTGGATCCGAAATCGGTGAACGCCAAGCTGTTGCTTTCGGGTTTCTATGCCCGGAGCAAGCGCTGGCCGGAGGCCGAGCAGGAAGGCATGGACGCAATCAAGACCGATTCGAACAGCATTTCGGCTCGGACAAGTCTTACTCAGATTTATCTTGCGCAAAACGAACCGGCCAAGGCCGAGGAAGTTCTCCGCCAGGCGTCGCTTGATCTTGCGAACAATCCGCAGGGCGTGCGCTTGCTGGCGGATTACTACGCCGCCACCGGGCAGATGAACAAGGCGAAGGTGGAGTTTGCGCGCATCTCCTCGAAGTACTACAAGAACACGTCATTGCAGAAGGCATACATTCGCGTGTTGCTTCAGACGAAGGACTTTCAGACGGCGCAAACCTCGATCGCCTCGTTAATGAAGATTAGCCCCAAGGATCCTGAAACCGCAGGATTGAATGGAATCGTTCTTCTGAATAGCGGCAAGACCATTGACGCCGTAATCGCCCTGCAGAATGCTACGAAGAATTACCCGAAAGACGCCTTCATTCAGTATTGGCTGGGTAAGGCTGCGTCGGCCAAAGGGGACGTAGCTTTGGCTGAGTCGAGCTTTCGCGAGTCTACGAAGCTGAATCCGGCAGGTGTGGATGCACAGCAGGAGCTGGCGCGAATCGCAGCCCAGCGCGGAGACATTAACCTGCTGGCCGATGTGGCTGACAAGACAATAGCTGCGACGCCGCGCTTTGCCGGCGGCTATGTGTGGCGCGCGATCGTGGAGATGACCCACAACCAGCCTGACAAATCTGAAGCCGACCTGAAGACAGCAATCGCCGTTTCTCCGCGCAGCCCGCAACCCTATCTGCAACTGGGCAAGCTCAAGCTGTCCCAGAAGCACTATCCGGAGGGTGACGCCCTGCTGCAGCAGGCTCTGGATCTGGATCCAAACTCCATTCAAGCCCTACGCCTGCTGATCAGTTCCGACCTGGACGAGAAGAAGCCGGCCAAGGCGCTGGCCAGGCTTAACGCTCAAATCGCAAAAAGCCCCTCAAACAGCGGTCTCTACGATCTGCTGGCCCAAATGCAGGTGGATGACAAAAACCTCGATCAGGCGTTGGCGGCCGCCGAGAAGGCCACTCAGTTGAACCCCTCCGATGGGGATGCCGTGATGCTGTATGCGAAGATTCAAGTCGCACGCGGACAGGTGCCCAGCGCTATTGACGCCTGGGAAAAATGGTTGCATTCGCATCCCGCCGATCCCAGGGCGCTTTCACTTCTTGGGATGCTCGAGGATGCGCGAGGCAACTTCGGAAAGGCGGAGGACTATTACAAGCATGCCCTGCAAATCCAGCCCAATCAGCCATTGGCCGCCAACAATCTTGCATACAGGATGCTTGAGAACGGCGAAAACGTGGATGTGGCCTTGACCCTTGCGCAAACGGCCCGCCAAGGCATGCCAACCTCACCCGACACCGCAGATACGCTGGCGTGGGCCTACTACCACAAGGGGACCTTTGCCTTTGCCCGCGATCTTCTGGAGGACGCGCTCAAGACGGAGCCGAACAACGCACTGATGCAGTATCACCTGGGAATGGTATACGGCAAGATGAGGGATAAGAGCAACGCGGCGATTCACTTGAGGAAGGCCCTGTCGCTCGCGCCCGATTCGCCGACAGCAAAGGACGCCCGTACAGCGCTCCAGGGGCTGGGTTAGGCGCCCGTAAACACTAACTGGCAGCCGGTTCAAGCGCGAATTGTCGCCGGTGGCCACCGAATGACTCAATCGTAATGAACCGCGCGCGGATTCGCACGCGATCGGGGCCGGTATCTTCATGTCGAACACCAGGACAATAGCGCGAAACACAGGCTGGTACGGCCTCGAAAATGTGATCAGCGCTGTTGCGACGCTGTTTAGTTCGATTGCTATCGCTCGTTACCTTGGCCCGTCAAAGATGGGCTATATCATCTATGTCCAGTTCATCGCCTCGATTGTCGGCAGTCTGGGCGGACTCGGCATTCCCTCTACGACCTCTAAATATATGGCCGAGTTTATCGGCATGGGCGACCGGGGAACCGCGCGGTACATCTATCTCCGCACCATGCTGTTGCAGATCGTGCTGGCCACGCTGGCCACTGGAGGCATTCTTTTTTGGGTGCTGCGGGACGCCTCACCGGATTACCGATTGGCCTGTGCCCTGATTGTGCTCAGCATTTGGCCAGCGATGGTCAACAACATCTCGGCGATGGCCAACGCGGCAACCGAGGAGTTGTCGAAGAACATGCCGGCTTCGGTGATTTCGATCCTCGTCTTCCTGGTTGCCATCCTCGCAACGGTAGTGTTGAAGTGGGGAGTGGTCGGAGTGGGCGCCTCGATGCTATTGATGCGCGGCGTCGATTTTCTTATCCGGCTCGTTCCGACCATGAAACGAGTGCTCACCTGGGAAACAACTCATGTTCATCCGGCTGGGCTGAGCGGGCGAATGATCGTCTTTTCTTTCCAGAGCGTCGCCACCATGGTTGCCTCACTGATTGTGTGGGAGCGCTCGGAGTTCTTTCTGCTGAAGCACCTGTGTTCGGACATCCGCCAGGTAGCGTACTACTCCGTTGCATTCAGCATGGCCGAACGGCTCCTGCTAACCGCAACGATCTTCTCGTCGGCGACCAGCGTAACGATCTTTGCCCAGTATGGGCGCGACAAGTCCCGGCTTCCCGAAATGACGGCTTCCGCCTTTCGCTACATTGCAGTGTCGTCGATTCCGCTACACTTTATCTCCGCCGCCCTTGCCGCCCCGGTGCTGCTTCTGCTCTACGGCGATAAGTACACCGGAGCGATGATGGTGGCGACGGTGGCTCCCCTGCTGTGCTTGCCAAAGGCCTTCATCGGTCCTGTGAGGAGCCTGTTGCAGAGTTCGGAGCGGCAGAGTTATGTCATCGCCGCTACCGTGCTGGCCGGCATCGTGGATGTGGCCGTGGCCTGGTACCTCATTCCCGCTCATGGCGCGGTTGGCGCATGCATCGGAAGTGGAA
>Ga0182030_10016653_pt1 | contig 14289 bp, 8 predicted proteins | sample 812S3MmetaG_FD_121299 | JGI IMG/M metagenome (GOLD analysis project Ga0182030, IMG submission 121299) | Permafrost microbial communities from Stordalen Mire, Sweden - 812S3M metaG (Illumina Assembly) | ecosystem: Environmental > Terrestrial > Soil > Wetlands > Permafrost | place: Sweden...
CATCGTAGCCGCACTGATTACTACGGCGCCTAAACTCAAGGAGCCGTTGCTTCCCGTTGTCAGAGCTAAATCTCCACTGGCTGTTAAAGCAGTACTGACCGTAAGTGCGGAGCCGGTAGTCAAATTGAGAGAAGTGAAAGGAGCTGCAGCAGAGAGAGTACTAGCAGATGACGTCAAATTGTCTACGGCAGCAGTTGATCCAACCGTTAGCGTGAGGGTAAGCGCGGGCGTATTAACGGCAAAAGTGCCACTGATATCGCCGCCAATACTGCCCGTTCCCGATACAAGGGTCACAGCTGAGCCCGTCACAGAACCAGCAGTTTGACCGATACCTGTAGTGGAAGACAGCGTGACGGCGCCGCTTGCGGAGATACCGCTTGCTAGGGCTAACGAACCTGCACCGTTTGTTACTGAAAAAGTGGTGAACGGACCGGAAGAGGAAAGTCCCACACTAGAGTTAGATACAGCCACCGAAGCCGGAGCCGCGGTTGCTTGTTGATTTTGAATTGAGAGAATTGGAGTTAAAGCAGCTGGAGTAACCGTAATACCAACGGAACCTCCCACAAGCGTAAGCGAGGAGGAGCCAGTGATAACACCAAGGGCATTAGTGATGCCGCCGCTGCTTCCAGAAGTCAAAGTAACGGCTGCACCACTCAAAGTCTCAGCGGCTGTCGCGCCGATAGTCAGAGTACCTGCCGCACCGATGCCCTGAGATGTGATACTGATGTTGCCGGTAGCAGCAAGTGCAGTCGTATTCGAAAAATTCCCTTGGGTAGTGATGTTCAATGAGCTAAACGTCGTCCACCGGAGGCTAGTGTCAGCGCAGTTGAGCCATTAGCGTTTACAATGGTGACATTACCGGAAGAAGTGATTGTTAGCGCCGCAGTTAGCGTTTGAAGGCTGAGCGTTCCCGTCGAATTCAATGTTATCGAAGGCGCAGTTAAAACAGTACCAGTCCCTTGAGTTATTGTGCCAGCGCCAGCTGTCGAAATCGTCATTGCCCCAGTAGACGTAACATTGGAGTTAAGTGCGATGTTGCCAGCCGAAACTAAATTTAGTGCGCCATTAACTAGTGAACTCGAAGCGGATAGCGCCCCGGTACCGGTGTTATTTATAAAGACAGAGCCTGACGTACTTGTATCAAACGTCAAGTTACTGGTTGAAATAGTCAGCGGAGCAGCAGCCGAAACTCCTATATTTGAAGTAGTTGCCAACAGTGTCTCAACGTCAATAGTGGGCGCTGTTAATGTTTTACCGGCTGTCTCGGTAATACTACCGACACCTGAGAATGCCGAGTACAACGATACGCGAGCACCTGTTCCGAGAGTAATCGAGTTAGTTAGCGTTATTGCAGTGCCAGGCTCCACAGACAAACTTCCGCTAGTACTCGTTATCGCCCCAAGCGTAGCCGCTCCAGTGGACGGAAATATGTTAAAGTTGTTTACACCTAAGCTAGTTGTAGTGCCAGTTCCGACATAACTAGTCCCGTAAAGCGTAAGAGCATAATTCGGGCTGAGCGTCGCCGATGTGCCCTGTGTAATAGCTCCTCCGCCTGACGTTAAACCTATAGCCAGGGAACTTGCCGTAATTTGCCCCAAGAGAGTACTACTTATGGCAAACGTTCCGGCTCCGCCAAGAAGTCCTACAGTTTCGGTAGCAATCGGATTAATTGTCACTGACCCCGTTGCGCCAGCATTTATGGTTCCCGACAGACTCAAGCTGCTGCCTTGCACCGTTATCTGCGGATTAGTACCTATTCCGGTCAGCGATGCGACTGTGAGAGCACCAGTTCCGCTAATAAAGACGTTGTTTGAGGAAATAGTATTACTCACAGTGACTGCGCCAGCAGTAGCTGTAAGATTTACACTGCCCAAGCTGCTGGTAGTAATCGGGCTTGAGGCAATTAGCGCTCCGGTAGTGTTAGTTACGGAGAGATCTAGAAAAGTGGTGCCAGTGTTTAATAAGGTTACGGCTCCAACGTTTGTGATGTTAACAGACGCGGACGTGCCAACAGTCAAAGATGTTGACTCCGTATTTAAGCTGATTAAGCCGCTTGTAGAAACTGCGCTGAAGCTGGTAGTGCTGGCGCCACCAACAGTTCCAGTCGATGAAATCTGTCCAAAGCCATTAGCATTCAACGTGATGGTAGGAGTAGTGCCCGCCAAAGAAATCAGGCTTATTGAGCCACTGTTGGCTGTAGTAACAATCGAAACAGCGCCAGAGTCCACAGTGGCAGCCGCATTAAATATGATGGAATTATCGTTTGAAAGGCTCAGTGCAGTCATTGTGCCCGATGGAGTATAGGAAAGGCCCGTACCTCCAGTGTTCGTAATTCTGACGGGCCCGGCCGCTGTGGTCGCCAAAGTATTGACTCCAGACGTAATCAAGCTCGCTCCGGCAAGACCAGATATGCCGCCGGAACCAGAGGTCAAAGTCAAAGTTGGCGCGGTCAAAGTCAGTGCATTGTTTTGGGTAATTGAAGCAGTGCCGCTGGCTGTCAGACTGATGGAGCCGGTAGCAGCAATGGAACTGGCAAGCGTTATGCTGGTTGATGCTGTAATCTCCCTAAAGGTCAAACTTGAAAATGTACCCGTACTCGAAAGCGACGCGGCTAACGTGTCAGTAACAAAACCATTTCCAGTGGTGGAAATGGTCAGAGCGCCCGATGTAGTTGCTATACTCGTAGTGCTAGAACCAATATCGCCCGAGCCCGAGGCAAGGCTCACAGAAGTGGTACCACTCAGCGCCGCGGATGCTGTTATGGTGCCGGAGCCTCCTGCCGAGAGACCGAGGGTTCCGCTTGCAGTAACGGCGGCGCTCAGGGCTATGTTAGCATTTGTCGAGGTCGGGCTAGAGAGACTGATATCTTTGCCCGTTAACGCTGCCGCAGTCGTGATACCACCAGCTGTAACTGTAATATTTCCGGATGTGATAACTCCGTTAAGCGTAGCCGGAGCATTGCCCACGCTTGAAACTCCTGAAATGGAGCCTGTGGACAATCCAGTTGAGGCAAAGCTAATACAATTTGTACAACCAGTGCCGCCGGAAAAACTAGGATTTGAATTTGTAATACTCAAGTTGCCAGTCGTTCCGGTTCCGGTAGCACTTGTAGTGACAGTATTTAGCGTAATGCCAGTGCTGCCCGAGGCACCAGCGTAAATTGTGACGGTGCCGCCATTGTTGTTCCCTGCAGCTCCGGAAGTATTGATAGATGTGACGCCGGCAGTAGTAGGAAATAGAACCTCTCCACTGGTACTACCCGTGCCACCAAAAGCAACGAGGTTGACGTTCCCACCCGCCAAAGCTCCAGTGGTGCCCACCGTGCTGATAACAATGGCGCCGCTGGCATCAGTGTTGCCAGTTTTCAAATCGATAGTTCCGCCAGCCGTTGTCCCACCGGTGACACCAACGGTTCCTCCTGTGATATTATTGACGCCAGCCTGAAGATTGATTGAAGCACTGTTTTGGCAGCCGACACAGGTAGTGGTGCTTGTAGCGGCACCGGCAATCAACCACACCGTCTGTCCGGGATCGACAATCTTTGCGGCTCCCGACGCAGTAATGTTTCCGGAAGCAATAATTGCAAGTGTGCTGCTTTCTGTATCTGTACCAACAATAACAATGTTTCCACCAATATTGGCATATGTTGGATCACCCTGAACAGTGGTGTTGCCCAGAGTAAGAACTGGAGTATCCGCACTTAGATGCGCGTCGTCTGCCACACCATTGACGGTGCCAGTGATTTTGTCAACGCCGCCGGTTATGGCACCGGCCCCGGAGTTAAAATTCAACGCTTGTGAAAGGTAGTTTCCACCGGTCAACGTTGTGTTTCCATTTCCGGTGTAAGAGCTAACTCTCAAATTGATGGCGCCGTTATTAGCGACAAAAGATCCACCGGCGGCATTCACGTTTAGATCAGTTGCTGCCAAAGTTGTAGACAACGTGATGTTACCAGTGGTGGCTTGCACAATACCGCTATTATTAATATAGCCAGAGCCCGAGTTCAGACTGACGTCACCGGCGATAGTAGATGCCGTCGCCGTTGCCGAAGATTGGTTATTGATCGTCCCACCAGCATTCAAAGTAAGCTTACCGGCCGTCGATATGGTACCAGTGTTAGTGGCATCACCAGCAACGTTCAGAGTCAAACCATTAGACCCATAAACTGCATTGCCGTGATTGACTCCAGCAATAATTTGCGGAGCCGAAGAATAAACGCCAGAAGTTGCGCCGACTGAGTTTGGCAAGTTACCGGTCAACAAAGCGCCGCTACCGACATATAGACTGCCGAAATTCATCACCGATCCGGCATTAGCAGTATTCTGCAAAGCGTAAATCGAACCGAGGTCCTTGACGCTTCCGCTAACATTCAACGGCGTAGCAGAGTTATAACCAATGGCATCAACAGTCACATTCTTCGGCACAACCAACGAATTCAAACTGCTGACGTAGGAGGAACTGAGATTCAGCGCTCCCCCCACAGCAGAGCCTTGAGAACCAAGCAGCAATGTTTGGACTCCGTGCAGCGCCTCATTCACTGCAGCAAATTCCGCCGGAGTGACAAGCTGCCCTGGAGCGACCAACATGGACGTGCCACCACTGACAATTCCACGGGAAAACGAACCGCCAAGTTGAATACTTAGCGGCTGAGTGTTGCTAGCGTGGAGCGATGATATGACGGAAGAAAGATCGAGGTTGCTGGTGGTTTGTTGATGTTTTGTTGACGTTGACACACTATTGATAAGCGAGTGAATCGAGCTGCTAGATAATGTAGCTGGAGCAACAGGCGCGATCGGCACATGGGGCCTGGGTGCACTTTGAGCCAGAGCAGAAAATGGCGCCACCAATGGCGTTAGTGAAACAGAAAGAGCCAATGCCCAAATTCCCTGTTTCGGTACACTCAACTTTCGCCCTAATTTCTTCCAATGCATAGCCACGCCACCTCACTGTTGACAACTATCAGTTTCGCATGCAATTTGAATCTGACAAGTTAGATCTTTCGCGTTAATTATAAGTTTTTATCTGAGTCATTTGAGGGGAAGTAAACGCACATTATTTGAGCATGAACTTAAATCTTGCTCATAGCTAGAACCCCATGTTCATAAGCCTTTCGCCCGATCACAGTTGTCGCAAAACATAAACAGAAAAACGTTCAGAAATGCCGACTTATTGATTAGTAAACGAACGAGCGCGAGGTCACGCTAACCACGCACAACTATCTCAAGCGCACAGTTCGGCAGCAGAACTCCAAACGAAATCAAAACTAAGTTTATGCGAATACCTCAAATGAGTGAGTCTATTTTTGTTCACGGAAATTTATTGCAGCTCGGAATTAGTCAAAAGCAAATTCTTTGCGAAACGGTTTGTCTGGTGCAACTCGGACAGATAACCAAGGAGAATTTCTATCTTTAACAGGGTCCAAAAATATATCTTTCCATCGTTCGACAGAAATCCAGATGTATTCGAGATTCAAAACTGTTGACTCCATCACCACCGCAAAATACTTGCCGCAAAATACTTAAAGTCAACGCAATTCACGTATAAAACACAGAGGGAGAGATGCACTCTCAAAAAAAATGCGCTATGGAATCATTGCTTTCTTTCTAGTGGGTGCGCCATGCTTTGCTCGTCCGAAATCGAAGATGCCGGCTGGAAGCCGGCGCTCCCAGGCGGGCCAAGCTCATTGCAGGACCAGGTCTTGAATAACGAAAAAAAAACGGCTCCCGAATATGCGCTTGAAAGACTACTATGATTACCGAGCCTTCTCTGACAAAGTCGTTGGTCGGTCCGTGCATATTCATTTATATGGTGATTTCACGGAATGCAGACTTCCTGGCTAAATGCTAATTACAACATCCATCTCTGCCGGTTGTTGCTCCGCAACCACCATCCGATTGGTTAGTGATACTTTTGCTCATGCAGCAGCCGCCGTCCGTGCAATTTAACGATGGCAGCTTCAAGGAGCAGGGTGTGGTATCTGAAGCGAGATCTTCTGCAGAGTACTCACCCATTCGAGGGATGCCGGAAGGATCAGCGCAAGATCCCGCACAAAGAACATAGGGGCAAAACGAAGGATTCCGAAATTTTCGCCACCAGCGATTTGCTAATCCAGCATTCAATGATTTGAAGTAACAAACTACTTCGGCGTCCTCTTTCGGCCGCTTGATGCGAACTCTACTTCCAGATTCATCTTCTGCAAGCGCGGGGCTACTTTGTCCAAACATTAAAAACAGCGCGCCCAATATTACTAGATAGCGGCACATTCTAAAAGCCCTTCATCAATTGGCAAACCGGGCAATGCAATCCTGTACCTGTAAGAGCAACACCAAGTGCTGCGCGTGCAAATGAGCGCGCAAAACTCGGATTGCGATTGGGCTGCGTCACAGGAAGCGTCGCTATTGGCGGTGAATTGATCGCCGTTTGGGTAGTATAAGTGCCGTTATAAGCCCCCGCGGCTGCATTCACGCTTAACGCTCTTCCTTGAAGAACATTTGGCGGCGGTGCCACCGGTGGCTCAAGCGGATTCACAAATGGACCATTATCAGCTGCGGCGATTTTGCGGCTGAGTTCAGCCACCGCCTGACTGGCTTCAGGATCACTTGGATTCGCCTGCATCGCCGAGCTGTAGTAATCGAGAGCAGAGTGTAAATCGCCGTTGGTTTCCGCAATTGCACCCAGGCTGAAATAAGCATCTGCATTTTTCGGATCACGCCCGAGAATTGCCTTTAAAGATTTTTCCGCCTCATAGTCTTTGCCTTCGTGATGCAATTTCACGGCCTCTTCCAGCTCGCCATTTAATGGTTTATGAGTTGCAGTCGCCTGGTTTGCCAAAACCGAATCAGGCTTTGGCGATTTTGAACCATTCGTTGAGCTCGAAGTGGCTGATGGAATAGCGACACCCGCCACTCCAGCTTCTACTGAATTACCGGGCGTTATTGATCTCCTGCGCATATTTGTCGGACTGACGATCCGCTTAGAAGTCGCAGCCATTTCCGGAGCCCGCCGAACCGGTCCCTTACCATTATCAAATTGTGGCGGCAGAGGAGGCATGTAGTCGGAGCTGGAGATGCCCGCGAATTTTTCCAGAGCCGAAATACGACTGGTCAAACTGCCCGTTTGCGCTTTAGCAAAGACTCTTTTCTCAAGCTGTTTCAATCTTTGCTCAATTGGAACACCGGCACTTGTTTGACCTACGATCGACTGTTCCAGCTGGCTCAGTTTTTCCGGAGCACTGCCTGCGGCAAGAGCCGCAACCGGCATAAACAGGAGCACCGCCGCAACAGTAAATGCCGAAGCCACAGTAAATGCCAATGCATTCTGTTTTTTCGTATGTTTGTCTTCAACCATAATCTTCAAACGTCGGCGCCAGAATTGCAAAATCCCCAATAGATATGCCTTACGTACCCGATAGCTGGAGAATTTCGCTGCTTCCGCGATCAAATTAATCTAGCCCAAAAGCCCCAGCAAAGCCAGAAGCGCCGCCTCGTTAGCGGCAAGGAGACTCATTCCAACGGGGACGCCTTCAACCTCTCCTGCGGGAAAGCTTAATTGTGCTAGGCGCCCGACTGAAGCTAATGAAGCAAGAGACAACGTAGACGGATAGTAGTCACCCGGATCATTCACGCCAGCTATAAATCCCTTTGGCGGTGCAAGTTCAGAACAGGACGGTATACAAATCATCCTGTTCGCACCAAGGAATGCAGCTGTTGCGCGAGCAAAGTTTTCGCGACGCTGAAAATACATAAGCGAATCGCTGCGATCGCTCAGTCGCGAACGATGAATGTTCGCCTTCGCTTCCTGCCCCAGCTCAGGCTTGCTGGACTCAATCCAGGTTCCAAAACTGTTCCAGCTTTCCATACAGAATAGCTTAAGATAAGTCTGATACCACTCATGCAAATCAGCAACAGCAGAATTACCTGAAAGCGAGGCTTCTCCCCCTGGAAGAGAAACATTCCCTGCCGGGAGCGAAGGATTCCCCCCTGAAAGCGCAGGATCCCTCCCTGGGAGCGCCGGCTTCCGGGGAGGGATCCTGCTTCCGCCACTACCAATGGTGCCAATATCTTCCAAGGAAATCGCACTAATACTAATGCCTAACAGCTCCTCTAATTTCTCCCTTCCACCTTGCAAAGCTTCCAGCACCTGAGTATCAGCCTTCCGCCAGGCATCGCTCAGCTTATAAATCTCCAGCTGCCCGGACCTAACTAATTCTTCAGCTCCGCCCAAATTGGCAAAAACTTCGGCAACCAACTTGAGCACCGCCGGCGATGCCGCCACGATACCAACAGTATCAAAAGACGGCGACACAGGCTGAATGCCAGCGGTAGGAATTGTCCCACTGACAGGTCGCCAGCCATACAAACCACAATTGCTCGAAGTCACTTGCGTTGCCGCTCCGCTATCAAGAGAGATCGCAAAATCGACAATACCACAAGCCACTGCTGAGGCCGCGCCACTGGACGAACCACCAGGTACGCGTTCAGGCGCCCGAGGATTTAGCGGCGTGCTAAAGAAGCTACTCTCGCCGACCAGGGAAAATGTAAATTCGTCGGTCCTGGTTCTACCAACACATTGCGCGCCTGCAGAAAGCAACATATCAACGCACAAAGCATTGCAAGCAGCTGCTTTTCTAGCGGCGCTCCAGCTGGGATTCCCACAGCCGGTAGGACGTTCAGCCACGTCAATCATCTCGCTTACGGCAAATCGCAAGCCATTCAGCTTACCGCTGCGCCAGGGTCCAATTTCGCACTCATTGATAAAAGCATTAGACTCAGCTACAGAATATTTCTTAGCCGAACTCATTTTGCCGTACCAAGCTCTTTTCCGCCCCAGACAGAAAACACCATGTTGAACTTGACGCTTTTCTCGTTAATTTGAGGCGCGTAGGTTATCGAAAGTCGGTCGAGCAAGTCGACCTCGTCTTCAGCCTCCATCACGGGGCTGCTTGATACTTCAAAATCAGCCAACCGCTCGGGCAATATCGTGCAGTTTAGCTGAAGCTTGAAACCATCGCTTTCACCCATACACATAAAATGATCGCGCACGATGTCTTCAACGTGTTGAATATAACGCCGCAAAACATCGAGCTCGATCAGCGAGCGGATTTCTTTTTCGTGCGTCAGCAAATTGATTTCAGTTGCATAAGCAGGAACAGTCGTCTTCCCGTCTGTCTCAGCCTTGCTAATGGCGCTGTGACAGCCCAACTCCACACCGTGAATTTCAATTGTGTCAGGACCGATTGCGGCGATCTCATCCTGGTGCCAGGCTAATCTGAAATCGTAGCCATCACGTTGGCGCGGCAAATAGAACGGACTTCCGTTTACTAAACTATGACGAAGCTCTTCCCACGTTTCGGCTTTGAGCGAAATGGCAAAACCATCTTCAATTATCATGCCATGGTCGTCCGACTGAGCAGGCGCAAAACAAATAAACGAGCCGGCTACCCGATTGCCCTGCAGACCAGGAGCGCTAATTGCCAGAGGCGCCGCGTCCTTGTCTTGCTGAAAGACCAGAACCGCATCGGCGCGCTCGTCAAAATCGAGCAGTAACAAAAGCGCCGAGTCGACTGCTAGCTCACTCAACTGAGTAAAAAAGTGCCTGGCACTGAGAGGCAGCTGCAAGTCAATCACTTTATCTGCAGCGCTTACGCCACTGTCTCTAATCAAAATTCTTGGCATCTGAGCCACAAAGCTCTCTTCCATTACGGCAAGCAATTTATCGTCAACCACAGATTTTCTTGCCAGATCGTTCCAAACAGGGCAAGGAAAATGCATGGAGGATTTTCCCAAGAGCGAAGCGATTCTTGAAACCCCGACATAGTTGCTAGCTTTTAGTTCTTCCCTGGTAAGCAAAACTGTAGCCAGGGAATTCTCTGGAGGGAACCAGTCACCCAGTGTCTGGGAGTTTACATAAGTAGCGGCCGGAAAATCGTCACTAAGAAAACCAACATCTCCAAATTCAGAGATACTGCCAATATTTATGAATTCCTTCCGAATTGAATGCTGAAAAACTGTCTTAAAAAATTCGACTGGAGCCTGGGGGAAATCTGAATTTTTCTCCTCATCAGATTTTTTTATACTAATCAAGAGCTCTTTTTGCCCGACTTTCTTCAAACCATCGCTGACATATGTCCAGCAAATCATCTCTTCGCCCGCCAGACTAAAGCGGCTCAAGACAACGCTGGCGCGCAATACGTCAGGCACAAGCTCAAGTTCGTAGGGGAACTTAATGCTTTCCTTGTCAACTTGGGTACCCGGTAATCCGAGACTGCTCCACCAGGTCATTACTAATGCCTCAAAAACCCAGAGCCATTATAATCAGTTATTCGTCAAATTCCCCTTCAGGAGCTAAGAAAATGGGCCAAGATCTGGATGCTGCCAAGGAGAAATCGGCTGAGGTGCTGCGGCTTATCGGCAAAAAAGAGCTTGCTGAAGACGAGCGTAAAAAAGTTACGCAAGAGGCAGTTCAATACTGGGCAGACCATGTAAACGCCGGTTTTTTGCAATACCGCAAATCGGTAAGTACCGATTACACCGCGGTGGAATGGGATGACCTTGGCGCTGTTTTTCGCGATGTCAACGGCAATGAATTTATCGACATGCTCGGCGGATTTGGCATTTACAATGTCGGACACAGACATCCTCGAGTGATGCAAGCTGTGCGAGAACAGCTTGAAAAGCAAGCGATACACTCGCAAGAGCTAATCGATCCGCTGCGTTGCTATCTGGCACACCTCGTCTCACTAATTACTCCAGGTGATCTCAATTACGCCTTTTTCACCAACTCCGGCACAGAGTCGGTGGAGGGCTGCCTCAAAATGGCGATGTTGGCCACAGGGCGCCATCACTTCATCGGAGCGGTCGGCGGCTTCCATGGTAAGAGCCTCGGCGCCTTAGGCGGCACGTCCAAAGCCGTTTTTCGCGAACCCTTTTTGCCGCTATTGCACTGGAGTCATGTCCCCTTCGGTGACATTGATGCCATGAAGATGATTATGGAAACTTGCGATTTCACCGGCGACCGGGTGGCAGGCATTGTCATCGAACCGATTCAAGGTGAAGGCGGTATCAATGTGGCTCCGCCCGGATATCTTGCGGCTTGCCGTGAACTTTGCGATAAATTCGGCGCCATGCTGATTTTTGATGAAATTCAATGCGGCATGGGCAGAACCGGAAAAATGTTCTATTGCGAGTATGACAATGTTACGCCAGATTTGATGGCTTTAGCCAAGGGCTTTGGCGGCGGTGTCATGCCGATTGGCGCTGTCGTCGGTACGCCCAAGACCTGGGAAAAATATATCGAGAATCCTTTCTTGCATACCACCACATTTGGTGGCAACCCGCTGGCCTGCGCTGCAGCCATCGCAACCATAAATGTGCTGCTCGATGAAGATCTGCCTCGTCAGGCCCATGAGAAGGGAGCCTATCTGTTGCCGGCATTGAACAAGCTGGCTGCTAAATATACAGATATTATGGTTGGTGGACGCGGCATTGGCTTGATGCTGGGCATGGAGTTTAGAGACAACGATCTGGGTTATATGGTTGCTAAACAACTATTCGCCCGCAAGATCCTGATCTCCGGCACCTACATCAACGCTCGCGTTTTGCGCATCGAACCACCTCTGGTAATCAGCTACGAACAAATCGACACCTTCCTGGCAGCTCTGGAAGAGTCACTAAAAGCAGTACAAGACGAACTCAAAACCGCCGTAGCCAGTGTCCGCTAGCCCCCGATGCCCGCACATTGCAAGAGCGCACTTCCCGGGAATTTTCCCGGGAGATTCTCCCTTGCGTGTCAAGCGAGGAGTAGAAATGGAAGATTGGCTCACTAGCGAGAAACCGATTCAAACTGGAGCTGCAGTCGTCCCCCGGGAGCGCGGGCGTCCAACCCGCTTTAGCTAGTCCTCCTGCCGAAAAACACCCTCATACCTAAGCTTCCAGCGCCCATAGACCTAATTGCCGCCCAAACATCGCCCCGTTCCTCCGCGCGTATGGTGACTTCCGCATTGCGTTCTACTTAGTATCTGCTAATGTGGAAAAGAATAGCCGGCAGAAGCTCAGCATGCTTAGCAAAAGAAGCTCCATCGCAAGCAAAGACCTCTCGACAGCCCTTATAGTAGGGCTGGTCGCCATATTTACATGTAATTTAAGAGTCCAAGCCCAGACAGAGTCCGGCACAGCAACGGAAGCTCAAGCACCGTTGCAGGGACAGGTTGTACAGCAAATAAACAATCTGCCACCGATCAATTCTCCGGCAGCTGGTCTAAACCGGGCTCAAGACCTTCTACCATATGCGCAACCGTCGGTCACCAACGCGCAACCGTCCAATGCGCCGCCGTTCTATGCGGCTCCGCCATACACACCGCCTGCATACTTAGCACCGACTTCCTATGCGCCGCCACTTTACTCACAACCCGCTGCTCAAAATCAACGTCGAGCTCAGCCCAATTCATATACTCCGCCCCCACTTAACACCAGCGTCTCTAATTTGCAAAACCTCATGCAATCGATGTCGGCAATTCAAGGCATGGCTGCTACGGGCACTATGCAAGGCCTGCCCGGCGGAGCGTTTCCATATAACGGACAGTCGCCACAACAGATGCAGGGAATGACGCCACTTGCTGGAATGCAGGCTCTGCAAAATTTGCAAGGAATGGCGGCGATGCAGCTAGGTCTACCAGCGAATTCTCTTCAAGGCAACGTTCAGCAACAACAGTCAATGCAAGCGCTGCAGGCATTGAAGTTTTTGCAGAACGCACAACCGGATCTGCCTTCCCTACGCATGGCACCACCGGCGACGCGTCCTGACTGGCTGCCGGGCTACGCCTACACCAACGATTACATGGTCGCCCCATATCATAATTTCGATCTAAGTCCCTGGGACAAAAGCAAGATTCCGCAGCACCGCAAAGTAATTCGCTTGTCCGAATCAGTCACTAAATTTTGGCATGGCGATGTATCACAGCCCTGCCTGATTTCGCTGGAACCTTTGGCACAAGCCCCCGGAAACTTCTCGTTTGCAAGCGAAGAGCCGAATGGACCTAGAGGTTGGCTGCAAGATACCAACGAAGCCAATTCGAAGGGGTATCCGATTTACCGCTACTGGTTTGCACAATCAAGATAAGGTCTTGCACGAAGCAATTGCATTTCTCGGGCGATTCTCTTTCGTGTTAACCTGCAATTTTATATAACGAGACCCATAGTCCTGCCAAACTTGTGACGAGTAGTCAATGGCTCTAAAATGGTCTATAAGTTGTGCAGCTGAAAAGGAAATTGTATGTTCAAGACTGAAAACAAGCGTATGCTTTGCTTGCTGGCGACATCATTGTCCATCGGAACATTGTTTTCTAGGGCTGCTTTCGCTGACGAACCCACGCTTCCGGCAGGCAACGGATTGGCACCAATTACAAATCCCAGCGCTGGCGGCGGCAATGGGGCTCTGACACCGCCGAATCTTAGCAATGACGGAACTACCCTTCCAGCAAATACTGGCGCAGGAACAGCTTTACCACCAATAAACATGGGTGGAGAAAATATACAGACAGTGCCTGCACCTGAGCCTTCAACACAAACAGACGCGAACAACAATTCCAATCCTCCAGTAAGCGATCCAGGTGCAACACCGATTATTCCGGCAGCAAAGCCTAATCTGGGCACAACAGCGCTTCCACCGGCAATCATCAGTCCCGCGCTTTCTCCCGACGAGGCTATTCAGAAAGCTCGGCTGGAAGCTGGCCGCAAACACTTCGCGGAAGCAAAACAAGCATTGAAACAAGCCCTCAGCAGCAATCAAAAAAACGTAGCACTTTATAGCGAACTTTATGATGTCTGTTCGAAATCAAACGATTGGAGCGATGCTACTTCGTCTTTGGAGAAGCTCATGGAGTGCGATCCATCAAGAGAGAAAGACGTCTACATAGACTACGCCAAAGCGCTTTTCCATCTGCAGCGCTACGACAAGGCAAAAACTGCTGCACTGAAGGCGATCACCTTGGGCAAAGACAAAGAGGAGGCGCATCGCCTTCTTTTCCAGATCGCCTTGCGCAAGAAAGACGAGCCTGCAGCGATAGCCGAATATCGCGAGTACCTAAAACTAAAGCCAAACGATGGCGATATTCACTGGGAATTCGCCAACCTACTTTATAAAAATGGTGCAGGTCTTAAAGACGCCCTACCCGAGTATAAAGCCGCCGCAGACAATCGCCCACAAGACAGCTACGGACACGAGCGTGCCGCTTTTCTGCTTTTATTTGATAAGCAGTATGATGCTTCCATCAGCGAATATACCAAGGCGATC
>Ga0182030_10016656_pt1 | contig 14287 bp, 13 predicted proteins | sample 812S3MmetaG_FD_121299 | JGI IMG/M metagenome (GOLD analysis project Ga0182030, IMG submission 121299) | Permafrost microbial communities from Stordalen Mire, Sweden - 812S3M metaG (Illumina Assembly) | ecosystem: Environmental > Terrestrial > Soil > Wetlands > Permafrost | place: Sweden...
AACGGCATCCGGGTGTACCCGGGCGGCGGATGGAATCTCGCCACCCGCGACCACGACCGAATGACAACCGGGAGCGGGACCCTCTACCTGTCCAGTGATGCGAGCCACCAGGTGCAGCTGCAGCTCCACCTGGCCACCACGAGCCAGCCGGCCGTAGTGGTGACCGATTCGAGCGGAACGGTGGTGCCCTCAGCCCGGACGGGTGACTCCGTGCTCGCCACCCTGACCCTGCACACCGGCATCAACCGGGTGACCGTGGCCCGGACCGTCGGAGATCGGGAGGCGGGTCAGCCCTTGGTGCTGACGGCCATCACGGTCGGATCCTCCGGCCACTGAGGGCAAGACGTTGGCCGGCCCAGATGGTCCGGGGGGCCGGAGGCGTGAGAGGCTGCACCGATGGATCGACCGCTGACCGACGCCACCGTCTCTCCGGGCTCCGGTCCGTCGGACGAGCGGAGCCACCGTCGGGACCAGCTCTTTTCCGCCGCCCGTGTGGCCAACGGCTTCATGCCCGACGACGAGGGTGAGGCCCTGTACCTGGCGGCCCTACGGGCCGGGGCTTCGTTCGAAGACGCCACCTTCGTGGAGGTCGGTGCGTGGTGCGGAAAGTCCACCGTCTACCTGGGGGCCGCGGCCGAGGAGACCGGGGCGGTGGTGTTCAGTCTCGACCACCACCATGGTTCCGAGGAGAACCAGGCCGGGTGGGAGCACCACGACACCACCTTGGTCGACCCGGACACCGGTCGGATCGACACCCTCCCCCACTGGCGCCGCACCCTGATCGGGGCGGGGCTGGAGAGTTCCGTGATCGGAATGGTGGGTGACTCCCCGACCGTCTCGGCCCACTGGTCCACCCCACTGGCCTTCTGCTTCATCGACGGCGGCCACGGCGAGGAGCCGGCATGGGCCGACTTCCGGGGTTGGGCCCCCAAGGTGACCGAGGGCGGATGGTTGGCTATCCACGACGTGTTCCCCGATCCCGCCGACGGGGGTCGCCCTCCCTTCGACATCTGGCAGGCGGCCCTGGACGACGGTGGGTTCGAGGAGGACGGCGAGTGCGGCTCGTTGCGGATCCTGCGCCGGGTCTCGTAGTCCGGGCCACCGGGTCCGAGTTCGGTGTAGCTCAGGAAGGTCCGCTCTGCCCGTGCGCCCGCACGGCCGGCTCCACGGGAGCCTCAGGAGCGGGCTCGGTGAGGTCGAGGTGGCTGGGCAGGCCCTCGCCCCGGAAGAGCCCCGATGCCGGGGTGGTCCGACTGAGGGCATCGGCGGCCAACACCATGGCCCCGGCGGTATACGTCGACCGCTCGAGGGGTGGGTAGGTGGCCTCTTCGGGATAGACCATGCCGGTCCAGTAGGAGCCGTCCTCGTTGCGCAGAGCCTGGACCCAGCTGAGGAGCCGGAGGGCCTCCTCGTCCATGCCCAGGGCGTCGAGGGCCAGGACGCACTCGGCGGTCTCGGCCGCGGTCACCCACTCGCCCGTGGACACGCACCGCACGCCGCGCCCCTCCATGACGAAGATGTTCCACGATCCGTCGATCCGGCTACGGGCGGCCTCGCCGCCGAGCGCACCGGAGAGGACCGGGTAGTACCAGTCCATGGCGAACTCGACCTTGGGAGCGAAGGCCTCGGGTCGGTGGGCCAGGGCATGGGCCAGTCGGCCGGCAGCCAGCTCCCAGTCCGGTCGTTCGTGCTCCAGCCGCTCGGCACAGGCGATGGCACACCGGAGGCTGTGATAGATCGAGGAGGACCCGGTGAGGAGGGCGTACTCCTCGAGGAACCCCGACGAGTCGAGTGACCAGTGGATGGAACCGTCGAGCCGTTGCCACCGCAGGACGAAGTCCACCCCGGCCTCGACCGCCGGCCACAGCTGCTCGAGGCCATCGATGTCACCGGTGGACACGAAGCGGTGCCAGGCTCCGGTAGCCAGGTAGGCACACACATTGGTGTCGAGGCGGGCGTCCTCGATGCCGGTGGTCAGGTAGTAGTTGAACCAACTCCCGTCAGGGAGCTGGGTGTCCACCAGCCACTGGTAGGCGCGGTCGGCGCGGTCATCCAGGCCCGCCGCCGTGAGGGCCATAGCGGCCTCGACATGGTTCCACGGATCGCAGTGCCCACCGGGGAACCACGGGATCATCCCGTCGGGCCGTTGGATGGAAGCGATGGACTCGGCGGTGGCCACCACCTGGGCCGCGCTCATCACTCCGGGAACGTCGGGGATCGACCTCACACCAACACCTCGTCACGGGAAGGCTGGTCACGGGAAGGCTCATCGACCGACGCCTCACGGGCGGGGGTCCGGTGACCGGGTCCGGAGGGCTTCTCCAGGTACACCACCAGACTCTTGCCCACCAGCGGGTTGAGCACCCGGTCGGCGTAACGCGTGACCATCGGGGCCTTTTCGATATCCCACACCAGCAACCGGTGGTAGGTGGCCACGGCCGGATGGGTGTCGTTCTTCGGGCCCACCAGGCAGCGGAGCCACCAGTACGGAGCGTGCAGACCGTGGGCGTGGTGGCTCCCGACCGCCTTCAGACCGGTCCCCTGGAGGCGGTCGACCAGCTGGCTCTGGCGGTAGATCCGCACATGGCCTCCGGGCACGTTGTGGTACTCGTCGGAGAGGGCCCAGTTGACGAACTCCGGCCCGCACCGCGGCACGGTGACCGCCATGGTCCCACCGGGACGGAGCACCCGGGCCAACTCGGCCATGGCCCTCTCGTCATCGGGGATGTGCTCGAGGACCTCGGAGGCGATGACCCGGTCGAAGGATCCGTCGGCGAAGGGCAGCAGGAGAGCATCGCCACGGGTCGCCCCCACCCGGGCCGATTCAGCGTCCAACTCGCCGGCCACCGCCATGGCCCCGAAGGTGTCCTGGACATTGCGGACCTCGTCGGCGCCGGCGTCGAACGCCACCACCTGGGCCCCCAGTCGGGCGGCTTGATAGGCGTGCCGACCGAACCCGCAGCCCAGGTCGAGGAGACGGTCGCCGGGCTGGACCCCGAGTTTCGAATAGTCGACGGTCAGCAAGGCTGGACCTCCTTGCGCAGGTTTGGGTCGTGATCTCCTGGTTCAGGAGGGAGGGAAGAGGAGGGGACGTGGTCGAGGACACCAGGCCCGGTTGGACCCGGGCCCTGATCAGCCAGAAGGGCCTGGTACTCGGCGGCGGTGCCCGAGGCCGTGACCTGCCAGGTGAAGCGACCGAGCACCCGCTGGCGGCCGGCGGCGCCCAAGCGCTGGCGCAACTCGTCGTCGTCGAGGAGGCGGCCGATGGCCAGGGCCAGGGCCCCGGGGTCGTCCGGCGCCACCAGCAGTCCGGTGACTCCGTCGGTGCCCACTACTTCGGGAAGGGCACCTCCGGTGGTGGCCACCAGGGCCACACCACAGGCCATGGCTTCGATGGCCGGTAACGAGAACCCCTCGTACAGGGACGGGACCACCGCCACCTGGGCCCGGGCGTAGTTGCGGGCCAGCTCGTCATCGCTGATCCCGGTGACACACCGCACAATCGGCGTCAGATCGAGACGTTTGATGGCTTTGGCCACCCGCCCGTCGGGACGGGGGTTGCCGATGACCACCAACTCGATGTCCCGCTCGGTGCGCAGCTTGGCCACGGCCTCGAGCAGCGGCACCAGACCCTTCATCGGGACATCGGACGACGAGGTCACCATGATCCGGCCGGGCACCGGCTCGACATCGTCACGGGGCCGGAAGACGGTGTGGTCGACACCCACCGGCACCACGGTCATGCGGTCCAGTGCCACCCCCATCTGGGTGGCGATGTCCGCCTTGGACGACTGGGACACCGTGACCACCCGGGGCAGGGCCCGGGCCACTTTGACCTGCATGCGCAGGAAACCGAACCACCGGCGCTGGGTGAACTGCTGCCACGGGTTGGTGGCGTGGCTCAGGGCCAACTGCCGGTCCACGGTGATCGGGTGGTGGAGGGTGGTGAGCACCGGCCATCCGTCGTCGATCATGCCCATGATCCCGTTGCCCAGGCACTGGTTGTCGTGCACCAGGTCGAACTGGTCGAGGCGTTCGGCCAGCATTCGGCGCACCCGGAGGCTGAAGGTCCAGGGCTCGGGGAACCCGGCCGTGCACATGACCCCGAACTCCAGGGCGGCCACCGAGGTGGGGTAGGAGTTGCGGAACTCACGCAGCTTGGGGATCCGGAACGGGTCGGGATCGCGGTAGAGGTCGAGGCTCGGGACCGGGGTGAACCCGACCCCCTCGTCCACCTCGGGCCAGGGCTGGCCGGCGAACACCTCGACGGAGTGGCCGAGGGCCACCAGCTCGCGGGTCAGGTGACGGGTATAGACCCCTTGGCCGCCACAGCGGGGGTTGCCCCGATAGACCAGGAAGGCGATGCGGAGGCCGCCCGGCTCCGGCGGACGGGGGGCGATCCGTTCAGGGACGGGAGGTGGGTTGGCGGGTCCCTTGATCTTGTGTCGCTTGAGTCCGAAGCTAGGCATGGACAACCGAGGCGTGCGGACACATGGGAGCCAAATACTCCCCCGGCCAGGCACTTCGGCGCAAACCGGGAGCCTCAGCGGACCGATACTCCCTGCTCCGGCACCCTCCTGGCCCCATCCGGCTCCGCCGAGCCACGCCAGGTGGCCGGGAAGCCACACCCCGTGGCCCCGCCGAGCTGGGACCGACGGCGACTACTTGTGGAGGCCCAGCTCGATGGCCTTGACCAGGAGCAGGATGACCGCCACCACCAGGTAGCCGCGTAAGAGGTACATGCTGATCAGGCGTCCCCGCGACCAGACCGGACGCTCCAGGAGGTTGAGAGCGGGCATCCGCCACGTAGCCCGCTTCTCCATGGGCGGACGGGGTTCGGTCGGGCGTCTGCCGCGGTGCCGCCACAAGACGACCCCGGCGATGAGATAGCCCACCACCAGGACGCCCGCCAACGACACCGCCAGAACGTCGACATTGATGGTAGAGAACAGCGTGGTGGCCATGAGCACCAGCGACATCAACAACAGCACCGACACGATGAAGCTGGCCACGATGTTGAGCCACAGCCGGTTCACCCACGGGCCCAGCACCTGCTTGTCGTTGCAGAGCAGCAACAAGAAGATGGTGGCGCTGGGCAGGAGCACCCCGGCCAGGGCCTGGACGCCCGTGGTGATGAGGCCCAGTGGCGCGCCAGGAATCAACACGATGAGGGCCGCCAGCGCCACCATGGTGGTGAAGGCGCCATAGAAGAACTTGGCATCCCGCCAGCTCCGATGGAGGGAGTGGCGAGCCCCGAACATGTCGCCGAAGGCGTAGGACGTGGCCAAGGTGACCGAGGCGGCTCCGATGATCGAGGCGTTCAAGAGGATGATGGCGAACAGGGCACCGGAGGCATGGCCCACGTAGTGGGCCAGACCACGGGCCACACCGCCGGCATTGGTGAAGTGCCCGGCCAAGGCGGTGCCGCTGAAGGCCGACGCCACCACCGCCATCAGGAGCGAAGCGGCGAAGACCGTGACCAGTGAGCCCACCACGGTGTCGGCCCGCTCGTAGTTGATCCACCGGGGCGTGATCCGCTTGTCCACGATGTTGGACTGCTGGAAGAAGAGCTGCCACGGGGCCACGGTGGTGCCCACGATGGCGATGATGAGCAGCACGGACGTGGAGGTGAAGCCACCCTGGACGCCGGGGATGGTGAAGCCCTTGGCGAACGCGCCCGCCGAGGGGTGGCTGAAGATGGCCAGCGGGATCACCAAGAAGTTGACGGCGATGAAGAGGAACATGAACCGCTCCCAGCGACGGAAGCTGCCCGTGGCCGTCATGACCACCAGGAAGACGGCGGCGATGGGGACGGAGAGATACTCGCTGATCCCGAAGTAGTCGAGGGACAGGCTCACGCCGATGAACTCGGTGGCGATGGTCAAGAAGTTGAGGATGAACAGGTCGCCGACGGAAAAAGCGCCCCAGAACCTTCCGAACCGCTCGTTGATCAACCGGGCGTGCCCGACTCCGGTGACCGCTCCCAGGCGCACCACCATCTCCTGGTTCACCACCAACACCGGGATGAGGAGGGGTAGCGTCCACAGCAGCGTCAGGCCGTAGTTCTGCCCGGCCTGGGCGTAGGTAGCCACTCCCCCGGCGTCGTTGTCGCCCACCATCACGATCAGTCCCGGGCCCATGATGGCCAACAGGGTGAGCAGTCGGGCCCCCCAGGTCCGTCGGCTGTCCAGGTCATGCTGTCCGATGGTCCCGAACGCTCCCCTGATGTCGCCGGTGTGAGCCTCGTCCAGCGACGCGTTCGATCCTCGGGACGGCCTCTCGTCGGACATGGTTCACCACCTCTCTGGACCTCGGGACATGCGTGCGGCCGATCGGCGACCGCGGGCATCGGGAAGGGACGTGGGCCGTCCCCGACCAAAAACCGGTTACTGGCGAGCTATCGAAACACGTACTCGGGTCACGCCACTGCGTGCGCCCCCTGTGGATGAGGATCCGGCACCGGCCGGAACGGGCCCCCGGTGGCATGCTCTCATGCCTGGTGCCGACGGACCGGCGCCGGCTGGCTGCAGACCCGTGAAGGCCCGGCGGCGCAGGACGCCCGGGCTACTCCCCCACCACCGGTCGCGGTGCGCCACCGGCCACGGCCGCGGTGGGTTTTCGTTCTCGTGGCATGACCTACTCCTCAACCGCAGTACGGCCGAAGTCGCGTCGCCAGCCGGTGGGCAGGAGCAGTTCCAGCACGTCGTCGACCGTCACCACCCCCAGGATCTTCTGGTGCTCGGCGTCCATCACCGGGGCCACGATGAGGTTGAAGTCGGACATGGTGCGCACGATGGCCCCGAGGTCCCAGTCGGGATGCACGTGGACCGGCTCGGCTTCCGCCACCGAGCTCAGGGGAGCCTCCGGAGCGGCCTGGACCAGCCGCACGGTCGAGACCGAGCCGATGACATGGTCCCCGTCCTGGACGAAGACCACATTGAGCGCTTCGGGCGGGGCGGAGCTGCGCCGGATGGCATCAAGGGCCGCCGAGACGTGGACGTCGCCCGGTAGGCAGAGAAAATCGGGGCTCATCAAGCCGCCCGCCGTCTCCGGGTTGTAGCTGAGCAGCGATCGCACCTTGGTCTGCTGGGGCTCGGGCAGCATGTTGAGAATCGGGAGCCGCCGCTCCTGGTCGACTTCGGTGATCAGGTCGGCCGCGTCATCGGGTGCCATGGAGGAGAGCAGGCGGGCCGCCTCTTCGTCCGACCGGGTGCGGACGAATTCGAGTTGGTGTTCATCGTCCAGCTCCTCGAACACGTCTGCTTCGAGTTCGCGGTCGGCACTGACCGCTTCGATGATCTCCTCGCCCTCCTCGTGCGAGGCCGCCTCGACCAGGTCGGCGATCTGGGCCGGATGGAGCTTGGCCAGTTTTCGGTACGGGATCCGGAGCCGGGAGGAGGGCACATGGGCCACGAACGGTTCGATGCTGGCCCAATCCACCATGAGTCCGTGCGCCGTGTCCTTCCGGAACCGGCTCGGAATGAGACGACGGAGGACCGGTCGGCTCGAGGGATCGACCCCCACCACCTCCCAGGTGCCGTTGACCTTGGCCAGCTCGATCTCATTGGCCCGTATCAGCCGGCCCCCCACGAAGTTGATGAGGTGGTGGGCCAACAGATCGCGGGCCAGGAGCAGTTCACCCTCACGGCGCTCGAAGCGGCGGAGGTCCACCCGTTGCCCCTCGAAACGGACCCGACCGGGCTCGAAGGCCGCCACCTTCCGGATGGGAACGAAGAGGTCGCGCCCGCCGATGGTGACCACCAGTCCCACCACCGGAGGGTGGGGTGACTCACCGAGTCGGACGATGAGGTCCTGCACCCGGCCCAACCGGTCGCCGGTGGCATCGACCAGCGGTCTCTTGACCACACTGGAGAGGTGCAGGATCTCCAGGTCCGAGCCGGTCGCCGTCTGCTGCATGTTCATGAGGGGACCAGCGTAGACCGGGGCTTCTGTCTTCGGAATGAGATGGCCCGTGGCCTGCAGATCCTCGGCGGCCGGCTCGCCCGGACCGGGACCGGCCGGTGTCCCCACCGACCGCGCACAGGTAAGGTCAGCCCATGGATCTGAGTTACCCCGCGGAGACCGAGCCCTTTCGGGCCGAGATCCGCCAGTGGCTGGCCGACAACCTGCCCGAAGGCTGGGGCACCCCCGGCTTCACCATGACCCGCGAGGAGAAGAGGGCCTTCAACCAGAGTTGGACCAAGAAGCTCTTTGCCGGCGGATGGATCTGCGCCTCGTGGCCCAAGGAGTACGGGGGCAAGGGCCTCTCCTTGATGGAGTCGGTGGTGCTCAACGAGGAGTTCGCCCGGGCCGAGGCCCCGCTCCGGGCCGATTTCTTCGGCGACACGCTGGTCGGGCCGACCATCCTGCAATGGGGAACCGAGGAGCAGAAACAACAGTTCATCCCGGGGATCCTCAAAGGCACCATCGCCTGGTGCCAGGGTTTTTCGGAGCCCGACGCCGGGAGCGACCTGGCCTCGCTGAAGACCAGAGCCGAGGTCGACGGCGACGAGTGGGTGATCAACGGCCAGAAGGTGTGGACCACCCAGGCCCAGTTCGCCGACTACATCTTCTTGTTGGCCCGCACCGATCCTGATGCTCCCAAGCACGCCGGCATCTCCTACCTACTGGTACCGATGAAACAGCCCGGGATCGAGGTGCGGCCCATCGCCCAGGTCGACGGGAGCGCCGACTTCAACGAGATCTTCTTCACCAACGCCCGCTGCCCGCGCCAGAACGTGGTGGGCGGTGAGAACAACGGGTGGAAGGTGGCCATGACCACCCTGGGCTTCGAGCGGGGCTCTTCGGCCACCACCGGCCACCGCCGGTTCGCCCGTGAGCTCGACCAGATCATCGCCACGGCTCAGAAGAACGGGAGATCGACCGACCCGCTGATCCGCCAGCGGTTGGCCACGTCGTGGACCAAGGTCAAGATCATGGAGATCAACGGCTACCGGTCGCTCACCGACTCTCTCAACGGCACCCACCACATGGCCGCCCTGAACGTCTGCAACAAGATGTTCTGGTCCGAGCACCATCAGGCCACCATGGACCTGGCCATGGACGTCCTGGGCCTGGACGCCCAGATTCTCACCGGCGACCCGGCCGACATCGTCGATGTGCGGCTGAAGCGGGGTCGTGACGACTATCCGGTCAGCGACCTGCAGGCGTCCTACTTCTTCTCCCGTTCCGAGACCATCTGGGGCGGGACGGCGGAGATCCAGCGCAACATCGTCGGCGAGCGGGTGCTCGGTCTGCCCAAGGAGCCCAAGCCGGCGGGAGCAGCCGGCTGACGGGGAGATAATTCAAGCCGCTCTCATTCTTGTCCATAGGCGGACTTCTCGAGCCACTCCGACTGCGGCCGTACCGGTCGCTACCGCCATCAGAGCGACGGTCGCGACGAGCAAGATGTCCCACGATGACCCCGGGAGCCCGGCCGGGCTGGCGTGCAAGAAGGCTGGTGCGTCTGTCGCCATTGCGCTCCACCAGAACGCAACGGCCACGACCATGGTCAGCATCGCAACAGCAACGGCGGCGGCCAGTATCGCCTCTGTGGTGAGCACCGCCTTGGAGAGCTCGATACGCCGACCTGCCGCAACCGCCACCACGGTCCACGATGCCAAGGTGATGATGATGAGGGCCGTCCACACCAGGAACAGGACCCCGCTCCAGTGCATGCCGCCGTTGGGCTGATGCGGTGGGAGGTGGTTGGCCCACACCAAAAGGGGCACTGTCACGGCGATTGTCAAGGCAGTACATGCGAGGGCTCGCACGAAATGACGTCGTACAGCGACCCATCCGCGAGCTCGCAGAAATCGCACAAAGGCAGGAACGGCGAGAACCGCCCCGGCGAACACCAGGATGCTCGCCACTCCAGCCGCTGCCTGGAGCACGGTAAAGGCGAGGTCAGGCATGTGGTGCGCACCGGCGTTGCGAGGCAATGCCTCATCGAAGTGTTCGGAGAACTTGGCGAAGCTGGCGCCGGCGATCACGAAGGCAGTCCAGGCGGCAACTACAACCAATGCTCCGGCCCGGACGCCGTCGGCCGCTGGCACGGCATCACCGGTCAGTCCCGATTGCCTGGCTCGCTGTCGAAGCCCGCCGCTCACCAGACTGAGACGAATCCGAGCTGGCATATTCCTGTCGTACTCGTCGTCGAGCAGGGCGCTGAGCTCGTCCCCGTATCGAGCTCGCCACAGTCTGGGGTACCAGCGGAGACGGGGATCGTTCGCTCCGCTGGGTCCCCTGTGACTGTCCGTTGCACTAGGTCCTTCGGCTGACATCACGCCAACCTCAGGCGTGGTGTCCTGACGCTCTTCAGTCGCGCTTCCCCGACCCGAGCGAGCTCACGCATCTGATCCACGGACGCAACGAGAACCTGTAAGCCTGCGGCCGTGATCTGGTACGGGCGACGGCGGTCGTCCGAGGCGATCGGCTCGATGAGCCCACGCTCTTCCATCCGGGTGATCGCTCCGTACAGTGCACCGGGACCGAGCTTCACGCCGGCGAATTCCTCGATGTCCTTGAGGAGGGCGTGTCCGTGCTTTGCCCCACCGGCGAGGCTCATGAGGATCAGAGTCGGTGGGTCATTGGATCGTCGTCGTGTCTCCATGGGTGAACACTACTACGCACTACGTAGCTACGCAATACGTATATCGTCCAGGCGGAGGCCGACCAGATCCCCGTCTTCGGACACGCCTGGCTTTGGCATCACATGGTGCCGTTGCGAGGAGACGTTAGAGGTGCCGCACTGGAGGCCTGGACGCTCCTTGCCGCCTTGGCAGCTCAAACGAGCCGGTTACGACTCGGTGTCATCGGCACTAGCAATCGCCTCCGCTCCCCGACCCTGCTCGCGAAGATGGCCGCCACCGACGACATCATCGCTGGAGGCCGGCTCGACTTCGGGATCGGCGTGGGAGCAAGCCGGGTGGCCGGGGAGAACCTCGGCGTCCAAGAGTTCGAGGCCTACGGCGTGCCCCTGGTCTCACCCGGTGATGCCGTGCGGGACCTCGCCGAGTCCCTCTCGCTCATTCGACGGATGTGGACCGAAGTCGAGCCGTTCGACTTCGATGGAAGGTCCATCCAGCTCACAGGTGCCGTCTGCGAGCCGAAACCTCTCCAGAAGCCACATCCGCCCATAGTGATAGGAGGGGCGGGCAATCGTCCTGCGCATCGTCGCCGAGCACGCCGACATCTGGAATTACCCGGGGCCACCCTCCGCAGACTTCCGACAGAAGAACGAACTCCTCAACGAACATTGTGCCTCCATCGGACGCCATCCCAACGAGATCGTCCGCTCCATGCAGACGATCATCCGCAATGACGATCCAGACACCATCACGGCGACGCGTTCCCTCCTCGTTGACATGATCAGCTCCGGTGTTACCCATGTCGTTCTGGCCTCGGCCGTCTCCGGCCGCCCAACGCAGTGGATTGCCGACGAGATCATCGAACCCGTTCTTGCCGAGCTCTCGGGTGAGTCGTCATAACGCTGCGTCAGACCTGAAAGGTCGCGGGCTCAATCGCCGACGGCACGGGAATTTGGGACGAGGAACGGCTCGCTGCACCTCGAGTCGTCGCAGTTCAGCGACTGTTTGTAGCTACTAGATATCCATGGCCGGAGCCTCGGTACGACATCAGGCACCATTCGCTGGCCACTGGGAGCGATATCGACTGGCTTTACCAATCAAACGTTTGGACCGACGTTTAAATGGTGGGTCCGCCGGGGTATACCACCGACGCACCGGAAAGTGTCCGGGTCAAGACCTCACCAAGGGGGATGTACATGCGTCGAATGATTGTTGCGGCTGCCGCGTTGGCTGCACTGGCCACTCCGGCATCACTGTTCGTAGTCGGAGGATCAACGGTGGCCGGGGCCGCCACGCCGAAGAGCCTGGTCTGCAGCAAGGTGTCAGGGACGGACACGAGCACCGTGACCATCTCGGAGTGCGCCGTGCCCAAGGCCGACGCCAAGACCTACGCCAGCGCCAGTGGTAAGGCTTCGAGCCTGGCCAAGGGCGGAACCATCACGTGGACCTCCAGCACGAAGACCACAGTCCTGAAGCTTTCGGTCAAGAGCAGCACGGGTTGCCCCGCTGGCGACCTCACCGAGAAGGCCACCGGAGACGTGACCGGGGGTACGGCTTCGACCGCCATCACCTCCAAGAATCAACCGGTGTCGTTGACAGTGTGCATCACCAGCAAAGGCGCCATCAGCCTGAAGCCGGGCACCAAGGCTGACATCTAAAGCCTTGCGCACCTAGAGCGAGGCGCCACTCGGCGCAACGTTCGTTGACAACTACCGCCGATGCCCTCCCTTCCCGGGAGGGCATCGGCGCGTCTGGAGCCTCTACGGCAACCCGGGTGGTACTGCAGCTTCTCAAAGAGTGGGGAGCCAGTCACGGCCCGTGACGACCCAACCTTGGAGTCCCCTGTGAATTCTGCAGACAGGAGACAGACTCCCGTACGGGAGCGACAACTGACAGGAACGTCAGATAAGTTGGTTGGGGCTCAGACCATCTGGGTGAGATTCACCGACATCCAATCCCAAGGGGGGAAGAAGCATGCTTCGTTTATCTACACGTGCTGCCGCCATTGCGGCGATGGTGGTGGCGAGTTCGCTCGGCACCGTCGCCTTCGCATCAGGGGTCGCTTCGGCAGTTTCGACCAAGCCCACCGTCACCTGTACCAAGTTCTCGGCCACGGCCAGCGGGACGGCGACCGTCAGTAGCTGCACCCCAACCGCCAGTACCGGTGGTAGCGGCAAAGAAGTGGCCAAGCTCAAGGGTACGGGTGGCACCGCCACCATCACCTGGGCCTCGGGCCACGGTACGACCCTCACGAAGTTCACCTACGCCTCGGTCACGCCGAACAAGTGTGCCTCGGGTGCGAGTGAGATCAAGGAAACGGCCACCGTTACCGGCGGCACCGGTACTGCGGTCAAGACCATCAAGGCCGGACAGATCGGAACCCTGCTCCTCTGCATCAAGGGTACGGCCATCAGCCTCCTACCGGGTCAGAAGTACACAATCTGACCGGCTGGCAACCAAAACGTCGCATCGACACTGCCCTCTCGTTCACGGGAGGGCAGTGTCGCGTCCTCAGGCCACGTTGGACTCGACGTCCCGCACCGCCTGGGCCTCGGTCTGGCGGGCGATGGCGTCACCACCGGGCCCCGGCCCGGCCCGCTTGAGACCCACCTGGTGGCGCCACATCAACACGCCGGCGGCCAAGACCGTGGCCACCGCTCCCGACAACAGGGCCACCCGGGGGTTGGTCCACTGGGCGATGGCACCCACCAGGGGTGCCCCGATCGGTGTGGTGCCGAGGAACGCCATGGCGTAGAGCGCCATGACCCGACCCCGCATGTGGGGGTCGGCGGTCAGCTGCAACGTGGCGTTGGCCGTAGCAATGAACCCGATCGATGCCGCCCCCATGAACACGATGAAGATCGACGCGGTCAGCAGTGTGGGGGCCAGAGCCACCGCGGCCAGGAGCCCCCCGAAGATCAGGGCCAGCACCTGCAGCAGTCGGGGGGTGGGCCGGGCCCGATGGGCGGCGAAGAGACCACCGACGACCGCCCCGAAACCCATGCACGACGTGAGCAGCGAGTAGGTCCCGGCACCGCCGTGGAAGGTGACCTTGGCCAGCACGGCCAGGGTGACGGTGAAGTTGTAGGCGAAGATTCCGATGAGGGTGATGGCCAGCAGGGTGTTGCGGAGGCTCGGGGTGCGCCAGACGTACCGGAACCCCTCGCGGATCTGACCCTTGGCCCGGGCCACCTTCTCGGTCGGGAAGAGCTCCTTGGACCTCATCATGGACAGCCCCACGAGTACCGCCACGTAGGAGGCGGCGTTGATGAAGAAGCACGCCCCCAGCCCGAACACCACGATCACCACGCCGCCGATGGCCGGACCCACCACCCGGGAGGTGTTCATGACCACCGTGTTCAGGCTCACGGCGTTGGGCACGTCGTCGCGGCCCACCATCTCCATCACGAAGGTCTGTCGGGCCGGGTTGTCGAACACGTTGACGAAGCCGAGCAGCAGAGCCAGCAGATAGACCTGCCACAGCTCGACCGAGTGGCTGACCACCAATGCCCCCAGCACCAGGGCCAGGACCCCACCCCCGGTCTGGGTGGCGTAGAGCAGCCGGCGCTTGTTGGTCCGGTCGGCCACCAAACCCCCGATGGGCCCGAACAGCAGCATGGGGAGGAACTGCAGCCCGACCACGATGCCGAGGTCGACACTGCTCCCGGTCAGGTGCAGGACCAACCAGGCCTGGGCCA
>Ga0182030_10016658_pt1 | contig 14286 bp, 8 predicted proteins | sample 812S3MmetaG_FD_121299 | JGI IMG/M metagenome (GOLD analysis project Ga0182030, IMG submission 121299) | Permafrost microbial communities from Stordalen Mire, Sweden - 812S3M metaG (Illumina Assembly) | ecosystem: Environmental > Terrestrial > Soil > Wetlands > Permafrost | place: Sweden...
GCTGCAAGCAACCTGAGTAAGCGCCCCGGTATTGGCGTTGATGGTGTATGCCGAAACATCGTTGGAATTGTCATTGGCCACGTAGACAAATTTCCCGGAGGGGTCGATGGTGACGCCCCATGGAGAGACACCCGTTACAAAGTTCTTGCTGTTGACTGTACTGCACCCGGCACTGCAAGCAACTTGAGTAAGAGTTCCGGTGCTGGCGTTGATGGTGTATGCCGAGATGTCGTTGGAGGCATAATTCGTCGCATAGACGAACCGCCCTGTAGGGTCAATAGTGATGAACTGAGGACCGGTTCCCGCCGTAAAGTTATTAGTGTTGCCCGTGGTGCTGCACCCGGCACCGCATGCTACCTGAGTAAGCGCACCGGAGCTGGCGTTGATAGTGTATGCCGAGATGTCGTTGGAATTTGGATTCGCCACGTAAGCAAATTTACCGGAAGGATCGATAGCGATAGACCAGGGTGAGGTACCCGCTGCCGATGAACTATTAAGACTCAGTTGCCCCGTAGCTGGGTTGATCGTGTATTGCGAAACTGTATTGCCACCTGCCCCATTAAAGGAGTTCGTCACATAGGCAAACTTGCCTGTGGGGTCGACAGCAACGGAAGTGGGAGAGGTCCCCGCAGCGAAGTTCGTGGCAATGGTCGCACCACACCCGGTAACGCAGTTAATCGGCGTAAGCGTTCCAGTGCCGGCATTGACGGTGAATGCCGAGACATCGTTGGAAAGTTGATTTGCCACGTAAGCAAACTTGCCTGAAGGATCGACGGTAACCGATTGGGGATTTTTCCCCGCCAAGACATAGCCATTGTTGCGCAACTGGCCTGTGGCGGCGTTTACTGTATACATTGAAACAGTGCTGTCCATGTAATTTGCAACATAAGCAAAGCGCGGAACGATGGTGGGCGCTGCTGTAGTTGTAGTGGCAGTTGTACTGCCACCGCCGCCCCCACTACATGCGGCGAGTAATAGCACCGACAACGTCAGGGCGCTACGTATTAATTTAGTGATGGTGGTGTTCATTTGTAATCCCGTTCTGTTGTTTGCATCACATTCATTTTTTCGATTTATCCTAAAGGTGGGCACAAAAACTTGCCCACCCTGCATAACTTCAAAAAACCAACTTCAAAATCAAAACCAAATTCAAACCCAAGAAAACCTAAACCCAAAAAATCAAAAATCAAGTTTAAAAGGCCAAGGCTCTAGCGTACACACGTCACGTAGCCGTTGCTCGTGTCGACGGACGCGAAAACGGTGCCGTTGAGCAGGCTGACGCCGTAGTGGATGCCAGCGCTGTCGGGCGTCGACGACCAAGTGCCGTTCAACGTCCAGCCCTGACTAGTCAGCAGTGGCGAATTATTCGGATATGCGGTATACAAGGCGCTTAATTCTGCGGACGTCGGTAGCCGCCAGTCGGTTGAGCCATTAATAATAGTGCCAGTGCAAAATGCGGCCGCTAGGGGTTGGGTGTAGGCCGTCGCCGACACTGGCATCCAGGTCAGGCCACCCTCATAAATATATCCCGTAGGCAGCGCAGAAACAGCCGCGATATTGCCTGCGAAATTCAACACCGAAAATTGAAGGCCGCCGATGTATTGAAGCTCGATGGCGTCATACTGTGCGCCACTTATCGCCCCATTTGTCGCGAGTGCTGCGCTACCGGGAATATTGTCTACGATGATTGACTGTCTGGAATCATTGGGCATAATCGTCCAGCCCCCGGTGCCGATGCCGCTCACTTGGATGACATCCCCCACCGCCAAAGAACCTGCGGGAGGAAGCGTGATCGTGACTTGCGCGGCGTTGTTTGCCAAATATCCGGTGTTGGCTACGGCCTGCACAGATGAGGCTGCGTTCACCCAAGTAATTCCAGCCCCGGCTGCGCCGTTTGTACCATTTGTGCCAGCTGTGCCATTGCAAACATACTGCGTGCTGGTAACCTCCGATGGATCAAGGACGCCGTTGCCATTGGTGTCTATCCCAGACTGAACCGTAATACCGCCATTGGGACAGGTGACTGGGGGTGCAGATTTAGTAACAGCGTATACAACCGAGTTGGCACCGGTGGTAGCAGGTGTCGGGGTTGAACTTCCACCACCCCCTCCGCCGCTAAGACATGCGGTGAGTAAAAGTGCCGAAAACGGCAGTGCGCTACGCATTAATCCGATGATGTTCATTAGGTGTCCCCCGGCCTCAAAGTGGTTTATTTTTCTGTTCGCAGTATGCGCTACGTCGTGGCCGGATAGCAAGTGACTAAAGTCACTTTGGTATTATCAAAGTATTTGTAGAACCCCTTCAGGAAAATCTGAAATATTATTATAACATAATGATAAATATATATTTATATAGCGACTGAGCATCTAAAATAAGTGCAGTACCGTTATAAAAATGTCCAATAAATACCACTCAGAGTATTACAATAATGCCATATTGATACCAGTCTAATTAAATTAGGTAAACCCCCGGCTCTGATGAAGCAACTAGCCATCTGACTAAGCTGCAAACAGCGCAGCAAGTCATTGGTTATGCCGGGGGACTCCGTTAGGTTTGACCGTTCCGGCGGTCATTAGAGCAATGTTAAAATTTAGCAAGATCATTCCCTCCCCCTTGCAGGGGGAGGGCTAGGGAGGGGGTAGAAACTAAGCATGCACACAACCGAAATTTCTACCCCCATCCGAGCGTGCGTTGTTGGGGCGTACGCCCCGTACAACCACGGCCTACTCCTCGCGGGTGCAACCTTCCCCCTGCAAGGAGGAAGGAGCAAAAAATCCGCAGCCTTCAGGCTGCTCACGGTTTTGTCGGCCCCTTTGAGGGGCTCACCCAATAAGCCCTCGGCTTTGCCGGGGGTAATTTAACTAGTCTTGCAGAAGGCTGGCCACGTTCTTGTACCAGCAAGGGGTAGCATGGCCTTGGCTGCACTAAAGGTAGGCGCTCCACTACGGGGATAAATCCCCAACAGCACACGCTCTGCTCTGCCCTAGCGGTTGCTGCGTAACTGCTACTGCCACGTCCCGGTTGTAAAAATGGAAGAGGCACCGATTCCTGCCGGGTTTTAAAGGAGTGTTATAGGAACAAAGATTGTGCAACAATCTTGCATCAAATATGCGTGGAGGCAGGTGTGAAATCTCTATTTTTTCTTTTTTGTCTGTTTCTGAACTTGATGCCAACTCTGGCTTTTGCAGGAGGCTCCTCGCTTGTTCAAATCAAACCCGATAACCTTGGGATGAAAGCCCCTGATGGGTACGACATCATAGTCGATCAGATGTTTCGTATCGATGGCAAAGGCTTCGAAGGAAAAAAGATTTTTTTCGCCGACAGTCCTCTCGGTGGCAATGCGATACCAAAAGTTTTTGTTGCGTTAGATGGAAAAATTCTAGAGCCTCGTCTTTTGAAATTTGATTATTGAATTTGAAGTTGGTTTTACAAGTTAAGCGAAACTTGGCATATATGGCTCCCTCATTAATTACAGTTAAATAAATATGAAATTTCAAATTAAAGTTTTATTAGTCGGCGTGGTAATCTGGTTCATGTTAATTCGTCTCGCCTATGCTGATACAGAAATCATTATCGTGCGTCATGGCGAAAAACCCGCGCTTGGTTTGGGTCAATTATCCTGTCAAGGTCTTAATCGGTCTTTGGCGCTGCCTCATGTATTGTTTTCCAGATTTGGGAAACCCGTTGCGATTTACGCCCCCAACCCGGCAATGAAAAAATTCGACAAGGGTGTTCCATACGCTTACGTACGTCCACTTTCAACCATTGAGCCTTATGCCATCAGATTAGGGTTGCCTATCAACATTGATTATGGAATGGAAGAAACCGTCAAGCTTGAAGAAATTCTCCTGGCAAAAACGGACGGTACACAGATTGTTGCGTGGGAACATCATTTCGCCGTGAAAGTTGCACAAGAATTACTTGCAAAATTCGGAGGTAATCCGGGCGATGTTCCAGACTGGAATGATGAAGATTTCGATAGTATCTACATCGTTAAAGTGACAGGAATAGGTAAGGATCGGCACACCTCATTTGTACATGAGAATGAGGGACTCAATGATTTATCAGGCGAATGTTCCCTATAACAATAAGCTTGGTTAGTATTTTGCGCAACGAAAGCCAACGTTGGGGAAAGCCTTGTTCGGGGCATCGTGTCCATGAAAAGTGGCGCGAAAACTATTCCTGCTGTACACAAGTGACTAAAGTCACTTGACCAATCAACGCATGCGCCATAGATTGACCATGTCGAAGTTAGGATGGCACCGCGTTTTGTATTTTGCACTTGAAGCAGCCGAACAATTGCAGGAATCACTATAGCTATGAAACACAAATCTGCTTTAAGGTCTGCATGAATCAGCGCAACGACTACTGCGTGTTGGTGGTAGATGATCACTACATGATGAGACTTGGCCTGAAAACGTTTGCACAAAGTACAAGCAATTTTACTGTGCAATGGCTGGATGCCTCGAATCTGGTAGATGCCCTTGAGATATTTCGCAATCATTCTCAAATTGATCTGGTGCTGCTTGATCTTAATCTACCGGACAGTCAGGGGTTGCAAAGCGTGCAGCGATTCTTGAGTGAATTTCCCGAGGCGCAGCTCGTAGTGCATTCGGCGACAGAGGATGAGTTTGTGGTGCGTCAGGCTTTGGCTTTGGGTGTGATTGGTTTTATTCCCAAATCGGTTTCGGCAGACTCAATGCTGGTTTTATTGGAGTCGTTGCTTGAGGGTAGCCGCGAGTCCAGTAATCAGAGTCTTGGTCTTTCCTTGTCGCCACAAGCGGGGACGAGCAGCAGTGCAATCGCGGGTAATTTGCAGGCGCGAGATGTCGGTCTGACGCCAACTCAACTCAAAGTGTTGGAGTTTGTTCTTGCAGGCCTCAGTAATCAGGAGATTGCCACAGAGTGCAATCTTGCTCTTGGTACGGTAAAAAATACAGTTTCAACGATCATGTTGGTTTTGAATGTTAATTCACGATCTCACCTGGTCAGCTTGTTCAGATGAACACAAATTCAGATTTAAATGAACCATTGTTGCAGATTCCCGGCGACGAACAGGCATTGGATGAGCGTATTCTGAGAGATCAGGCGGATTCGCTGATGAGTACGGGATTATCGGCAGGTCTCGCTGCATTTTTGGGCGCGGCAGGATTTTGGCTTGTTTTCTATTACCAGACCACTCAGTCAGCCGTGATAGTTTGGGGTGTCATCATGAATTCCATTCAGGTGGTAAGTATTCTTACTGCTCTGCATTACATTAGAACGCCATACAGGCAGCGAAACCCTGTAATGTCGGCGAATCGCTACTGCAATTTGCTGGTAGTCAATGGGGTATTTTGGGGGTTGGCACCATGGATATTTTTCCCGACTAAAAATTTGCCCCTGATTTCGCTCATGATGGTGGTGTTGATGGGGGTAAGTTCCGGAGGAATTGCTTCTTTGGCCCCCTACCGTCGCGCCATTTTTCGTTTCACTGCTCCAATTCTGATCGGGCTTGCCAGTGCGCTGTTATGGCAGGGCGGCGGCATAAATTTGTTTCTGGTCATATGTACATTGGTTTACTTGTACGTCAACCTGAGTTTTGGTTGGCAACAAAATAAACTACTGACTGAATCCCTGCGCGCTCGCTATGAGAAAGAAGACCTCTCGCAACGACTGACTGAGCAAGCGAAACTTCTTGCAGAGCAGGTTCGCATTGCCGAGCATGCCAATCTTGAAAAGACGCGCTTTCTTGCCTCCGCCAGCCATGATTTACGCCAGCCGTTGCATTCAATCGGCCTTTTTGGTGCGGCTCTTTTGGCGAAACGCATGTCAACTCCTGATGAGCCTTTGGTGCGAAATCTGATGCTATGTGTTGATGCACTGGAAGCATCGTTTACTGCCATGTTGGATGTTTCCAAACTGGATGCCGGCGTAGTTGGGTTCATGCCGCAAGCTGTTGCACTGGCGCATGTGTTCCGTAGACTCGAAACAAGTTTTGGGCGACAAGCCGAAGCAATGGGGCTCGCTTTGCGATTCAAGCCGGGCGGCAAGTGGGTATATGGCGACCCGATTCTGATTGAGCGCCTGCTGGGAAATATAGTACACAATGCTTTGAAATTTACCCAACGCGGCGGGGTTGTACTCGTGGCGCGCACGCGGGGAAATCGTGTGTGTATTGAAATATGGGATACCGGTGTCGGGATGCCAGCCAACGAGCTACCTCTCATCTTTGAAGAATTTTATCAGTTGGGAAATCCTGAACGTGATCGCTCCAAGGGGCTGGGTATGGGGTTGTCTATCGTTCAAAGGTTGGCGCGCTTGATGGATATACCCCTGACGGTGTATTCCAAAATTGGGCATGGCTCTGTGTTCAAATTGCTACTGCCTCCGGCTGGTCCGCAGCACGAACAAGATTCTGCCTCGTATCGTTTAAGCCCCCATTCAACTGAGCATAGCCTGAAAGGGAAAAAAATACTCATTGTCGATGATGAGGAAACCGTGCGTAGTAGCACCGCTGAAGTTTTGCGGTTATATGGCATGCAGGTTGAAACTGCTGAAGGAATTCAGCAGGCACTGGAAATAGCGCTGCGCCCCAAGCTGCATCTCGATGCGATAATTTCGGACTTGAGGTTGCGGCATGATGAAAATGGTATTCATCTTGTGTCTGAATTGAATGCACGACTTGGCCGCAAACTCCCCGCTTTATTGATAACCGGAGACATTGCGCCGGAACGCGTTCAACTGGTAAAACAAAGCGGACTGCAAGTGCTCTACAAACCGGTTAATATTGACGATCTACTGGAAGCTTTGCGTGAACTGCTGGCATAGGAAATCACAATTACTTTCTTCCCTGTGGCTAAGAATTTCTTACAAATATTCATAATCAAGCACAGATTACAGATACCCTAATTTCCAGAAAACCATCATTCACGCCGAGGCGGAAATGATGGTTCTGAAAATTATTTGGACGTGAACTAGATAGCCACTCCGGAGGCGTCGAATAGACCTTCAAACAATACAGAACTCAAATAGCGTTCGCCAGAATCCGGCAAAATCACCACAATCGTTTTACCGGCGTTTTCAGGTTTTTGTGCCAGTCTAGAAGCAACTGCCACAGCCGCACCGCTGGATATGCCCGAGAGGATACCTTCCTCACGCGCCAATCGACGTGCGTACAACACGGCATCTTCATTGCTAACCTGTTCGATATCATCCACGAGTGAGAGATCTAGAATACCGGGGACAAAACCTGCCCCGATACCTTGTATCTTGTGCGGTCCCGGTTTTAGTTCCTGGCCTGCACGCTTTTGCGTCAGGATCGGACTGGCTGAAGGTTCAACTGCGACTGATTTGATTGCCTTGCCGCGTGTCTTCTTGATGTAGCGCGATACACCCGTAATTGTGCCGCCAGTTCCCACACCTGAAACAAATATGTCTACCTTGCCATCCGTATCATTCCAAACTTCCGGTCCTGTTGTTGCTTCGTGGATAGCTACATTGGCCGGATTCTCAAATTGCTGTAACAAAACATACTTAGGGTCCGATGCGGCAATCTCTTTAGCCTTTGCAATCGCTCCGCCCATACCCTTTGGTCCTTCGGTCAATACCAGCTTTGCGCCATAGGCAACCAATAATTTGCGACGCTCGATACTCATCGTTTCCGGCATCGTCAAGGTCAGAGGAATGCCTCTTGCCGCAGCCACAAACGCCAGAGCGATGCCCGTATTACCGCTAGTGGGTTCCACAAGCTCTTTACCCGGGCCCAGTACACCGCGTTTCTCAGCATCGTCAATCAGTGCTACGCCGATACGATCTTTAACCGAGTAGGCTGGGTTGCGCCCCTCGATCTTGGCCAGTACGGTTGCCTTGGCACCATCTAGAATACGGTTGAGTTTTATAAGCGGCGTATTGCCGATAGACTTTGAGTTATTTACGAACGAATTTGACATGTTTCTCTCCTAAAAATATGCTCATTAAACACTTAAAAATTAAGATAGTAGGCTGGCAAAACAATTTTTTGCAGTTAGCACTTTAGCGAATTTTGGCTTGCAGCTAAAGAATATTCACTGCTTTGGTTATCATTTTTACTTATATACGATCAAATAACTGTGCTTTAGTCGGCAATATATATTTTACCGACTCAAGTTATTCAACTCGAAATTCTATTGGGCGCTATTGTCATCCGGCAACGGTGCCAGTAGCGCGGCGATGTCGGCTTCTCCGAATTTCACTAACCCGCTGGCATCTTCGGACAAAATTCCGGCAGCAAGCTCAGCCTTTTTCTCTTGCAGCGCGAGTATTTTTTCTTCGATACTACCGGCAACCACCAGCTTGTAGACAAATACATTTTTGGTCTGGCCTAAGCGGTGGGCACGATCGGTAGCCTGATTTTCCACAGCGGGATTCCACCACGGGTCGTAGTGAATCACCGTATCGGCTGCGGTGAGATTCAGCCCTACCCCGCCCGCTTTCAGGCTGATCAAAAATATTGGTACTTCTTCATTCTGAAATCGGCGCACCACTTCTTCTCGATTCTGAGTATCGCCGGTTAGTTTCACATAGCTCAGTTGCTCACTAACCAACTCGGCTTCGATCAACTCGAGCATGGAGGTAAATTGCGAGAACACCAGAATGCGCCGCCCTTCGCTGACTAGCTCCGGCAACATTTCCATGAGCAAATCGAGCTTGGCGCGTTCTTTGACTTTTTTGGCGCTGGACAATTTAAGCAAACGCGGGTCACAACAGACTTGGCGCAATTTGAGCAGCGCATCAAGAATGATAATGTGACTGCGTGAAAATCCTTTGCTGGCAATTTCTTCACGCACACGCTGATCCATCGCGATGCGCACTGTCTCGTACAGATCACGTTGCCCGCCTTCAAGCTCAACCGTGCGCACGATCAATGTTTTCTCGGGCAACTCTTTCGCGACATCTTCCTTGCGTCTGCGCAGGATGAAGGGTTTAACACGGCTGGCCAACAAATCGCGTCTTAATTTATTGCCATGCCGTTCAATTGGAGTGCGCCAGGTTTTGGTGAATTCTTTAGTATCGCCCAGCAAGCCGGGTAGCAGAAAATCGAATTGCGCCCACAACTCGCCTAGATGATTTTCCAGCGGTGTGCCGGTGAGACACAAGCGATGTCTGGCTTTGAGCTTGCGCACCACTTGAGCGGCTTGGCTGGAAACATTTTTAACAGTCTGCGCTTCGTCTAATATCAACAGATGATACTCATGCTGCGCCAGCGCTTCTTCGTCGCGCCAAAGCAACGGGTATGTGGTCAGGATGACATCGTGATCGCGTATCAGAGGGAAAAGTTCGGCTCTTTCTTTGCCTTGCAGGGAAAGTAATTTGAGTTGCGGGGCAAACCGTTCCGCTTCACGTTTCCAGTTAAAAATAAGCGAGGTCGGCAAAACCACCAGTGAAGGTTTATCCATGCGCCCGCTCTGCTTTTCAAGCAGCAGATGAGCCAAAGCCTGCGCGGTTTTACCCAAGCCCATATCATCGGCCAAAATTCCTGCCAATTCCTGTTCGCGCAAATATTGCAACCAGGATAAGCCTTCGATCTGATAGGGCCGCAATTCAAGTGCGAAGCCCTCGGGTGTTTTGACAGCCTGAATACCGGAGGTGTTTTTTAGTTTATTGGCGAGATCTTGCACCGCCTCCATACCTTTGAATTGCCACCGCTCCATCCCGACCAATGCGTTGATGCGCGCAACATCGTAGCGGGATAAACGAATTTCATCACTGCCCGACTTACCATCAAACAATTCGATCAGGATACGTGCCAGCGGTTTGATCCGTTCTGCCTGCACCCTAACACGACCACCATCTGGAAGCAGCAGTTCGACTGTTTCTGAATCTTTCATCTTTTCCAGCAACAGCGCATCCAGCCAACGTTGATCAACCTTAAATAGTTCGTACAGTAATGGCGCCAATGGCATGCGCTGCCCATTAACCACGATGCCCATGTTCAAACTGAACCAGCCATCCTCTTCTGCTTCGAATTCACCTTCCCAGGCTTCCACTTCCAATACATGATGGCGGAATCCCTGGGGAATGATAACTTCCCATCCCTCTGCGTGCATCTGCGGCACAATACTCTGCATGAATGATGACCAGGATTGCTCATTTTCAAGCGCGTAAATCGGCGGATTGGGAATCCTGGCAAAGGAACCGATGTAATCCGGCACTGCCTCGAAGCCATAACCAGAAATTGACTTGATTATTTTTGCTTCAGCTTTTTTATCGCGCAGTACACGCACAGTTTCACCGCTGCGCAGAGTTACAAATTCGCTCTTGTAGTCCGGCAATAACACAGTCTCGCCATAGCGAAATTTGACCCGTGCACAATCAAGAGACTGTTTGCCTTGCGCATAACGCCTGAAATTACCCAGCCACAGCGATTCCGAAGTATCCAATTCCAGCACCGGCACCAGCTTGCTCTGTATGCTGCGCACTCTATCTTTACTGGGTAGTGGCAAATCGGGAACAATCTCGTGCAACACCCCTGTTACCAACGGTACATCAATTTCCGTCAGTGGCGGCATGTTCAGCAACTGCACAACCTGTGTTGGCGTTTGTGCAAGCCGCAGTTGGCCGATTTCACCCGCGCCGGAATCAACATACCAGATGGCTTCCTGCAAGGGCAGCACATCAACCGCTGCACCACTGCGAATGATTCTTGGCACCATGCGTCCGGATTCATCCGCCCCCCAATCCAGACGGGCTTCGCGCACTTCACCCGCCTTGAGATGAACCGGTTGATGGTTACCTGCACCGTTATCCATAAAATACAAACGCCCGCTTTCCAGCAAACGAGTAAGAATTTCATGCCCCTCCCGGCACATGACCTGAAAGCCTTCATAGGTATCGCGGTTTTTCCAGAGCAAACGCAGCAGACCCAAATCCACTTCGGTAACGTACTGGGGAGGTTTGATCAAAGTTCGTTCAACGTTGTCCCATTCCTCCAGTCTGCCCGCCAATAGACCGTCACTTCCCATTTTGCCTTTGTAGATAACAATCGTGAATTCCCCCGTGAACAAGGATTGTGTCAGTGCGTATACCAAACGCTCCGGCTTCACGGCGGGAATTGATTTTTTCTTCGGAGGGGTGTGTATGGCAAGGCGGAAAGATTCAACCCAATCCAATACGGCACGGTTAACCACAGGCGCGCGCGGCACCGCCAAAGCCGACAGCAATACCACGGCAGTGTGCTTGCAATGAAATTTCACCGGACATGAACATCTGGGGTCTATTCGCAGCTTGCCGTCTTTGTCGGTATCAAAGAATATTTCCACATCGTAAGGACGCGGAGCTGTTCCTTTTACGCGCGCGGTAATTCTGTCGAATTGAATATCAAGATAGTCGATCGAATTAAAATAGGCCTTGGCTTTGTGCAGTTCCTGCATACCGTACCAATTTTTGACATCGGCTAGAGTATAAGACTGGGCAAGCGACATGATATTCAGCATTATTCCCGCGTCACCCGTAGCAACTCTTCCAAAGCGGTCACGCCGGATGCGACCAGCCGCATTCCGTCCTGACGCAAACCGCGCATTCCGTGGTCCAATGCGTAGCGCCGTAAGTCTTGTTCCGCAGCGTGGTCATGGATTAAATGTCTCATTCCGTCATCCACCATCATCAATTCGTAGATTCCGGTACGCCCGCGATAGCCGCTGTTGCCGCAGGTAGCGCAGCCCTTGGGACGATAAAGCATTTCCGGCAGCACTTCGCCCTCAAGCAAGGCCAATTCTGTCTCGCTCGGTGTATAAGCCTCGCGGCAAGCAGGACACAAGCTGCGCACCAAACGTTGGGCGAGAACACCCAGCAGGCTGGAAGACAAAAGGAAAGGCTCGATGCCCATATCGGTCAATCTAGTAACGGAGCTGGCCGTATCATTGGTATGCAATGTTGCCAACACCAAGTGACCGGTCAAGCTGGCTTGTACGGCAATTTGAGCTGTTTCCAGATCGCGGATTTCCCCGATCATAATCACGTCGGGGTCTTGACGAAGAATTGCCCGTAACGCGCGCGCAAAACTCATGTCGATACGAGGATTAACCTGAGTCTGACCGATACCATCAAGGTCGTATTCGATCGGGTCTTCAACAGTCATTACATTGGTTACAGTCGCATCTATACGCGACAGCGCGGCATACAGCGTAGTGGTTTTACCGGACCCGGTGGGGCCTGTCACCAGAACAATCCCATGCGGTTGTTTTACCAGCGCATCCATCGAGACTAGTGTTTCGCCCTGCATGCCAAGGCGGGATAACTCCAGACGCCCCGCGTCTTTGTCGAGCAAACGCAGCACTACGCGCTCGCCATGCCCGGTTGGTAAGGTCGAGACACGCACATCCACCGGACGTCCGGCCAAACGCAAGGTAATACGGCCATCTTGCGGCAAACGCTTTTCCGCGATGTCCAGTTCAGCCATGATCTTGATACGCGAAGCCATTGCCGCGTGCAAAGCACGGTGCGGTTCGATCACGTCTTTCAAGGTTCCGTCAATGCGAAAACGCACAACTGAGCGCGTTTCAAAAGGTTCGATATGAATATCGGAAGCATTCTCGCGCACGGCTTGCGTGAGCAGTGCGTTAATCATGCGGATAACCGGCGCATCATTTTCCGCATCCAGCAGATCTTCTGTTTGCGGCAAATCATGCACGAGTTGCGACAGATCCATATCCTGTTCAACATCTTCTACCATCGCTGCCGCCGAACCTTCCGCCTGAGCGTAAGCTTTTGCAAGTGCCTGGTCGAACTCTGCCACCGTGATCATCGTTGCCTGTAGCGGCACACCCAGCACACGCTGCACTTCAGCCAGTGTTTCCGCAACGGCATTTGCGCGCAATAATACAGAAGCGGCATCAACATCCAAATGCGTCAGCAACACACCTTTGCTTTTTGCAAACGGATACGGGATTTTTTTGGCGATAGTCTTGCTGGAAAGTTGTGTTACAGGCGTATCCATCTCGTCAAACTCAGGGGTTTGGTGTGGAAGAACTGTTTACATCAGTCTCCCTCTTTGAAGAAGACGGTTTCAGGTCTGATTCGGTCTTTGGACTCAATGGTGGATCAGATTTAAGACTCAAGGGCGGCAAGACAGGCGCACTCATATCCGGCAACACTGTTCGCGATGACAGTTGACTATCCTTCTGCGCGCCACGCAAATAATCGTAACGGTCTTGAGTCACGGCATCCGGTGAACTCACTGTGCGCAAAACATACGGACGAATGAAAATCATCAGATTTGTCTTGGTCTGCTGCCGAACTTCATGCCGAAACAAATTGCCCAACCAGGGAATATCACCCAACAGAGGCACCTTGTCTTCCTGCATGCTCACAGAGTCTTGTATCAACCCCCCCAGCACCACGACATGTCCTTCGTCCACCAATACAATTGATTCCAGAGAGCGTGTGTTGGTAATAATGCCCGCCGCATTGGTTAAGCTATTTACGCTGGAGACTTCCTGATATATCTGCAACTTTACCGTACCACCTTCCAATATTGTCGGTTTGATGCGTAACGTTAAACCCACGTCTTTACGCTCGACGGTCTGAAATGGTGAGGCCGTTGTGCTTGATCCGGTTGTTGCATAACTACCTGTGATAAAGGGGACATTTTCACCGACGACGATCTTTGCCTCTTCATTGTCCAAAGTCAGCAGATTCGGCGTGGAAAGAATGTTGGCCTTGTTATCATTTTGCACAAATTTTGCCAGCGCACCCATATTAAGTACCGTCCCGACACCGGGGATGGTGGTCGTGCCGTTGACCACGCCAACATTCAAACCCTGACCAACCGTGCCCAGATTGGCCGCAGTTGTCAGAATATTGCCCGCACCGGTGCCAAAATTAGTGCCCCCAATAAGCTGATTACCTGTGCCATTTATTCCATTCAATGCTTGCCATTGCACGCCAAACTCGCCGGTTTTATCCGATGTCACCTCAGCGATCAGCGCTTCGATATAAACCTGTGCACGGCGCACATCCAGCATTTCCACGACCGCGCGCAGATTATTGTATATCGCATCGGGTGCGGTAATAATGAGCGCATTTGAAGCGACATCGGCTTGAATAATACCACCGCCGCTGCTGCCGCTTTTTGAAGCCGAGCTCGTTGATGATGAAGCAAAGGATGACGACGCTCCGGTTGCTGGTGAAGCCGCGCCGGTACCCGTTGAAGCCGCAGTTGGAGCCATTGACGACGAAGTAGTCGCTGTTGAAAGCGCCGACGAATCACCGGAAATCACGGCACGCAAAGTCTCCGCAATCTTTACCGCTTCTGCATTTTTCAAATAC
>Ga0182030_10016659_pt1 | contig 14285 bp, 9 predicted proteins | sample 812S3MmetaG_FD_121299 | JGI IMG/M metagenome (GOLD analysis project Ga0182030, IMG submission 121299) | Permafrost microbial communities from Stordalen Mire, Sweden - 812S3M metaG (Illumina Assembly) | ecosystem: Environmental > Terrestrial > Soil > Wetlands > Permafrost | place: Sweden...
TCTTTCGGAAAGTTCGGCGAGTTCGCGAGCGTCACTGCTTGAAACGAAGACGTATTGGCTCTCCGGCGTCTTAAGTTGAATTTCAATGCTCTGAAGGATGCCAATATCTGGCGAAGCGAGTTCAGCGAGAGTCCATTTTCCGGTTGCCGCACTTCTTTTGACCTGATGGTACGAACGAACATTACCTCGAATGAGTTCAAACTCGACCTTATCGATTCCTGGTACTTCAATCCGAATTGAGTCCCATTGCCCTAGGAGAAGATTCTGAATTTGAACGACCGTCCACCAAAGTTCATACCGATTTCCAAGTTTGTCAGCAGGTCCTCCCGGAAGTGACACAGATGGCTCCAATTCTTTAGATCCATTTTACGAGGTTGGGTCAAAGGGGTGGATTTCCCCCTCCCAATAGCTATCCCCCTTAAGCATTTGAGGGGATAGGAGATAGGGGCCGAGAGAAGCGCCCCCCGATCGACAGGGCTAGTCAGCAATTTCGGTTCAGCATAACAAAAAAACTCTTTCGCCGTTGCGTACAAATTCCTCCAGGGATGGAGGATGGGTGTGAACTAACCACCGGCTAATAGCCGGTGGCTTCAGAGTTACGGCTGAAAGCCGGATTGATCGGCCATGCGGCCGATATTGCTACTCCAGATTTGTTACCGTGAACGCCTTTGTGCTCACGCCGGACCTGGTGGCCAGAAGTTGGCTGAAAAGCAATACAAGTGCAACTGCCGCCTGAAGGCGTGGGGTTTACCCATCCCCGATAGGCGACTCTAAATTGATCAAACTGGATACGTGATGTCTGTGGCGGCCAAAGGCTGAGCATCCAGAAGGCTTAGGAACGCTACAAGTGGGTCATCATCCGAGCGAGCGGCTGTCCCCAAGCGACGAATGTCATTTTCGATCGCACTCGGAATCACTGCACTTTTCGAAGTATCTCGACCCGTTCCAGGCTGAGCAAGACCGAGATCTATTTGCAGTTTTTCGATCCACAGCCTTAAGAGCCAGTTAGGAGCGCCCCCCGGGTGAATCACACCCGCGTAAGAAGGTAATGTGGTTCGATAAAAAGACACTTTCTTTTGGAGAAAATCATTGAAAAGAGAATTCGAAGCAACCATCGTCTTGGCATCGTTCAAGAATCCCTGCCGCAGTGATTCGTAACAGAGTAACCAGTGCTCTCGGTCCAAATCTGATTGCTTGATCAACTTGGATATCTGCGAAATAGCAAAGCCCTTGGGCAGGAGACTGATTGCTCCCATGTGTAGAGCCTGAAGCGCAATGCAGTCGTCCTCTACTGACGAAAGAATCTTCCCTGAATTGGCGTCTAATGCTATCTTTTGCTCGATGCAAAATGAAAGGGCCCATGCCACATCGCTACTGACACCAGCCGCTTCGTGACGAGCGATAAGGTGATTAATTGTCCTGGTGATTAAACTTGCGTCGAGTGCAAATCCATTTGTACGCCAATACGATAATAAGGCAAATCCTTTTTGTGCGGCACCCGGCTCTGCCAGCATGGCCTGACTCAAGCAACTCTGCGCGATGCGTCCCGCATTCGCGTTTGGACGAGGAATTCCGAAAAGAACGCCCAAAGCATATAACAGCACAGGTGAGTCCGGAAACTTCTCCCGAAGATTGAATGCGGTGTCGAAGTGCTTGACCATATCTCGTGAATCCATTCTGCTTCGCCCACCTGTTTGGACGAGCAATTGTTGCCACTCTTCGTCTGCGGCAAACGGAAGGTCGGCGATTCTCGTTTTGGTCGGATTCAATCGAAGCCGGAATCGGGAGAGCTCTTTTGAAAGTCTCCTCATGTAAGATTCTGCTTCGTCTCGAGTGCGAACAGCAATCTCATAATCGTCGAACCACCGATATGCTCTTTCTTGAGCTGGCTTGAACGCCGCATCTACTTGAGAAAGTACACACTCGGCCAACAAGTAAAATACGTCACCGCCGATGGGAATTCCTTGGCTCATTTTTCCATCGAGATCCATTAGCTGTTGGTCCAATTTCTTTCCTAGCAGACTCTTGTCCTGCCAGTACTTCTTGAGTCGAAGCTTCGGATCGATCGCCCAACCAACCGCATGCGTGTACAAGGACGGATAGAATTGGCTCACGTCTCCCTTTACAAGGAATGAAGCACCACCTCTTCTAGCTGCACGTTCGGTCGCGAGATAGGATGGAGATACTTCGGACACAAACGCGCGCAATCCATGAGAAGTGAAGTCGGGCTTGCTCGCCGCGAATTTTGATTTGTTGGCAATCTTAAGAAGTCGGGCCAGATTCTTGGTGACCAATATCGAGAGATTTGCGTAAGCGGCCGGGTGCGGTATGCGCAGCTCTCTCCGGTGTCCCCCTGGAAGAGCCAGAAGATATTTCACACACTCTGTGAAGTTATCGGTAGCCTTATATTGTTCTATTAACGACTTGCCTGCCTTAGAGGTGGCATATTTCGCAAATCGACTTGTATAAAAGGCTGGCGGAAGCTCCTTGGGAAAATAGCCTCTCGCAAGTAGTATTTCAAGTTTTGTCACAGGATCACTCGCTCAATTTGGATTTGTGCTAGAGAGTAAACTACTGTAGCCCGGGATGAAACTGGTGCAAAGAAATCATCCCTGAATGGTTTTCTCTTCCTGAACTGAGACATCGATGGACAATTGAAGGTTCGCATTCTCCTCTCGGCGTGCAGATTCGTGATTTATCCATTCTCTTGAACGCGACTACGCGCTTAAGATCCAGGATGCCTTAGCGGCCCCCCCCCGCAAGACGTAGTCAAGGCTAAATGCCATCAAGTCACTGAGATGTTCATCAATTTGCGCTTTCGAGATTCCGGGCTGTACGCCGAATACGGCAAACTCGACCTGGTTCGCGGGGGTCTCCATCAGAACCCGTGTTGTTTCCTCAAGATTGCCAACGATGAATGTAGATGGAGCGATATGTCTTCTTGGGTTAACTCGGTGCTCAATATGTTGAGACAGTAGTTCGCTATCACAGTATGCTACGGATTTAAGGATCTGGCAGGTAACTTCATATACATCGTTCACGCGATTCCCGTTCGGTTCACCACCAGCTCCTTTGCAGTGATAGAGTGACACTCTGACCCGCTGATCCTGCTCCCTTGTCAATGCAATAAAATCTGCGGCCTCTCCGCTTCGATGATCGTAGATCAGAGCTTGAATGTTGTTTTGTTGTTGAAGTCTCTGCGAAATGAATTGATGAACTGTTAGCTGGTTTCCGGCTCGCGCTTGATCAAATTCGACCTCGATCTCGCAATTTGCCCAATCGAGTCCCTCAGCATCGGAGTCAGCAAGTCTCATCGCGACAGTTGTCGGGGAAGGATTCGAGTTCATTCCCTGAAATGAAGACTTATCGGCTCCAAAGAAAGCCGGTGGATGCATCGACAGCCACGTGGCCATATCGATCCAATCGTCATGATGGGACATCACTTCACATTCCCAGTTATCATCATCGGCTCGAATCAATTGACCGCCAGCGATTGAAAAGACAAACGACATACTTTCCGTATCACTTTCGATTCGGAAACGAAGTTCAAGTCCATGCACCTCAAAAGTCGAAAGTTCAAGATCCGTCATCTGCCTGAATTGCCAATCCTCTTCATCAGTAAATCTATACTTCACTCGGGGAGCTAGACGGTAAGCATCCTTATGCCAGCTCGCACCAATGACACGCGTGGGGAGCGCGCGAAGAGAACGTGAATGCTGAACGAGATCAAGCTGTGAAGCAGCAATGCCGGCATTCCCATTTAGTCGATTGTTGAGCTTCGAAATCCATTTCAGGTATTCAGATACCGTGAGCCGTTGGTTGCTCCAGATCCGCGAACTACTGCTGGCACCGATTGTCTCACGCTCCTGGCCGTCAAACCCGCTTCCAAAGAAATGCCCTTGCACAAAGGCGCGTGCATCTCCAGCGGTCACAGCTCGCTCAGCCCGAGGTCCGGTGAGTACACGATATGATTCAGCCTGCGTGTTGATTGCCGTGTTTTTCAACCCGAGGTTATAAAACTTCAGATCCACTAAGCCAGCGACGGCGCGTCGCGTTGACTCATAGCTGATCGGACGATGATGGTCCATGCAGACTGCCTGCATCATCTCTATGTACAGTCGATCTGTTCGGCGCGTCGAGCCAATGAAGCAGAGATGCGTCGCTTCGTTATAGGCAAGAAGAAAGGCTTCGTGCCTGACATTGACCAGAGCGTCTGATGTCGCCCAAGCCGGCGGTTCGTTGTCGACAGTTAAGAGCAAAGTGATCAATCTGTCGCCCGACATCCATTGTTTCACCAGCTTTAGATTGCGACCGATAATACTGCCAAAGAGATCGAAATCCGGTCGAGCCGCACATTCAAAGACGCGTGCGTGGGCATAGAGCTCCAGCGAAAGAGGCGACACTGCGTCATAGTCAGACTCTGCCTGTACTTTGGTCTTCAGGACCTCAAGAATACCGCGGTCGACATTCCCTTCGGCAATCTGTTCCTGAGCTGCTGCGTCAATCATTGTTGCAATGTCTACGCCTTCCTCGAATAATCTCAATGTCGCATCGCGCAAACGGCCTATCGGCGCAATAAGAGTAGCGTCTCCCGTCGCCGCATCATTGGTCCTCGCAAAACGTCCGATAAACTGCAATGTCGGGACAAGAGATCGATGCGGAGAATGTAAGGCCGCAATTTTAAGTTTCGGGAAATCGTATCCCTCCCCAAACATGTCCACGCAGACAATTCCATCGAGTCGACCCGCCAAGAGTGCCTCTTCCACCTGGTCTTGATGGCGTTTCGAAATCTGACTGTCCACAGCTGCGACGTTTGCTTGCTCCGCCGCATATAATTCAACTAGTCTGCGCGCCGATTTGATTGATGCTGCTCTCGCGAATAATCTGTGATCGAACCCCGCTCGGCGATCCTCACGGAGTTGTTGAACTGCGATATGAGCGATCGATCGGTCAACTTCATCCTCGTCGTGGTCGTTGCGCACGGGAGCCGGTCTAAATCGTACTTTTCCGAATGCATTCTCGCGAGACGCCTTCAAGACGGGATAGAAATAGGCCATGCGGCCTGGGATGGACTTCTTGTCTCGACGAAATGGTGTCGCGGTAAGAAATACGAACCGGGCCTTAGTGTAGTGATCGAGGTATGCTGCCCAAGAATCTGCCGGTGCATGGTGTGCCTCGTCGAAAATCACGAGATCGAAGAGGTTTTCCGGACTTTGAGGCTCATTTACAGGAGATGTACTTCCCGGAGTTGAAACAACCACGTCCGCCTCTTCCAGACGTTGCCACTCTTCAACTGAAGTAGGCCTTCCCTTTTGCCCGATCACGATAGGGTTCGGCGCTTCTGTTGGCACAATGTTCAGTTTTCTCAAGGTTGAAAGCGCAGCAAAGTGGGATGTGGTTTGGCGTCGCAGTACGTCCGAAGGCTCGATTACGAGGAGGCGCTCTGCGCCGAGGAGAAAAGGGAGGGACATTATTATAGCGGTCTTTCCATATCCAGTGGGAAGGGATATGATCGCAGGTTCCTCATAGACAGAGAAATGGGCAGCGACGGAGTGCAGCGCTCCAAGTTGTCCGGGGCGATAGCCAGAGTTAGGAGCTCCAAGAGGACGCAACGTTAAATTGTGATCAGGAACGCGGAAATAATTAGCCATACTCCCCTTCGCTTACCGGAGATAGATGTCGAATCGACAAGCGTTCAACATGGTAGCTAAATCATGCAGGGAACATCGCATCAATTATTCCGCTGCATTGGCGCAGAAGCAAGCCTTTCCTTGGGAAAGTAATGCCAAGAACTGTACATCTTCAGTGTTAGAAAAAGATACAATTCACGCTAATGAGCATGCTCAGCTCTTGAAACTGCCGAAATCGCAACGATTGAGGGTGTTTTCGAAAGCCCTAGAAGTCTCCAACTTGTTACCCATTCTTCTTAATGTCTGTACAAGCATTCCTTGATTTCTTGGATTCGTTCTTGTTTTGCCCGTCCTGGCATTAACCAACATCCTACGCGAAAGCCCTGACTCTCTGGACAGAGTCGACAGCGAGACTTTTCTCAGGACTGGTCTGATTTTCAGTTCCCATTCATCGTGACTGGGATCGATGTATTCGGTGTATGTTTCTTTATCGGAATGGATCAAGCCTGCATCGACCTCTTTAAGCGCATTGGATTCCTTGCCGATGAATCTGAACTGATCGATCCTGACGTGTCGTCGCTGAGGCAAGCCTCTTGTATTCTTGTCCGGCACCTTACCCTGGACATCGGTACACTTGGATTCTGCATGGAAAGCATATTCGGACATCACATTTCCAAATGTCTCCACGCTGGAAGTTCGTCGACTTGAGTAATGGTCTGATGAGGAAATCCGCAATAGCTTCCTTGAGTACTGATCGATCCATTTTTGTCGAAACCACTCGCGACGATTGGACACATAAGGCGAAATCAAATGAAAGCGTGAGGGGTCGACGTCGGGCGGATGCCCGAGCGGCCACATGACAGCTCAACAAAAAATTGAAAGGTTCGATTTGCTTGGAGTAATCTTTGCCCACGTTGATCCCTTCGAGTGGTCGCAGAATCACTGGACTGCTGACTGTAATTCGGCCAATCGCTGGCGTCTTCTCAGAGTCCAATGGAGCGTTGCGGTTGCCCATCGCATAACGCACAATGCGAAGCCACACTTGGGCGATCCATTCTCGATCTACACTGTCCGGTTCGGTCGGATTCAGCAGGTGTCCGAGTCCATGCTCAGACCAGTTGTTCACAGCCAAGAACAATCGACAGTACATTCGACCTCCGATGCTCACAGCGCACCAGGTGAGTCGCAAAGGGCCGCGAACTACAGCCGACCGCAAAGGTGGCAATGAGACCAAGGCGACTCTGCCACAGTTGTGGCAAAGAACTCATTGGGGATTCAATTCACTGCAAGTCATGTTCGACCGAAATCATGACCGAGCAGAGATCCGCAGCTGGACACATGGCACGGATGGTGGCTCAAACATCCGAGGCTCAGCTCAAACGAGCTTCAACGCAACAGGTCAATGCGCTCGCGCAGCACGCTTGGAAGTCTTCAGATCGGCCCGCTTGGCTCACGGCACTTTTCTACTCTGAGCAAATCCAGCCCGCGCTTCTTTCGGTACGTGGTTCATTGATCGCGCGAGCGCTCAACGTATCGAGCAGCTATGGGCGTGATATTCGCAACGGACGCGTAGCACCGCATCCCCGGCACTGTGTCCGGCGTCAATTACTTTTTCCCATCGGTACTTATGATTGTCGCCGGACAGCACTGGAAGGCCTTAGCTGAACTTACATATCTTTCAGAAGCGACAGCTGTCCGTTAATGCTGCAGATGGAATTGTGAGTCGCTGAGCAGATTGACTCCAGTCCTTACCGTTACGCGGCTGCTATCGTAATCTCTTAGTGAATTCCGAGTGCGGCCAGTTGGCTTCTTAAACATCGGTGATAGGCGGCGGGGCCTTGGACGGTTTTAGAGTACGAGCAGGCAGACTCGAGGGAAGCTTTATCGGAAGGTCTCAAACTACTTAGATCGGGAACGCCTGAGTCCTTTGTGAGTTCGGCAAGTTGATTGGTGATGCATTGGTGATAGGCAGAGGGACCCTGGATCGTTTTTGCGTACGAGCAAGCTGACTCCAAGGAATTTCTATCGGAATAGCTCAAACCACTGATGTCCGGAACACTCGGCCCTTTCGCAAGGTCGGCAAACTGTGTTTTTATGCACCGGTGATAGGCGGCGGGGCCTTGGATGGTTCTGGCATACGAGCATGCGGACTCGAGGGAAGTCTTATCGGAATAGCTCAAACCACTAAGATCGGGAACGCTTGGGGAATTTGCAAGTTCAGCAAGGTGTGTGTTGATGCACTGGTGATAAGCTGCGGGGCCTTGGATGGTTCTGGCGTACGAGCAAGCGGACTCAAGGGAAGCCTTATCGGTATCGCTCAAACCACTATAGTTGGGTGCGCTCGGATCTTTTGTAACCGAAGCATCTTGTGTGCTTATGCATCGGTTATAGGCCGCGGAACCCTGAACAAGCCTAGTACTTGAGCAGGCGGATTCGATTGTGTCCCGAACGGAGGCTGACGAGCCGGAAAAATCGGCTGCCACGGATGGGGACCGCGTTTGGCTACTCTGGCGCGATAGATCAAATGAAGTACACCCAATCGCTCCAGTAACATTGCCACGTAGCTGCTGCGTGTCCACCTCATATCGCCCAGACAGTGCCACGGCTATGAATCCCGGAGGCTGAGAAATCCATCTCTGCGGCTTGAATTCAAAAGTGCCATCGGGGCCAGCCGTCACAGCCCCAGAATATGAACCTTCCGGGAAGCGATTGCCCCCAGGCGCTGGATAAAAATCAAAGACGCCTGAAAGCTCTCCACCCGCTGATTCCGCAATCGTCAGGGTTAGCCCGGAAGCTCCCTGAGCGCAGTTGTATTTGCCCACCCATATTCCGCTTAAGGATTTCCGCCACCGAACTTCGGACCTACCCTGTGCTGTCATGTCGTTTGAACCAGATGAAGCCAATAGGTGTAGTGGCCGGGAGGGGTCGTTGCGGGTTGTCTAATGAGCCTGGCGGCCGAGCGGTTTGAAGAAGGGGTTGCGATTGCGTGGTCTTTTCCGATTCACCTTTCGAGTCGATTTGTTGAGCACGTCGATCCTGCAATGGTTGCTGAGGACTGCGCACATCTGAAGTTCGTTGGGCTGGTACAGACACAATACTTCGGGTGTCCATCTTGGTGATCTCATAATTCCATCTCAAACCACCTTGGGGGTGGTTAGGGAAGTAGAAATTTGCGAACCCAACAGTTTGCCCTGGCCCTGCGTGTGGGAAATCGTCCTCTTCCTCCTCTCCGATACTTTTGCAGTTAGACGGTGGCGAAGGGTCGAACACTGACTCAATGGCGTCAGAGGTAGGTGATACCGAACTTCGCGTGTCTAGGCAATCGAAGATGCGAATCTTTATTCTTATGAAGGAAATAATTGCGGACGAATTGTTCTGTATGTATCCGGAAAAGTTATACGCAGAAGGATATTTTTCGTTTGAGTTCCCACTCACCGTCGTATCCGAAAGTCTTCCATTGATGATCTTGACTTGCGAAATCTGCGCGTTCGATGCCGATTGGTCATTCGGGCCTCGAAAATGGGTGTCCCGATTCATGTTTGCAACCTTGCCAGCGACCATAACAAGCGCTAACACCCCGACCGACGTTAATACGTGATGTCTGATTCGCGAAAGGCCAATTGCATCAAAAATCGAGCGGATCAGCGTTTGGTATATGAGCAGACACAAGGAGAAGGAGAGCATCGTCAGCAAGAATAGAAGTGCCTGTCCCCCATTTGACGTTTCCGTCAAGAACTCATAACCTGCTCCAATTCCATAGAGGCTGCATAAAACTGCGAGAAACAATCGCTGGCCCGCGTTCGTTGCCGGGGTAGACGATTGATTGGTGGAGTGCGATGCCGCATTCGTAGGCGGGGCCGAAGTCGATGCGGTGTTACGTTGCTGTGAAGCAGAGCTAGGCCTCTGAGACGAGCTAGAACTCGCACCTGAACTGTATTGAGTTTGTGACGAGGCTTGCGATCTCTGCTGCGTAGCCCTCGGAGACGGTGGAGTCGGAGGCTGCGAAGTGGTTTGCCCGCTATTCGTACTCCGCGATCCCCGGTACGCGGCTAGTTGTGCATCATACAATTGGCGATTTTCACGATTAGAAAGTGCTGCATAGGCTTCGTTGATTTCCTTGGCTTTTTCTTCAGCTTGGCGCTGCCAGTAGGCAGGAGCATTCGCGAGTCGATCAGGATGGACTTCACGGATCAGACGAAGGTAGGCAGCCTTGATCTCTGCCGACGACGAAGCTTCGGAGATTTCGAGAAGCGAATAGTAAGTGTCGTCCGCCATGTATCAACCTAAAAGCCCAGAATTCGGTAAAAGAAAGCACCAACTTTACGCTGCCTGCAGCTTCTTGTGAGGGGCACTCCAGTCCTTCGTGAGAGCTTGGACAGCAAAGCAGAAATTCCCAAAAATCGCCGAAGGGAGAATCCACGGCGGTTCATCGGGAGAATCCTAACAAATTGGAGCAGGCACTACCAAAGCCTTTCTCGCAGCAAGTGGTACGAGCAGATGAAGCCAGAAAGATCGTCATCGCAAATTGCAGCTGGATTAAGTACGACAAACGCCTATTCCACACCCACCCTTCTCTAGTCCCGGGTCCCTGATCCCAACGGGGCAGGGCTAATCGGTGGCCCCGTCATTCATCATTTTGTCGAAGCTGTCTTTGTCCGAGGGCAAAGGAGATACATCGCCACCAACAACGGTCTGCAGAGTGATTTTGTAAGTAGCGTATTCGACCTCTCTTGACCCAGAGTCACGTTTCTCCGAAAACTCTAGATTCCTACCGAACTGGCTGTAGCTCGCCGCGGTGGTGAATTTCTTGACGCTGCGGTTCCAATCGAGGCCCGTCGCAAAATAGATGCCGTAAAGTCCGGTCGCAATCTGTCGTTCGGTGAATGTGCTGCCCTGTCGGACGTAGAAAGTTCGTATCGGATGTTCGGTTTTCAGGTCGACAAGGTGCACCACGGCGTCGTACGAAGTTCCGTTTTCAACCGTTAGCTCGCCGACGCCGTTCAGGTGCCCTCGTTTGCGGAGTTCTGTTCCGTTGGGTAGGCTGAGTGCCGGTGCGAATTCCACATCGTTCGCGCTTAGGGAAACCGGCATGCTCCCGTTTGGTTGATTCGGCGATGAAGAGGAACCAATCGGTTCGGAAGCTTTGCTCGCGGGCGCGGCCTGGCCCAGACTTCCGCTTTGTAGGCCTTGGGTATCCGGATGAATTGGAAGAGCGGAACTCTGTGTCTTTACGTTCGCAATCTTTCCAACCAATAGGACAACCACGATGGTGCCAATCGTAGCCCAAAGCTGGTGTCTTGGCCGCCGAACGCCAACCGCGCCGAGAAATTGGCTTATTGGTCGCAGATAAAGGCATACAACCCCAAACAATAATGTCCCAGACAAGAGGAAACTGAAAAGGTCGCTTCCAATTGAATCCGAACTCCAAAACCCACCCGTTGCACCGAACGCAAAGATGCTTAGAACAAGTGCGAAAAAGAATCGCTCGCCAGCACTGATGGCTGACACAAATGGCTGACGAGAGGACTGTGACGACAAATTCGTGCGCGGGTTCGAAGTCGATCCGGTCTGACGCTGCTGAGAACCGGAGCGAGGCGTCTGTGACGAACTGGAATTGGCACTCGAAGTGTATTGAGGTCGCGACGAGTTGTGCGCTTGTTGATGCGCAGAACTTGCCGACGGAGGTGACGGTTGCGAAGTGGATTGTGAGCTCGTCGTACTCCGCGATCCACGGAACGCCGCTAATTGCACGTCGTACAGATGGCGCTTTTCATGATTAGACAGGGCTGCATAGGCTTCATTGATTTCCTTGGCCTTCTCTTCAGCCTGACGTTGCCAGTATGCAGGAGCATTCGCAAGTCGATCAGGATGAACTTCACGAATAAGACGAAGGTAGGCAGCCTTGATCTCTGCCGCCGTTGCGGTTTCTGAGGTTTCGAGAAGCGAATAGTATGTCTCGTCCGCCATGTCCCAACTTAAAGTCCCAGAATTCGGTAAAGGAAAGCGCCTAATTTACGCTGTCTGCCGCTTTTTGTGAGGGGTATTCCAGTGCTTCGCGAGAGCGTCGAAAGCAAAGCAGAAATACCCAAGAATCGCCGAAGCGAGAATCCGCCACGGTTCATCGCGAGGCTCCCAACAAAAGCTGAGTGGCTTGTCCTATCGAAGTGCGGATATCCCTGGCTCCCACGTGCAGAGCAAGTTCTTTGCGCGTAGCCAGCTGGTCGAGGAACGATTTATCTGCGTCATCTGTTCCAATGCAGAGAATTTCAACTCCCTTTTGTTTCAATACTGCTGCAGACCGAAGTGCATCTTCGGGCGAACTCGGCTGTCCATCGGTGACGACTACGACAGCAGAGAGCTCTTTGAATTTGCAGGCGAGATCAAGGCCAGCTGCCAGATTGGTACTACCGCCAACAATCCCAACCCGGACTGCGGCTACCTTTCTTTCGAAGGCATCACTTTGCACAGTTGGATCGCATACCATTGCAGCTCGGTCAGCAAATACGGCGAGCCCAGTTGCATACCCTCCTTGAGTCGCAGATCTAGAAAAGTCGATGGCACCGTTCTTTGCCTGGGATATCTTGTCTCCCGTCATGCTGCCCGAAGTGTCAATTAAAAGAAGAACATCCTTGATGAGGGGTGTCTCGGCCACTTGATTTTCAAAAGCACCCTTGAGACAGAGTCGTCCTTGATCATTCAAACGAAGCAATGCCATCCAAAATACCCCTTCTGGAGGAGACAAAACTAATTCCCCAATCATAGTATTCCCAAATTCCAGAGATTGAGCATGGCCCGTTGGAGGGAGGGGGTACATCATTCGCAGCCCTATTTTCAATCGCACATGCTGCTCGCCACTCCGCTACGACTATTTAGTTAACAGCTGAGGCCGACTCTTTTGCCGGGGCGATGTTTCAATCCCGCTCAGAATTTCTGGTTAAGGGAGGGGGTGCACTTTCCCCGGCCCCTATCTCCTATCCTATTAAGCATTTGAGGCTGCGAGACCCTCTGGCGAGACTCAAACCCTGAAAGAGCCTACTTCGTGCAGCAGATCAGTCGCGCACGCCGGCTACTGATCCGGCATCACCCTCCCTCGGCAATTTGCTTGCAGCAATCCATTAGTCGAACCCGCACCGGTGTGCCGAAGATGTGCCGTCCCTGATCGCGTCCAGCCGCGTACAACCTCGACAAACGCTTCGTGTCCCTGCGCACATTGGTTCTGGTAATGCTTCCTTCTCCGAGGCTAACCAAGGTCCTGAACCACGCCCGGGCTTCACTAATTGCAGGTGATTACATTGCGTACCATGTGCTTCCTCGGCACAAGCATTTCAGCGCACATGTGGCACACCTGGCCGCCATTAAAGGATCTCTGTTACGACTGGCTGGAGGGGAGGCTGACTCAGGATTCAGCAACCCGCTGACTGCCCCGCCTCGTACTCCGTATTGGTGCTCGGTCTCTGGCTAATTCCCTCCATTCCAAACTCACGACCTCCTCCCGTCGGCCCCGCCGCACCCTTACTTTTCCGTCCCACCCTTTTCATTCACGGAGTTCTTGCATGCAAGACAAACTCATCATCCTTTCTCATCCTTCGGCCGGCCTCGAGGACCTCATCCAGAAAGCCAATGACCTGATACGAGCCGCCAAGGCCCCCTCCACCCGCAAGGCTTATCAGTCAGATTTCCGGATCTACGATTCCTGGTGCACCGATCACGGCCTGACTTCCCTGCCCTCAAACCCTGAAACCATCGCGCTCTATATCGCGTCCTGCGTTGTCGCTCGCCTTGCGCCTGCGACCATCGCTCGACGCCTGGCCTCGATCTCGAAAGCCCACCAGGCGGCTGGATTCGAAGAATCCCCCGCGTCGACCAAGCACTTTGTAGTCGGCGAGGTTTTGAAAGGTGCCCGCCGTACCCTGGGCGTCGCGCAGAAGTGCAAAGACCCGCTGCTGCTGAACGATATCCTCCGCCTCCTTGCCGCGTGCCCGAAGAATCTGCTCGGCCTGCGCGACAGCGCATTAATCCTGACGGGATTCGCGGGAGCGTTTCGCCGCTCGGAACTCTGTGCGATGGCGGTATCTGACCTGAACTTTTCGAATTCCGGCCTCGTGATCAACGTGCCCCGTTCGAAGGCCGATCAGGAGCAGGCCGGCGAAGAAGTCGCGATCCCGTTTGGCGAACACGAGGAGACTTGCCCAATCAAGGCGCTTCGCGAGTGGCTTGCCAAGGCTAAGGTCACCGAGGGCTCCGTCTTTCGCGCAGTCGACCGTCACAACAAAGTAGCCCCCGATGGACTTCATCGCGATTCGATCGCGGAGATTTTGAAGACCGCCGCTACGAGGGCCGGCATCAACGCGACCAACATCGCCGGCCATAGCGTCCGGGCCGGCATGGCAACCCAGGCGGCGTTGAACGGATCGTCAGAACGCGCCATCGCCAAAACCACCCGTCACCGCTCGCGGCGCGTGCTGCGGCGCTACATCCGGCCGGGCGAGTTGTTCCGCGAGAACGCATCGGCGAGCCTGGGCCTCTGAGCAGATTCTCTGGTCCCGGGAAATCCCCTCTTATCAGAGGTCAGGATTGTCCGTTCTTCTTCGACTGCCAGCCCAATACAAACAGCGCGGACTCCGTCGCGCCCACCTCACACGCCAGCTTGAGGAA
>Ga0182030_10016661_pt1 | contig 14284 bp, 7 predicted proteins | sample 812S3MmetaG_FD_121299 | JGI IMG/M metagenome (GOLD analysis project Ga0182030, IMG submission 121299) | Permafrost microbial communities from Stordalen Mire, Sweden - 812S3M metaG (Illumina Assembly) | ecosystem: Environmental > Terrestrial > Soil > Wetlands > Permafrost | place: Sweden...
AGGTTGCACGAGCGTTAGGCCCAGCTTTGCTTCAAGAGCATGCCGACTCAAAAGTGTGGAGCGCCGCAGATGGTCGAGCGATGGCGCGCCGGCAGCATGAACCCGCCAAGGTTCCTCACCCATTGCGATGACCCGGCGGCGGGCGTTTTCGTTCGATGTAAAGTGAATGTGAGCCAGCTTGGTCAGCGCGTTGCGGACGTGGTCGTCAATGGCTCCCTGGCTGACTTCGCCGCCTTCAATGTGCGCGATAGGAATGCGCAGCGCGAGAGCTACAGACGCGGGCGCCAGCATCTCGTAGCGGTCTGCGATAAGCAGCAGCAACTCTGGCCGCCATGCAGTAAGCGCGTCGGCAAGACCCAGTATTGCGAGTCCGATGGTCTTGGCCATGCCGGTATCGCTGTCAGAACTCAACAGGCACTCGATGCGCGCTTGAATGGGAAAGCCGTCGCGCTCGATCTCATTAAGCGTGTTGCCAAACTCCGGCGAAAGATGTGCGCCGAGTGCAAAGACGCCTAACTCAACATTTGGGTCCGCACTGAGCTCGCGGAGTGGCCAGTAGAGATGGCAATAGTCTGCGCGCGAGGTGGTGACTACGCCGATACGACGAGGGACAGACTTATCGAGGGATTGAATCACAGAGGAAGTATAAATCGCTACGGGCAGGTTGAGCTTGTGAACTGAGTGCCCATACAATTGCAGCGGATGCCAGTCAACCGGTCCGTCGCTTACACTGGATTGTTGCGGCAGAAAAAATTTGAGCGATTCCGGCCGCGCAGGGGATGAGATTGATGAGGATTGCAGGGGCGTTGGCGCTGGTGTTTGCGGCTGTTGCGAGTGGCTCTGGGGCGCAGACGCGCTTTGATGCGGAAGCTGTGCGGTTGAACAATCGCGGCGTGGCGCTGATGGGTCAGCAGTTCACTGAGCGCGCGGCTGACAGCTTTGCAGCGGCTTTCAAAAAAGATCCGAAGATGGCGCAGGCGGCCATCAACGAAGGTATTGCGCAACTCTACCAGCAAAAGCCGGACGTGGCTGAGAAGTCCCTGCAAGCCGCACTTGTGTTGGAGCCGAACAGTGCGCAGGCATGGTACAACCTGGGGCTTGCGCAGCACGCGGCCAACGAGATTGAAGCGGCGCTGGCCAGCTTTCAGCATGCTGTGAAAGCTGACCCGCAAGATGCAGATTCATATTACTTCGAGGGAGTTTGCTATCAGGAGTTGAAGCAGTATGACCAGGCGATTGCGATTCTGCAAAAGGTGATCGCGATTAGTCCACTGCATGCTTCAGCGGAGTTTGCCCTGGCGCGGGCACAGCAACGTTCTGGCAATGCGGCTGAGGCCAAGGAGCACTTCAAACGCTTTCAACATATGTCGAACACCAAGATTTCCACTCCGATTGGGTTGGCTTATGGCGAGCAGGGTCACTACTCGACGGTGACTCCGATTGAAGAAGCGGAGAGACGCAGCACGGCGATGATCCCGATGAAGTTTGTGGCTCAGTCGTTGTTTGCTCAAATTGCACAATTGAAGTCGATTCCAGTTACAACTACTGGTGGCGCTTGCATGATGGATGTTACCGGCGCAGGAAGAATGGATATGGTGCTGATGCAAGCGGGCGCACAGGCGATTCGTGTGCTGCATAACATGGGCGACGGCAGCTTTGAAGAGTTTGATGCAGCTGCGGCAGGACTGAAAGCGAAGGGTCACGCGGTGGCTTGCGCAGTTGGCGATTATGACGGCGATGGGTTGAATGACTTGGCCGTTGCACTGGATGATGCAGTTTTGCTATTTCGGAATCTGGGCAAAGGCAAGTTTGAAGATGTGACGGCTGAGGCTGGACTTATTGCAAGAAATCATCCCACCGGCATAACGTTTGTGGACTACGACCACGATGGTGATCTTGATTTGATCTTGACTGGCGCACCAATCAAGGCAGGCGATGCGTCGAATGTTCTGTGGCGCAACAACGGCAACAAGACATTTACCGAGTGGACCGAGCCGACCGGGTTGGGTGGGAGTGGAAAAACCGAGGCGGTCATACTGACCGACTTCAACAATGATCGCGCTGTGGATATTGGTGTAACCGGTAACGGCGCAGCGCCATTGCTGTATGTAAATCCGAGGGAGGGGAAGTATCCGACCGAGCCGCTTTACGAGGATGCCAAGTTATCAGCGACGGTTGGCATTACTGTGCTGGACTATAACAAAGACGGTTGGATGGATATAGCTGTAACTCATGCAGGAGCGCCGGGAGTCAGCTTGTGGCGCAACGTTTTGGGGCCGGACCATCTAGGTCGGAGCTTTGAGCGGGTTGAGTTACCGCTTCAAGGAGCACTGCGCGGATGGGGAGTGACTCCGATTGATATAGATAACGATGGCTGGATTGATTTGGCTGCGATTGTAGAGACCAAAGCAGGACCACAGGTCAAGGTGTTTCGCAATCGTGGCGATGGCAGCTTTGAAGATGTAAGTCATGCGTTGGGGTTAGATAGTATCAAGTTAGTTGCTCCTCGCGGATTGATGGCAGTGGATGGCGACGGTGCTGCGGACTTGATTGTGACGCAATTGAATGCGTCGCCCGTGCTTTTGCGCAATGTTGGCGGCAATAAGAATCACTCTGTGCGTCTGGATCTGACTGGCTACGCAGATAACAAGACCGCATTGGGAGCGAAGGTGGAGATATTTACCAATGGCCACTGGCAGAAGTGGGAGTTAGCGGGAGCTTCCGGTTACCAGACGCAGTCAGCCCCGCAGATTCTTGTCGGATTAGGGGATGCAACCGGCATTGATCTGTTGCGAATTTTATGGCCCACGGGAGTGTTACAGGATGAGATTGATCTGCCGCATGAACAAGTAATCGCGATGAAAGAGGCCGACCGTCGCGGCAGTTCGTGCCCCGTGCTTTTTGCGTGGGATGGGCATAAGTACAAGTTAGTGACGGATGTTATCGGTGCCGGAGTTGTAGGTCATTGGTTTACACCGACGCGGCGCAACATTCCCAATCCCGGCGAGTGGGTTAAGGTGGACGGCACGCAGATTGTTCCGGTGAATGGCAAATTGAGTTTGCGTTTCATGGAGCCGATGGAAGAGGTCAACTATATTGATCAGTTGCGGCTGGCGGCGGTCGATCATCCTGAGAATGTCGAAGTCAATCCCGATGAGCGATTCCTTGATGATCCGCCGTTTGCATCCGGTCGCGTTGTGGCTTCGGCAGGTGCGCATCTACCGTTGGGTGCGTGGGATGGAGACGGGCATGATGTGCTCGATCAAGTTAGTCGTCGCGATCATCAATTCGCGAGTGGATTTACTCCAATGCCGTACGACGGCTTTGCAAATCTCCACGCACTGACACTTGATCTGGGTCCGTTGGATGCTCATTCTCCGTTACGTCTGCTTATGACTGGTTACGTGAATTACTTCAGCGCGACATCTCTCTACGCGGCTTGGCAGGCGGGCATTCAACCCGTTTCGCCTTATGTCGAGGCGCAGATGGCCAATGGATCATGGCAGCGCATTGCCGATGATGTTGGATTTCCTGCGGGCCTTGAGCGCACCATTGTTGTGGACCTGACCGGTAAGGTGCCAGCCGGAGCGCGACGGATTCGGTTCGTTACGAATCTTGAGATTTATTGGGATCAGGTGCTCATTGATCAAAGCAGTGATGCGGATGCACGCACGACTGAAGTGCCTTTGTCGCTGGCTACGTTGCACTTCCGCGGTTATCCAAAACAGATTGACGGTGCCAGTCCGGGCGATCTGGACTATGACTACAATCGCGTGAGTTTGACTGGACCGTTTCAACATCAACGCGGTAACTATACGCGCATGGGTGATGTAACTTCGCTGGTAACTGGCATAGATGATCGTTATGCAATATTTGGCAGCGGCGAGGAAATTGCGACCGAGTTTGACGCGACTAACTTGCCAGCGTTACCCGCACATTGGCAGCGCGATTACTTCTTCTATGCCAACGGATTTGTGAAGGATATGGATTGGTGGGATGCATCGCCCTTTACGGTGGCGCAACTGCCATTTCACAAGATGAGCACTTATCCGTATCCGGCGAATGAAAAATTTCCAGATGATGCCGATGCGCTTGATTATCAGTTGAATTGGAATGATCGTTTTGATTCCGGCGAGCCGGTACGTTCCTATCACTTTGACTATAGGTCGCTCCCTGCAACTCCGGCTGAAGATGAAGTACCCGCGATGACAAAGGCTGTGCAGCGATGAGTGAGGTTGTGCTTTCGTCGGCAGTGACCCAGCTTGAACTGCTTGGCTCGCGGGAGTTATCCATTGTTGAGTTAGCGGAGGCACACATTGAGCAGATTGAACGGCTGAATCCGCAGTTGAATGCCTTTGCCGATTTTGATGCGGAGCGAGTGCGGGCCGAGGCGCGGCGACTGGATGAAATGAAAGAGCCGCGCGGCCCGCTGCATGGATTGCCAGTTACAGTGAAGTCCTCGATTGCGACGGCGGGTTATCGCTGCGAAATAGGCAGCCTGCTCCACAAAGGCGAAGTACCGCGTGAAGATGCAGTTGTGGTGGCTCGATTGCGCACAGCGGGAGCGTTGATTCTGGGCACGACGAATTGCCCAGAATTTTTGATGGCCTATGAGACCGCGAACACACTGCATGGCCGTACAAATAATCCATGGGATTTGAATCGCACGCCGGGTGGTTCGAGCGGTGGTGAATCGGCAGCAATTGCCGCAGGACTTTCTGCTGCGGGGTTGGGCAGCGACAGTGGTGGCTCAGTGCGCGTGCCTGCGCACTTTACCGGCATCTGTTCTCTCAAGCCAACGCCCGGTCGCATTCCAGGCCGTGGTCACTTGCCGCCGTGCATCGGTCCGTTTTCGATTCTTGGCGCAATTGGTCCAATGGCGCGCACGATCAGCGATGTGACGTTGTTGTTTCGCGCACTAAGCGGTCAAGACTTGCTCGATCCGGTAAGTCCACCTTGTAAGTGGCGCGAAGTTAGTACTGATGAATTGCGCACCAACATGATCGGGTACTTCGAGGATGACCAACTGGTGCCGGTTACATTAGAGACGCGTGCAGCTGTGAGTGCAGCGGTGGACGCGTTGCGCAGTGCAGGCTTTCGCGTAGAACCATTTCGTCCGCGTACCCTTGAGCCCTTGCGTCAGTTATGGTGGAAGTTCTTTGTGCAATGCGGGGCAATGTTTTATGCGCCGACGATTCGGGGACGTGAGCATCTACTCAGTCCCATTTTCAAAGAGTTTCTCAGCATCAATGAATCAGCGCCTCTTTTGACTGCCACACAACTACTGGACGCATGGGCGGAGTTGGATTTGATGCGCGAAAAGACACTTGCTGAGATGAGCAAGTACCCGATGCTGCTGTGTCCGGTGTCGAGCGTACCAGCATTTCGTCATGGTGAGCGCGAGTGGATGATCGACGGTCGAAAGGTCGAGTATCTCGATGCGGTGCGACACACGCAATGGTTCAACGCGCTTGCGGCTCCAGCGGCAGTCGTTCCTGTTGGTCGCTCGCCGGAGGGGCTTCCGATTGGTGTGCAGATTGTGGCGCGTCCATACGAAGATGAAACGGTATTGGGCATTGCGGCGGTTGTGGATGCAGCCTTTGGTTATCGACCACCACCAATCGCTTTATGAGCTGGTTGTGTAGTGCTCTGAATTTCATAACGTTACTATTTACGAGGATGATTTTGACCTTCAGCTTGAAAGCTCTTCGAAAACGCATGAAAACGAACGACTTGGTTATATCAATCTTAAGGTTGAGGCGCATCGTGCGCGGCCGGGATACTCTATTGTTTCCGCTTCCCCAGAAACGGAGCGCACTCAGTGCGTGAGTACGAGAACGAACTTAATCGACCGCCATGTATGCTTGAACTCGTGCCGTCTGCGAGTTCGGCCGTGCATCCGGTGAAGCGTTGCTCGCTGCCAAGGGTTCTAGCTGTGGCAGCGCTAGGATTGTTGCTCCCCATTTGCGGCTTCTCGCCTGATGTTGCACAGGCTCCTGATTCAGACTTTATCGTGACAGCTACACCGACTTATGATGCGCTGGCCGCGTTGCGTGGCAGTGAGCGCTTTCCCAAAGGTTCACAATTACTTTTAGTGCATGAAGGCAAGGCTGAACCGCTGGTGACCGGCTTTGTGGCCACTGCGGACGCCAACGTATCTTTTGATGCAAAGAGAGTGTTGTTTGCAGGCAAGCAGGCAGCGAGTGACCCTTGGCAGATATGGGAGTTGACGCTCGCTGATCACTCTGTGCGCAAGTTGATTGCTGGCACGAGCGATGCAATTCGCCCTTTCTATCTGCCTGCGGGTCGATTTGTCTATGCGCAGCAAACGCAGCAAGGTTTTCAACTGACGGTCGCGGGCAAGGATGCTGGTTGGGCCAATGCGCCCATCAGTTCTGACGCTGCTTCGGCATTGCTTCCAATTTCATACATTCCGGCCAGCGCTGTTCCTGTCGATGTTCTTGCAGACGGGCGCATTCTCTTTGGAGCAAATTTTCCGCTCGGCTCAGGGCTTACGCCTGAAATGTTTTTAGTCTATTCAGACGGCTCGGGTGTTGAGTCGTATCGCTGCGATCACGGACGGGCGCGTTGGGGCGGAAAGCAGTTGGCTTCAGGCGATGTGGTCTTTACGCATGGAGCAACTCTGGCGCGTTTTACTTCGCCTCTGGCGCATGAAGCGCCTGTCGTTGCGCCACGTGGAGAGTATGCAGGTGAGATTGCTGAAACTTCATCGGGCGCATGGCTGGTGAGCGAACGCGCTGGAGTTAGCACTCACTATGCGCTCAAATTATGGAAGCCTGGTGCCCTTGCTTTGCAAACGCTGCTTGCGCAGAGCGGCAATGATCTGGTTGAGCCGGTCATGCTTGCAGCTCGCACTCGACCCAAGCGTCATCCATCAGGATTGCATGACTGGAGTTATGCAAATCTACTTGCGCTCGATGCGCGGCAGTCGCGTGAAGGCGATTTGAAGATTACGCCAGCGTCGGTGCGGTTGGAGACGATGGATGCGACAGGCAAGCCTGTTGTTACAGGCGTTGCGCCGGTTGAAGCCGACGGATCATTCTTTGTGAAGACTCCTGCAGACAAGCCGATTCGCTTTGTGCTTCTTGACGCGAAAGGCGCAGTCTTGAGACACGAGCACGGATGGTTCTGGATACGTCGCGGCGAACAACGTATCTGCGTGGGCTGCCATACAGGGCCTGAGCGTGCGTCAGAAAATAGCGTGCCTGCCGTGCTTCTGCGGACCACCACGCCATTTGATTTGACCGGAATCAATCAAGCAACAATGCAACCGCAGAAATCGCCGGGGGATAAGTAGGATGTTGATTCGCAATCTTCTAGTAATGAGTATTGTATCGATGTCTTTGACGTCGATGACATCATTGGGGCAGGCCGCTGCGCCTGGTCAATCCTCTTCCGCCGCGCCGCAAGCACAGTTAGCCCCACCGCAGACGGCGGCGATTCGCTTTGAAGATGCCAGTGACAAGGCGGGCATCAACTTTACGCATAGCTTTGGTTCGCGGCAGCTTGGATCATTGCTTGAAGGAACCGGCGCTGGCTGCGTTTGGATTGATTACAACAACTCAGGATTGCCTTCTCTTTTCGTCGTCAATGGCCGCCCGCTTGATGACTCGATGCATCCCTATCCGCTCAAGGTGAAGCCAGATCCGATGCCGCACAACCATCTCTATCGCAACGATGGCAATGGACATTTTACCGATGTGACGGAAAGTGCTGGTCTCAATCCTGATATGTATGCTGTGGCGGTGACGGCGGCTGACTATGACAACGATGGCTATGTTGATCTTTTGGTAACTGGCTATGGAAAGACGATTCTCTATCATAACGACGGCAAGGGCCACTTTACCGATGTGACGGCGAAGGCTGGCATCAAGGTAGACGGGTGGGCGATCAGTTCCACTTGGCTTGACTATGACAAGGATGGCTGCGTCGATCTGTTCGTCGGTCGCTATGTAAAATTCGATCCTAAGTATCGCGCATTCTATGCGGCGGATAACTATCCGGGACCGCTTGATTACGAGGGAGAAACGAACAAGCTCTATCACAACAACTGCGATGGAACATTTACAGATGTTACGGATAAGTCTGGCATTGGTGCGTATGTGGGGCGCACGATGGGCGTGACTGCTGCGGACTTTGATGGCGACGGTTGGGACGACATCTATGTTGCGAATGATCGCACCGAGAATTTTCTTTTTCATAACAAGCATGACGGAACCTTTGAGGAGATAGCCAACGATACGGGCACGGCCTTTGGACAGAATGGTGAGTCTACCTCGTCGATGGGCCCCGTATTCGCCGATCTTGAAGGTCGAGGGGTGCTCGATTTGTGGGTGACTGATGGGCACTACAACAGGTTGCTGCATAATACCGGCAAGTTGAGCTTTGAAGATATTGGCGCGGAGACGGGCGTATCGCAAACCAATGCGCAATATGTAAGCTGGGGCACAGGAGTTTACGACTTTGATAACGATGGATTGCTCGATATTCTCATCTTTCATGGTGGCCTGATTCATCTGATTCCGCAAGAACACACGCTGTTTCGCGGCATGGGCAACGGGAAGTTTGCCGATGTCTCGCGTGATGCCGGGTCGGTATTGAGCGTGCGCACAACAGCACGCGGAGCCTGCTTTGCAGACTACGACAATGACGGTAAGGTGGATGCGTTTGTTGTGAATCTTGGCGGCAGGGGAACATTGGTTCACAATGTTTCAACCAATACAGGTCACTGGATCGCAATCAAACTTAAAGGGACAAAGAGCAATCGTGACGGCATTGGCGCAAAGGTGGAAGTCTTTGCGGCGGGCAAGCGGCACACTGCGGAGCGCGTGGCTGGGTCAGGCTATCTATCGCAGGACGATGCTCGGCTGCACTTCGGTTTGGGATCTGCAGCGAAGGTGGACAAGTTGATTGTGCACTGGCCCAGCGGACGTGAGCAGACACTGGAAAACCTGAATGTGGATCGTGTGTTGACGGTGGAAGAAGCAAAGACAGGAGACGCTAAGTGAGCAGGCGTTTCCAAACAGCATTGGGCACAACGTTGGCGGCATTGTCGGTCGCATTACTTGCGGTTGCCTTCTGGATAGATCGTCCGGTCCGCGCTGAGGTTGGCGACAGCGAGAATTACGCATCGCCGTTGGAGGTTCTGTTCTCTCCCGATAATGCTCGTCTCTATGTGCTCTGCCAGCAGAGCGAAGAGGTGCGAGTGTTGGATGCGGTGAGTTATGCGGTGATCAAGAAGATTGCTGTTGGCCATACGCCACGCGGGTTTTCGCTCTCGGCTGATGGCTCGCGGTTGTTCGTGACCAACTCCTGGGACGATACGCTTTCTGTCATTGATACCCACGCTCTGAGTGTTGTTGCAACGTGGCCGGTTGGCGCGGAGCCGTCGAGCGTGGTAGAAGATCGGGCGGGCAAACGGTTGTTTGTGGCCAATCGCATCTCAAACGATATTGCCGTGCTCAACGCAGAGACGGGTGAAGAACAGAAGCGGTTGCAGGGTGGACGTGGCACAAGTTATCTGACGCTCTCGCCCGATGGAACCAGGATTTATGCGACGCATGTCTATCCAAATCCGCCCAGAGTGCGAACTGATTTGGATAATCGAACTGCGCCAGAATCGGAAGTAGCTGTGATTGATGTGGCGCGTGCGGTAGTGATTGAACATATGCCGCTACATAAAATCGCAGGCGTCTTTCATCTGGCGATTTCCAGTGATGGACGACTCGGCGTCATCGCTGCATATCATCCTAAAAATCTTGTGCCACTGGCGCATCTAGAGCACGGTGGCGCGTTTGCATTCACGCTCACGCTGTTTGGCGCGGATGTGGGCAAAGCGAGCGTGGAAGTTCCGTTGGATGAGTTGGAGCGGTATGCTGCTCGACCGTTTGGTGTGGCGATTTCCCCGGATAAGTCGCATATCTATGTAAGTTGCAGCGGGTCTGAGATGGTGACGGTGATGGATGTACCTCGCCTGCTGCGATATGCACACACGCACCCTGGATCGAATGTGCAGGATCTCGCGGGAAGCTCAAATTATGTAGTTGCACGCATCAGCGTTGGCCATGACCCGCGCGGGATCACGCTGAATCGCGATGGCAGCAAGCTGTTTGTGGCTAATCGACTGGATGATTCCATCAGCGTGATTGATACACGCACAAATCGAGTTAGCAACACAATCAAGCTGGACGGGCCGAAGACAATCTCTCCGGTGCGTCACGGAGAACAAACTTTTTATACGGCGCGCCACTCGTTTCAAGGGCAGATTGGCTGCGCCACATGCCACATTGATTCAACTTTCGATGGATTAACATGGGATCTTGAGCCGGATGGATTTGGCCGTGATATTGTCGATAATCGACTGATCGAGGATATCAAGGGTACGGAACCTTATAAGTGGAACGGTGGCAATCCTGACATACCTACAGAGTGCGGTCCACGTACAGAAAAGTACTTTTGGCGCTCAGAGACTTACGACAATCTGACACTTGCCGACCTTACCATTTATATTCGCAGCCTGCCTCCGCGGCCCAATCGCTGGCGGCTTGTGGGGCGCGAACTTACGCCTGCACAAGAGCGCGGCAAGGCGATATTCGAGCGTGATGTCGACAAGTTCAAGAACCCGATCACCGAGTACAACCGCTGCTCGTATTGTCATAGCGGAGCGAAAGGCACAAACCAAAAATCGTTCGATGTGGGCACAAGAAAAAAGACAGACAATACCGGATTGTTGGACACGCCGCAGTTGACGAACATTGCGTTGACGGCTCCGTATCTGCACGATGGATCGGCGCATACGCTTGAAGAGATTTGGACGGTCTTCAATCCTGAAGACAAGCACGGACGCACCAACGATTTGACCAAGGATGAACTCAACGACTTGATCGAGTATTTGAGGACGCGATGAAAAAGTTATTACTGATCGCAATGTTGATGGTCGCCAGCAAGATGGCCTTTGCCGCATCAGCGGCGACTGCCGCACCACAGGCGCTGCCGCGCTTTCGATTTGAGAATTTCACGATGGCTAACGGCCTGCCTGACAATCACGTCTATTCCGTGCTGGTGGATGGTGAACGCATCTGGGCGGGTACTGACAATGGGCTTGCTCTCTATAAGAATCATGTGTGGAAGACGTACACCACCAAAGATGGTCTTGCACATCGAGCAGTGTTGTCGTTGGCGTTGGACAAGCGCACTGGCGATGTGTGGGCGGGCACTATGGGCGGACTCAGTCGCATCTCAGGTGATCGAATTGATAGTTATACACAATTGAACTCCGGGCTGAGCAATGATGTGGTATATGGCGTTTCCACTGAAGGCGAAAATGTATGGGTGGCAACGGCTGCCGGCGGTTGCAAGCTGAATATTCGCACTGGCCAGTGGACGCTCTATAACGAACGCAATACGCCTATGAATGAGATATGGGTTTACGGGGTTTCTGCCACGCCGACCAAGGTCTATTATGCGGTGTGGGGCAGCGGCCTGCTCGAATATGATCAGAAGACAGGACGATGGGACAAGTATGACGATCCAGATGGCGAGAATGAGATGGTGCTGTTCAAGGATCAGGGATTGATCCACGAGATTGTCACGTCGGTCAGTTATGTGGACAATATTGTATGGGCGGCGACTTATTTCGGCGATAGTCGGTACGATGGTCGCTACTGGCACAACTTTTTGACCAAAGACAGCGGACTTCCCTCAAACTTTACCAACACGCTCAAGGGCGTCGATGCGGATCATTGCTGGTTCGGCACCGACAAGGGTCTGGCATATTATGACGGCGTGAACTGGGCTGTTTATCGTTCTTCCCCCAAGGACGGCAAGCCTGAAATGACGGTGCGCAATGCAACTGGCAATGTAACTCCAGTTGCCGTGAATACCGCGCCGGCGCACAACTACATTCTCGGCATTGACTTTCAAGGCAGCGACATTTGGGTCGCTACCGCAAAGGGTTTGAGCCACGGAATTCGACAGTAATCACTGAGTCAAGAAAACAAGGAGACATCAACATGAATGGTATTGCAGAAATTTTGGAGACCGTAGCGAAGGGGCCGATCAGCAAACGGGCCATGACCAACCTGGGCGTACTCAATGAAGCCTATCACTATGCCAAGCCGAGTTCATTCTCGCGCGGCATGCGGATCGACTTGAATGGACTGACCATCCTCATCATCTCTGGTACGGCTTCAATCGACGAGAATGGCGTCAGCGTGCACATCGGCGATTTTCCCGCGCAACTGAAGCGCACCTTCGAGAACATCACGGGATTGTTGGAGAGTGAAGGCGCGACGTGGAAGGATGTTGTGCGCACCAGTTGCTATCTGCGCGACATTGATCGCGACTACGATGTTTTCAACCAACTGCGCACGGCTTTCTACAAAGAGCAAGGACTTGATCCGGTGCCTGCGTCGATCGGCATTCAGGCGCATCTTTGCCGCCCAGAACTGCTGGTTGAGATCGAAGCAATGGCGATGTTCAAAACAGAAATCGTCGCAGCCAAGGAGTAACAATGCGTAAGGGATGGTTGTTGGTTGCGGGTTGTGCGTTGGTTGCAAGCGTGGCGTGCAGCCAGAGCGTCGGCAAAGACACGGGTACGTGCTCTTGTGGCGCGCATCCGCCCGGTCCGGCAAAGGATCGCGTGGTTATGCCGTATGCGGGCGAGCCTGCTGATTTGAGTCCGTACTCGAAGTTTGCTCAGCCCTATGACCTGAACTACACCCATCCCAACATCTACTCTGGCGCGGGGCGCGATATACCAGAGCCGAAGGATATCAAGGAAGTTCGCATCGGCTTCTTTGGCCCCATCGAGCACAATCCAGAATCGGTCTTTGGATTGCGAATGCTGCATGGCGCACAATTGGCCGTGGACGAGGCGAATGCTCGCGGCGGCTATGGTGGCAAGCCATTCAAGCTGATGCTGCACAATGATTACGATAACTGGCAAGCCAAGGCAGTCTACGGCGAAGATCGTCCGACGGACCCGACGATCTGGGGTTCAGCCTCCGATGAAGCAGTGAAGATGGTCTACGACGATCAGGATTGGGCGATCTTCGGATCAATCAGTTCCGAATCCACGCACATTGTTTTGCGTGTGGCTTTGCGTGCTGAGATACCAATCATCAACTCGGCGTCGACGGATCCAACGATTCCTGAAACCTACATTCCGTGGTACTTTACTGATCTGCAAGATGATCGTGTGCAGTGTTTGACGCTGGCACGGCGTATCTTTACGGAACTTGGACTCAAGCGGGTGGCTATTCTCAGAGTGAACAGTCGCTACGGACGTTTTGGCGTACTCAAGTTTCGCGATGCGGCGCGACGTCTCGGTCATCCGGTGGTGATCGAGCAAAAATACCTTCCCGGCGATACGGATTATACCAAGCAGTTGCAGGTGATTCGCTCTTCGCGTGCCGATGCGATTGTGCTCTGGGCCGATGAACCGCAAGCCGCAGGGATTCTGAAACAGATGCGCGCAGCGGGCATGAAGCAGCCTGTCTTTGGCTCGTATCGCACGCTGGGCTTGACGCTGCTCTCTGAGGCAGGAACAGCAGCGGAGGGCTTTGAGGCTGTCTTTCCATACAATCCCACTCGCCAGGATCCGAAGTGGTTGGAGTTCAATCATCGCTTTGAAGATCGCTTCCACGAGAAGCCGGAGCAGTTTGCCTCGTTGGCTTACGATGCAATGAATGAGCTGCTCGATTCGATCTGCAAGGCAGGACTGAATCGAGCCCGCATTCACGATGCGTTGGCGAATATCGAGCAGTATGACGGCGTAACCGGACACATGGTCTTCGATCCCAACCAGAAGAATGTTGCTCCGATGTATTTAGGCACGGTGCACAACGGCGCAATTACTTACCGACTTGCAACGATGGAGAAGGTTCCGGTTGCACTGCAGACCACGGGGCCAGCTTCACTTGTTGTTCCTCAAACCAATCTCCCCGCCCAGCCGCAGGTGCCTTACGCGCGCGTCGGCGAGGATGGTGTATCGTTTGCGGGGCCGCGTCAGGCTGATCTGCCAGCAGGGCCCGTGCGCGTGGTGATCTTTGGACCCAAGGCGGTCGAGGTTGCACAGTCGCCTGCAATGCAAGCGGAACTGGCTGCGATTGCCGCCAAAGGCCAGCTCTGGGAACTGCTGCCTGTTGCCAGTGATCAGAATTGGGGCGCGGCCTCTACGCAACTGGTTCATGCGCTGATGGACGAGCACGCATTGGCGATAGTGGCACTGGATCGCAATGCTAGCCATCTGGCCGAGCAACTC
>Ga0182030_10016662_pt1 | contig 14283 bp, 13 predicted proteins | sample 812S3MmetaG_FD_121299 | JGI IMG/M metagenome (GOLD analysis project Ga0182030, IMG submission 121299) | Permafrost microbial communities from Stordalen Mire, Sweden - 812S3M metaG (Illumina Assembly) | ecosystem: Environmental > Terrestrial > Soil > Wetlands > Permafrost | place: Sweden...
ACCGCGGCCCCGTTGACCCGCCCATGGGACAGGTCGGCCAGGGCCCGATCGGCCCGGTCCATGTCGTAAGGCGTGGTGGTCACCTGGACTCCCACACGGGCGGCGTCGGCCAAGAACTCGTCCCCGTCGTGTCGGGTATTGGCGGTCACACTGCACAGGGTGCGCTCTTCGAAGAGGTGACGCTCGTAGTTCAGGACCGGGATGTCGGTCAGGTAGATGCCGGCGATGGCCAAGGTGCCACCGCGGTCGAGGGCCTGCAGCGCCGGAAGGACCAGCGTCCCCACTGGAGCGAAGAGGATGGCGGCGTCGAGTGGCTCCGGTGGAGGGTCGTCGGAACCACCCACACTGGCTGCACCGAGTGCCAACGCCAGTTGGCGGGCCTCGGCTCCCCGGGTCATGACGTGGACCCGGGCTCCTTCGGCCATGGCGATCTGCGCGGTGAGGTGAGCTGAACCACCGAAGCCGTAGATGCCGAGTCGCCCACCGGCCGGCAGGCGGGACCGGCGCAGCGCCCGGTAGCCGATGATCCCGGCGCACAGCAGCGGGGCAGCCTCCTCGTCACTGAAGGCGTCGGGAACGGGATAGCCGTAGCGTTCGTCGACCAGCACATACTCCGCATAGCCCCCGTCGAGGTCCCAGCCGGTGAAGGCCGGGGCCACGCAGAGGTTCTCCTGACCGGAGCGACAGAACCGGCACACCCCACAGGTGTGGGCCAGCCACGGCACTCCGACCCGGTCCCCCGGAAGGAACCGGCTGCACTCAGGGCCTACGGCGTCGACCTCGCCGACCACCTCGTGGCCCGGGACGACCAGGGAACGTCGGGGGACCAGGTCACCTTCGGCCAGGTGCAGGTCGGTGCGGCAGACTCCACAGACCCGTACGTGGATGCGCACCTGCCCCGGACCGGGCTCGGGGGCCGCCCGATCGATCCGGCGGAGAGGCCCGTTGTCGATGGGCCCCGGCCGATCCACCGCCCAGGCTTTCATGATCGGAGGGCTCAGTCCCGGTCCCGGTAGACCAGCACCGGGCAGAGGGCGTTGGAGACGCAGTGCTCGCTCACCGAGCCCAGGAGCATCCCGCTGAACTCGCCGTGACCGCGGCTCCCCACCACCAGCAGCTCGGCCCCCTTCGAAGCCTTCACCAGTACCGGGGCCGGGTGGCCCTCGATGACGGTCGCTTCGATGGCCAGACCCGGATGGGCCTTCCGGACCGGAGCGAGGGCCTTGTTCAACGCGGTTTCGCTGTCGTGCTCGGGGTTGTAGTCGGCGGGGATGGGCAGGGACCACCCGTAGCTGATCGGCCAGTTCCAGGTCATGATGACCTCGAGAGCGGCCCCGGTGAGCTCGGCTTGATGGGCGGCCCACTCCGCGGCGACCAGTGAGGCGGGCGAACCGTCGAGGCCCACCACGATGCGGTGGGCAGATCCTGGTTCAGTGGTGGTCATTGCTCTCTCCCTTTGGCAACTCGGTTCCGGTCGATGCGGGCCATCCGCTGCATCGGCCCGGCAAGCTTGCTACTGACGCCGTCGAGGACGGTACGGCCTCGGTGGAGTACGGCCACCGTGGAGTACAACCCAGTGAGAAAGGTACCGGCAATGGCCGGACGACCGAACACGGACCTCCGGCGAGGTTCCTTGGTCACAGCAGGCGTCCGCCCAGACCCCGCACGTCGCCGTCCCCGTCCTCGACCAACTCCAGGTCGACGAAGCCGGAGTTGGCGAACAGAGTGGTCGTTTCGTACACCTGGTCTGCGCCGATCTCGATCAGCAACCATCCGCCTCGCTTCAGCCAACGGGGGCTGGTGGTCACGGCGTCCGACACCACCGCCAGACCGCGCCGACCCCCGTCCAACGCCCGGCGGGGTTCGAACCGTTGGACGTCCCGGGGCAGCAGGTGGAGGGCGTTGCTGGGAACATAGGGCAGTACCCCGGTCATCACGTCCACCTGCCCGGCCAATTCGCCGGGCAACGGCTCGCACAGGCTTCCTTCGTACACCTCCACCCCTTGGAGTCGGGCACAGCGGGCCGCGGAGGGGTCGATCTCGGTGCCGACCACCCGGGCCCGGGGGCGGCCGGATCGCATGACCATGGCGATGGCACCCGAGCCGGTGCACAGATCGACACCGAGCCCGTCGGGCGGCAACAGCTGCGTCGCACGCCATGCCAGCCGTTCGGACTGCCATCTCGGGACGTAGGTGCCGGGCTCCACGGCGACATCGAGGCCGCAGAAGACCACGCTCCCGGTGATCCAGGCCAGAGGCTCTCCCGTTACCCGCCGGCACACCATCTCATCGAGGTGGTCACCGTGGCGCGCCGCCGCCAGCAACTCTTCGGCTTCCTCAGTCGCCGCTATGCATCCGGCCCCCTCGAGAGTGGCAACGATCGTCGCCAGTGACCGGGAGCCGTCCATGGGGACATGATGCACGACCTCGTGCCGGTGGGGCGACCGGTTGGGCCCGATCCGTGGCCCGGGAGCAGCGGGACCGATTGTCGGCTCTGGGTAGGCTGGCCAGCGTGGTCCCGTCCGGAGTGGCGCGTGATCGTCAAACCCGAGCCGGAGGAGATACCGATGAAGAGCACGGATGTGCTGGTCGACGCATTCGAGAGGGTCCGGGACGCCGTTTATCCTGCCGTGAGCGGCCTTTCGGCCGATGACCTGGCCTTCCGTCCCGATCCCGAGTCCAACTCCATCTCCTGGCTGGTGTGGCACCTCACCCGCATTCAGGACGACCACGTCGCTGGTCTGGCCCGCGACGAGCAGGTATGGACGGCTGGCGGATGGGTCGATCGCTTCGCTCTGCCCATCGATCCCGCGGACACCGGTTACGGCCACGATTCCGACACCGTGGCGCTGGTGACGGCGGACGCTCCGTCCCTGCTCGACTACTTCGAGGCGGTCCATGACAAGACCCTGGCCTTCATAGGTTCACTCTCGGACCCCGACCTGGTTCGCATCGTGGACCGGAACTGGGATCCACCGGTGACGCTCGGGGTCCGACTGGTCAGCGTGATTTCGGACGACCTACAGCACGTGGGTCAGGCGGCGTACGTCCGGGGGATTCTCGAGCGGCGCCGGTAGGCCCTTGCGACCAGTGCCCTCCGACCCCATGACCCGGCGGCCACGTTCCTGTACCTCTTTTTGATGCTGGTGGCGTCGGTACTCCTGGCCGCAGCCGGGGTGGCCGGGCCCGGTGAGCGCGGGCACAGGCGACTCCGGGCTTCGCAGCTACCCCCGGGGTCGGGGTTCCGCCCGGAACACGGAGGGAACCTCGGGCCACTCCGACCAGAGCCGACGAACTCGGGGTTCTTACTCTCGGGGTGCTCCCGATCTGGTTAATGGCCTCGGCTCGATCGGCACAACCGGCACGGGGCGCCGGATCGCTGCCGGCGTCGAAACGGGTGTCGAGGTCGGAGCCTTGGCCCGGTGTGAGCACCGGTTGGCCGCCCCACCCGGAGACGGCACCAAGGCGGGAGCTACCACCGCCGGGATCTTCTCCTCTTGGACGGAGGGCTGACGCTCCTCTTGCACCAGGGGGCTGCGGCTCAACATGATCACGCTGGCCACCAGCACGGCCATGGCCAGCACCTCGCCGGTCAGCGCCGAGGGGGCCAGGTTGAGGCGCTCCCCGAAGAGGACCACACCGAGCACGCTTGCCACCAGGGGGTCGACGACGGTCAGCCCGGGCTGGGATGCGGCCAGCGACCCCGCCTGAAAGGCGTTGGACGCCAGGAACATCGAAGCTGCTCCGGCGATCAGCAGAACATAGGGCGACCAGTTCGTGAAGACTCCGACCGGGCCTTGGGACAGATGGGTGCTCAGCTCCTTGATCACGGCAGCCACGAAACCGAACCCCACCGCGGCGGCGATCCCCAGCATCGAGGCCTTGCGTCCGCCCTGAGGACCGTGGCCATCGCGTCCCGGCAGATAGGCCAGCCCGGCCAGTATCCCCGCCAGCACCAGGGTGGAGAGCCCGGCGAACACCCACATCATCGAGCTGGCGTGGTGATGTCCACCGGCCGGTCGGGCCAGAGCCAGGAACACGCCCAGACCAACCACCATGCCCACCGCCGAGACCCAGTCCCGCGCGTGCACCCGATGGCGGTCGTGCAGGGCCATCATGCCGAAGACGATCACCAGTTCGGTGGCGATGAGGGGCTGGACCAGGCTGAGGCTTCCCACCCGCAAGGCTTCGACCTGAAAGACGAAGCCGATGATCATGCTGGCAATCCCGAGGAACCACACCGGACGGTGGAGCAGGTAGCCCGCCAGCCGCCAGCTGAAGCTCATCTCGCCGGGCGCCGGGGCTGCGGCACGGCGCTGGGCGACCGACGCCAACGCGGTGAACCCGCTGGCCGTCAAGGCCAGGATGACCACCTCCAGCGTCATGGTCCGGCCCTCGTCGAGCCCAAACGAGCGGACATCTCCGGCTGTGTGTTGGCGGGGGCAGAACCCTCCCAGCTCCCGTCACCCCCGTTGGCGCTCATGCCCTGTTCAACCAATTGCGCTCGCAAACGATTCCCCCACACAGGCTCCGCTCCGGCTGGATCTGGCCGGACTTCGCGCCAGTGCGGGCGGTTCCAACCCCGACCGTTTCGTTGGACGGAGATCAGGTTCCGTGTGTGGGAGCGAGAGGTGGCGACCGGCCGTAACATGGCCAGAAACGGACGACCTAGGAGGTCTCGTGGCACGCGATGAACTCGATCGGGCCAGTTGGCAAGAGGCGCTGGCGGCCATCTCCAACGAGCATCAGGGAGACGACGTCACCGTCGAAGTGATGGCCTCGGACTTTGGAGACCAGCACGAGGTGGAACAGCTTCCGTTCGCCTACGTCGAATACGACCCCCACGATGACGAAGCGAGCATCGGGGTGGGCGGCATCGACGGCAGATACCCGGTGGTGCTACGGCACTCGATCCTGCACCCGCGGACCATCGCCGTCGGCTCGGTCGATGACGAAGAGGCTTCGGCTCTGGAGTTCGTCGATCCCGACGATGACGTGACGCTGGTGACCTTTCGCCGCCGCCCGGAGTTGCCGGCCTGACGGGATTGGTGCGCCGGAGCGCCCGACCTGGCGCCGGTCAGATGCCCGAATCCTCTTGTTCCTCGACCGTGACCTCGGCCCTGGGGTCAGCCGCCTCTTCGATGGTGAGTTCGGCGGCCGGGTCGGCTTCCAGGCGTTCATCGGGGATAGGCCGGCCGCTGCGGACCGAAAGGCCGTAGGTTCCGTCGTCAAGGCGTTTTTCAGCCCGATCGATCGCTGCCAGGTGATCGCGCAGCTCGGCCATCACGGAGTTGTCGGTGCCCTCCCCGGTGAGGGGCTCGGCCGAATCGAACATGTCCCCGTCCTGATCTGCCGCGGTTCGATCGGCTTGCTGGCTCGCCTCCATGTCTGTCACCAGACGTTGCGTTCGGAGGCGGTCCGCCTCGAGCAGCTTTCTGGCCCTGGTGATCTCCACAATGGCTCCTTGCTGGGGTTCCCGGTATCGGCGGCCATGCTACCCATCGCCGCTTCAGGGGTTGGCCCAGGGCTGGCACCAGCCGCTTGAGCGTACTATCGGGCCCATGGTGACGACGCCAGACCCGCCCCGCATGGTCAATGTCAAGCGGTTCTTCATGAGCCTGTCGACCAACAAGGCAGAGGAGGTGGCGCGTGAGCTCGTCACGCCCAAGGTGACCTATACCGTTCCGGGCCGATCGTCGGTATCGGGGGTCTTCCAAGGGCCCGACGAGGTGCAGCGCCACCTGGCCACCATCTTCGGGATGTCCAACTGTACCTATGACGTGCTCAAGTGGGACGACTGGATGCTCGGAGAGAACCACATATCCGTGCTTCTCACCATGCAGATCCAGAGGAACAGGACCATGTTCAAGGGGCACGTGATGTACCTGGTCCGCACGGACGGACAGGACGCCATCTCCGAGATCACGGTGTACTTCGAGGACCAAGAGGATGCGCACCGGTTCTTCTACTAGAGCCTGTTGGCGCACGGCGCGCCCACCGATCGGCCAAGATGGAAAGGGGTACTGGCTGGGGGTCTGTGACGGCGGGATCTTCGCCCACGGGGCCGCAACCTTCGATGGCTCCCACGGTGGGGCTCCGCTCAACGCACCCATCGTGAGCATGACGGTCGGGTGAGCTAGCCGAAGGGGTGGACCTAGTCGAAGGGGTGGAGGGAGGCGCCCACGGCCCAGGTGCTGAAGTACTGGTTGTTGGCGCCGTAGGCCATGCCGATGGCCACTTTGGCCCCGTCCACCTGGTGCTCACCGGCCGCGCCGCGCACCTGATTGGCCGCCTCGGCGAACCGGAGTAGCCCAGAGGCGCCGATGGGGTTGCTGGAGAGGACACCACCGGAGGCATTGACCGGGAGGGAGCCCCCGAGTTCAGTCACGCCGTCATCGACCAGTTTCCAGCCCTCACCTTCCTCGGCGAGACCAAAGGCCTCCAGCCAGATGGGCTCGAGCCAGGAGAACGGCACGTACAGCTCGGCAGTGTCGATCTGTCGGCGAGGATCGGTGATCCCGGCCTCGGCGTAGACGTCGGCCGCGCACAGCAGGGCCGCGGCCGGACGAACCGGGTCACGACCGGGAAAGCTGGGCGGCTCGGAACGGGAGGACGACCCCAGGATCCAAGCGGGCGGCCGTCCGTCTGCCGCCGCCGACAGGCCTCCGGCCTCGTCGGTGATCACCACGGCGCAGGCGCCATCGGATGACGGGCAGGACTCGAGGAATCGGGTCGGCTCCCACATCATGGGCGAGGCCTTGACCTTCTCGATGGAGATGTCCTCGATCTTCAGGTGGGCGTACGGGTTCTTGAGAGCGTTGAGCCGGTCCTTGACCGCCACCTTCCACCCGATGTGCTCAGGAGCACCACTGCGTTGGATATAAGCCCGGATGAAGGGGGCAAAGGCCCCACCCGCCCCGAGCGAGGCTCCCTTCCCGCTGCCCAGGGCGAACTGGGCGTTCCCTTCCGACTGCTTCTCGAACGCCACAGCCAACACCGTCCGGTGTTTTCCGACCTGGACGTGGGAGGCGGCCACGATGGCGGTCGTGCCTCCCACCGAGCCGGCGGTGTGGACCCGGAACATCGGTTTGCCTACGGCGCCGAGGGCATCGGAGAGGTAGAGCTCGGGCTTCATGACGCCCTCGAAGAGATCGGGCGCTTTGCCCAGGACCACCGCGTCGATGTCGGCCAGGGTCATGTGGGCATCTTCCAGGGCCCGGAACACCGCCTCGCGCACCAGACCGCCGAAGGACACGTCGAGCCGGCGCGACTTGTGGTGGGTCTGGCCCACTCCGACGACGGCGCACGGCGGCGTGCTCATGATCGACCCTCCAGGATGCAGATGAGGTTTTGTTGCAGACACGGCCCCGAGGTCGAGTGGGCCAGGGCGCGCTTCCCGCCCCCGAAGATATGGTCGGCGGCGTATCCCACCCGGCACAGGCCCGTGGCCATGATCGGATTGGCCCGGAGGGCCCCACCAGAGGGGTTCACCGCCACGTCCTCGTCCAGCTCGAGGACGCTCCGCAGCAGTAGCTCCTCGTGGGTGAAGGCCGCTTGAAGCTCGGCCACCTCGACCGGAGCGGACCCCAGGCCGGCCGCCGCCGCGGCGATCCGGGTGGAGGGTGAATCGTCCAAGGCCCGGAACGACGGGTTGTGGCACTCGGTCCGGTGGTCGAACCCGGCGATGTACGCCGGCCGTTCCACCAGCTCACGGGCCCGACTGCCGGTGGCGAGGACCATCGCCGCCGCTCCATCGGTGATGGGTGGCACGTCGTGGCGGCGCAGAGGCTCCCGGACGTACTCCTCGGTGAGGAGCTGGTCGACCTGGCCCCGGCCCCGTGAGCGAACGGCAATCTCGGCCATGGAACGTTCGTCGGCGATCCCCGCGGCGATCACCGCCCGTGCCTGCAGGGCGGCGAAGGTCAGGGGATCGGCACCGAGCGGCGCCAGAAAGTACGGATCCATCTCCATCGGATAGATCAACGCCGGGTCGCCCGTCGAGGAGCGTCCGGAGCCGGTGACGACGGCGATCTCGATGTCACCTTCCTGAAGTCGGAGCCAGGCCTCGTACAAGGCCCAGGCTCCGTCCATCTCGACGTGGGAGTCCCGCTTGGGGGGCCAGGCGCCGATGGCGTCCAGATTGGACACGAAGGAGAAGGCCTGGCCGGTGATGTAATCGCAGCTCCCCAGGCAGGTGAAGTCGATGTCCGCCCGGGTCAGGCCCAGTGGTGACACCGCGTCGGTGATGACCTCCATCAACAGCTGGGTCTCGGATTTGTCCGTGTGACGGACCATCGCCGTTTGCGCCCAACCGATGACGGCGACGTCGTGGGTACCGGAGTCGTTCAAGGCCGTGTCCATGATCAGAAGATCCGGTTCACGAGGTCGGGATCGTCCAGATCCGGCTCGCCGTTGGGTATCCAGCCGAGCAGTGAGCCGAAATTCCCCCCCATACCGCCCCCCTCTTCCAGTTCTTCGGCCGGCGATGCCCATACCGCGTCGACCCGTTGTCCCACCCGGACCTGGTCGGCCGGCAGCTCGATCACCGGGGAGTACGGGATGATCACGTCGGTCCCGTCGAGCAGGACGAAGGCCCGAACGAAGGGCTCGGTCTCGGTCTGGCCCGGGTACTGCACGGGGGTGACGATGGCGAAATTGGTGATGGTGCCGGTGTGAGGCAGATCGACTTCGTGCTCCGGCCCGAGCTCGATGGCATCGATCGGGCAGTAGCCGCGACCGCCGGCGTACACCCGCCCGCAGGTGGGACAGGCCAGGCCCAGCAGGCGGTGCTCCCGGGAGGCTTCGACCGCCCGGTCGGCGGCCTCGGGGACCGGGTTCCGATAGGTGATCGAGGCCAGGTAGTCCATGCGGGTCACCGGCTCGTCGGCTGCACCGGTGTCCTCGCCTTGGGTGGTCGGAGCCTCACCGGGTACGAAGCAGATGATGTCGTCGATACGGCCCGCCCGGGTGCCCCGCCAGCGGGGAGCCACCCGCATGCCTTCGGTCATGCCCCCTGATGATCCGGCGTCCACGGCGTGCAGGAGCGGGGTCGATGCGCCGTCCAACCCGATGAGGGCGAAAGCGAACGGATGGTCCAGCGGATGTTGCTCGGACGGGGTCGACACCCAGGTCCACGATTCGACCGTGCCGGCCGGTCCCACCTCGGCGAACTCGTGGGGTAGCTCCGCTCCGGTGGCCGGATCCCACTCCATGGGGGGTACCAGGACGGAATCGTGGCAGCGGATCCCGATGATCCGCTTCTCGGTGAGAGCGGTCATGAATGCTCCCACCACCGGACCCAGGGATCGCTTGTAAGGGAAGGTGATGGTGCTTTCCGTGAAGCGTGTCATCCCGGGCCCCCTGGTCCTGGCGCGTGATCCTGCGAACCAGCGCACGATAGCGCGCAGGAATTGCGCCTTCGTCCGGAAAACGGCCTAGTACAACCCGACGACCTCACCGTTCTCGTCGATGTCGATGCTTTCGGCGGCCGGATGTGAGCTGAGCCCGGGCATGGTGCGCATATCGCCGCAGATGGCGTAGATGAACCCGGCTCCGACCGAGGCCCGAACTTCCCGAACCGGCAGGCGCCATCCGGTCGGTGCCCCCTTCAACGCCGGGTTGGAAGAGAGGGACAGGTGGGTTTTGGCGATGCAGATGGGCAGGTTCCCGTATCCGTGGTCCTCGAAGCGCTGGAGACCGGCCGCCGCTGCAGGAAGGTAATCGACACCGTCGGCGCCGTACACCGAGGTGGCAATGGTCTCGATCTTCGTGGTCAGGGGCGCTTCATCGGGATAGAGGAAGTGGAAGTCGCTGGGCTCGTCGGCCGCCGCCGCCACGGCCTCGGCCAACTCGGTGGCGCCGGATCCTCCCTGTTCGAAGTGATGGCTGACCGCGGACCTGACTCCCATCGAGTCGGCAATGCCCCGGATGACGGCGTACTCGGACTCGAAATCACCCGGAAAGGCGTTGATGGCCACCACCGGGGTCACCCCGTGGAGCAGGACGTTCTGAATCTGTTTGCGCAGGTTGGATCCCCCGACTTCTACCTCGTCGGGATTCTCCTCCAGCAGGGCGGCCGGGAGCGGCCGCCCGGCGATGATCCGGTGATTTCCCGAGTGGGCCTTGAGGGACCGCACGGTGGTCACGATGACGGCGGCGTCCGGCACCAGGCCCGACACGCGGCATTTGATGTTGAAGAACCGTTCAGCACCCATGTCGGCCCCGAAGCCCGCCTCGGTGACCAGGTACTCACCGCTGTGGATCCCGATGAAGTCGGCGACCACCGAGGAGTTCCCGTGGGCGATGTTCCCGAAGGGTCCGGCATGGACGAGAACCGGCCCGTGCTCCAGGGTCTGGAGGAGATTGGGCTTGATGGCATCCCGCATGATCACGGTCATGGCCCCGGCGGCCCCGAGTTGCTCCGCGGTGACCGGCTCGCCGTCGGTAGTGAACCCGACCACGATGCGACCTAGGCGGCGGCGCATGTCCTGGAGGGAGGTGGAAAGGGCCAGGATGGCCATCACCTCGGAGGCGGCGGTGATGTCGAACCCGGCCTGCCGGGGGGTCCCGTCCTCCTTCGATCCCAGCCCGGTGATCACGTTCCGCAGAGCCCTGTCGTTCACGTCCAGTACCCGGCGCCAGGTGATGGAGTGCGGCTCGATCCTCAGGTCGTTGCTCTGGTAGATGTGGTTGTCGAGCATGGCCGAGAGGGTGTTGTGGGCCGCGGTGACTGCGTGCATGTCACCGGTCAGGTGCAGATTGAGGGCTTCGAAGGGCGCAGCCTGGCTGTAGCCCCCGCCGGCGGCCCCGCCCTTGATCCCGAAGGTAGGGCCCATCGAAGCCTGTCGAATGGCGGCCGTAGCCCGTTTGCCGATGTGTCGCATCCCCTGAGCCAGGCCGATAGTGGTCGTGGTCTTGCCCTCCCCCAAGGGGGTCGGGGTCACCGCCGTCACCACCACGTACTTCGCGGTTGGCTTGGGAGCGAGAGCGGCGATGGCGTCGAGCTTGATCTTGGCCACGAACTCGCCGTAGGGCTCGAGCAGATCGGGGCTGATACCGATGTGGGCCGCCACTTCGGTAACCGGCTTCAGCGGGGTCTTGCGGGCGATCTCGAGTGACGTGAGCTGACGGTCGTCGGATCCAGTCACCGGAACAGACCGATCTGCAGGAGGGGTCTGGCCGCAGGCCTGGCCCCGACCATCGGCACCAGGGCGGCCCCCGCCTGACTGACCGACGGGACGGCACCACCAGGGGTCGGGCGTGGGCTACGAGGGCTTGACCGCATGGGTCTCCTTGGCTGAGGGCGGGATCGGACCGTGGATGGTCCGGGATGGTAGTGCGGGTGGCCCCACGGAGATCCCTGTGGGTGTCAACGATCGGTTCCACCGCGACGTGTCGGACTCCCTCGACCGCAGCTAGGCGACCTCGGAGACCTTCACCCTGTGTGGTGAAATGCTCTCCCTGAGTGATGGGTGATGACAGATAGCGTGCAGGCGGCTTACACTCCGTCTGCTCAGCGTTCCGGTTGATATTCGCTCGATTGCGAGCCGTCGGCGGGAGCATTTTGGGGTGTTCGCCCAAGGGGGGCGGCATCGTCAAATTGGGGGATTGAAGTTAGCGGGGACCCTAACTATCGTTCGTTGGGGAGTACGGTTCCTGAGAAACCTTGGGAGCTGAAGGGGGAAACGGGCAAACTGCGGGGGTACACGACCGTAACGGGTCGTGAGGCAGGCGCTGCGTATCCATGAGCAGCTGGGGGACGGGTATGCGGGAACTTTCGGTTGGGTCGGACGACGCCGTCCGCTCGAGCGCAGGTCGGCTTGTCCGACTGGTTGCTGGACTGGTCTTCCTGGTGGGCACCACTTTCGGAGCGGTCATCGCCATCGGGGTCGGTCCGGCTGCTGCTGCCGCCACTGCCCCTACCTTCCCCGCCGACCAGTACACCAACGCCGAGTCCGGCCAGCCGTTCTGCTATGCCGCCCAGGCGGCGACGGTTACGGTAGCCAACGGCGGGCTGCCGCTCACCAACATCACCCTGGGGTCGGCGCCTGCCGGGGTGACCAACTGGCACCTCGGCTACTCCAACCTGACCACCGGGGAGGCCTACGCCTGCGGCACTGAGGGTTCCGCGGCGGGCAACTCCAGTTCGTTCGGCGTGACCTTCACCAACAGTGGCGGTAGCCCTACGGGAACCATCGACATCTACACCTATGCGAATACCTGCGGGTGGTCGTCAACCACCGGCACCGTGAGCGAGTTCAATGCAGCCGAGGATCTGTACCAGAACGGCTCGCAGTCCGCCTTCGGCCAGCCCATCCCCAACGGTGAGACCAAAGGTACGACAAAGAACGAGCCCAGCGGCTGCACCGACTCCGCGTTCTATGCTCCCTCGTTCAGCGGCGGCGCCTTCACCGTGAACACCGCCAATCCACTGCCCGATCCGACCGACACCAACCCCTCGGCTTCCCAGGGCGATCTGGCCTCCTCCAACCTGGACCTGACCACCGGCTCCAATGGGAGCGTCGGGGGATGCTACGGCGACGCGGTCATCGACATCGGCGGTGGTGAGGAGAGCGGTAGCTTCGGATCGACTTCCCAGCTGACCATACCGAGCAGTTGGGTCAACGGCGGAGACTGCGCGTACGGATCGCTCGGATCGAACTCGGCCGGCGGCAATACGGACACCACCAATGCCTCCTGTCCGCCGTCCCAGGCCGACGTCAACGAGGGGTATGTCTCCTGCAGCATCACCGCCTCGACCGGCAACGACGACAATGCGTCGTACAACAACACCACGATGGACATCTTTTTCAATGGCCAGCCGGTTCCCCAGCAGCCGCAGGCCACCCTTTCGGTCGGCAACGCCCAAGCCGGTGACACGGTGACCGTCACCGGAGGCGATGACTGGTGGGGCAGCACAAGCGGCGCGCCCAACAGTGGTCCCTACGGTGACGATCAGGCGGGCGAGATGTACCCCGTGTCGGCACCTGGCGTGTTCATCGGCACCTCCCGGGCCACCGCCGTTCCGGTGGTGAACTCCACGGTGACCATCGGCGCCAACAGCTACGTGTGTACCGGCGCCGAGAGCACCACGGTCGGGCCGAATCCGTGCACCATGACGCCGGGCCAGCCTTCGGGCACCTTCCAGGTTCCTTCTGGCCTTGCTCCCGGTTCCTACAACATCTACATCGACGAGACCAACACCACCCCGTTGCCCGGCAACGGACCGAACGACTCCTATCAGACAGCCCGTGGCACATCGCTGGGTACGGCAGAGTCGGTGAACTCGATCGGGGTGGGCACGCCACCTTCGATCACCTCGCAGAACAATGCCACTTTCACCGTCGGAAGCGACGGCAACTTCACCGTCACCTCCACCGGATCCCCCACCTCCACGCTGACGGAGACCGGTGCCCTCCCAACCGGCGTGAGCTTCCTCGACAACGGGAACGACACCGGAGCACTGTCCGGCACGCCCGCGGCCGGCACCGGGGGCACCTACAACTTCACCATCAACGCCTCCAACGGCATCAGCCCGGCAGCCTCCCAGTCCTTCACCCTCACCGTGGATGCCGCCCCGGCCATCACCTCGGCCCCGGCCACCACCTTCACCGTCGGCAGTGCCGGAACCTTCACAGTGACCTCGTCGGGTAATCCAACGGCCACCCTGTCGGAGAACGGCTCCCTTCCCACCGGGGTGACCTTCTCCGACAACGGCAACGGCACGGGTACCCTGTCCGGCACCCCTGGCCCCGGCACCAGCGGCACCTACGACTTCACCGTTGACGCCTCCAACGGCGTGAGCCCGGCGGCCTCCCAGTCCTTCACCCTCACCGTGGATGTGGCCCCGGCCATCACCTCGGCCGCGGCCACCACCTTCACCGTCGGCAGTGCCGGAACCTTCACGGTGACCTCGACGGGCAACCCGACGGCCACCCTGTCCGAGACCGGCTCGCTTCCAACCGGAGTAACTCTGGCCAACAACGGTGACGGAACCGCCACTCTGTCCGGCACTCCGGCCGCCGGCACCGGTGGCTCCTACACCTTCACCATTCACGCCTCCAACGGCATCAGCCCGGCAGCCTCCCAGTCGTTCACCCTCACCGTGGATGCCGCCCCGGCCATCACCTCGGCCGCGGCCGCCACCTTCACCGTCGGCTCCCCGGGAACCTTCACGGTCACCTCGACGGGCAACCCGACGGCCACCCTGTCCGAGACCGGCTCGCTTCCAACCGGAGTAACTCTGGCCAACAACGGTGACGGAACCGCCACTCTGTCCGGCAC
>Ga0182030_10016663_pt1 | contig 14283 bp, 15 predicted proteins | sample 812S3MmetaG_FD_121299 | JGI IMG/M metagenome (GOLD analysis project Ga0182030, IMG submission 121299) | Permafrost microbial communities from Stordalen Mire, Sweden - 812S3M metaG (Illumina Assembly) | ecosystem: Environmental > Terrestrial > Soil > Wetlands > Permafrost | place: Sweden...
AGGGGGAGGGAAGTGTGGGGAGTGAGAGGGAGGGAGGATTGGGGGAGAGTGGGTATGTGTATCCGCAGAGGGATGATGGGGAGGTGTCGTGGGCCAGGGAGGGCTAAGAAGATTTTCAGAAATAATATGGCAGCAAGATTAGGCTAAGTGGAGCTTTGGGTTTTTGGCAGTGGGATGTGCAGGATGGCATTTCAGGCGCTCATTCTTTCTATGCGCACAGTATATAGGAAAGAAACCCTCCCTTCATTAGATATGAAAATGTAAATACAACTCCCAAGAATCTTCAAGATCAAATCATCACCTCAACTATGTTCCTTTCGCCCCTTCCTCAATCCCAGTGTCAATCTGAGGAAATTCAGGATCCATCAAGTGGTTGCATGAACGCCTGCAATACAACCTTCCTAGATCGCCCTCTAACCAAACTAAAGGACTTTTTATGTCTCGGATCAACGGCCCGCAAGCGAGCAGTTCCGTTTGTCATTCTTTAATAATCATTTTCGGGCCGATCGTCGCCTTGGTGGCTGCTTCATGAACTGCACTTAGCTGACTTGGTATGGTGAGTACGCGGCTGGGAGGTTTCTGAAGGCACGGGATGGAGAGTGACTAGGATACCGCTTTCTCTTTTTAGTTGTAATATATGTCTCAGATACCGTATTTGTGTTGTCCCGTAAGCCATGGTGTGGTAGATTTCCGTTTTGGATGCGAGGGAAGGATTTGGAATTGCTTCAAGAAGAGATCGTCGCGGTGGGTTACAGCAGGTGCAGATATCTACCGGGTTCGGCATGTTCCACTGCATTGCAAGGTTGAAATGCATCCGAAAGTTTGCAGTACAGAGGAGACGTCGATCTTTCCCAGAAGAAGTAGCAAAAGGCTCAATAGCCCTGGTACGTTCAAGCGTTTTCCAAGCCCTTTTCCCCAAATCGAATGCGAAGAATTGGTTTCGTCCTGGTTTGATATCGGCAAGGTTTGATAATGCGTTCCGATATTCTGGAGACGGTATCTTCCGAAGTATGTTATGCGTTTCGTTTCATTCCGTACATTCGCCTAACATGCATATTCCAGAAACGCATCAATAATGACCACGTCCCCTCTGACTTCTCTGTCCCCTTCCTCTACCCCCACCAAAGCTTCCACCGCCTCCTCCCCAGCGGCCTCTTCCCCTCCCCCTGCCACCACCTCCTTCATTATCACCGCCACCCCATCTCTCACGTTCCCTTTCCTCCTCTCTTTCTGCATTCTCCCGCAGGACTCTCATCTCCTCCTCTTTTTCTTCCTCAGTCTTCTCGATTCTCACCGTCGGCTTCGCAAGGTCTGTGGGAAATCCAGGATGCGCGTTCTTGCATTTTGGACCATCGGGACAGAAGCCGCAGAGGTAGAAGGGACAAAGAGTCTTACGGACATGTTTTTTAGAACATATAGGTCCGAGCGGGCAGAAGCCTTTTTCGTAGTGTGGGCATGGAGGTAAGCGGGTCGAGGGATCAGGGTGGAGGTACAAACATTCATCTATAACTGTCAGTGACGTTGCGTTGGGAGAGTGGGGAGGGTGAGGAGGGCGCAAACGCATACCGCCATTAGAGCAATAACCATTCCTTACGAAGAAGTTACATTCTGGCATCTTCCTCAAATTGAACTCGTGTAAGAATTCGCAACTCTCGCCCTTCTTGCACAGTCCACGAAGCCAATGTTTACAGACCAAATTATTGAAGTTGGAATTGTTGTTCTGAGACACGTGTTTGTCCGGGCAGGAAGCGCCGAGTGGGCAGTGGCCCTGAACGTAAGCTTTGCATGCTGGGCGGTTTGGAGAGAGGCCGTGGCGATAGGTTTGGAGGAGAAAGGGTGTGAAGGAAAAGGTGTATTGAGGAGCTTGGTGTGAGAGTATTTGGCGGGAGAGGTCCTTAGATCCGGGCCCTAAGGACAGTATTTGAGGTTCGGCGGATGTCATCGTGTGTTTGTTGGTTTCCCGAGTGGAGTGCGTTGTCGTTGACGTTGATAAACTTGTGTACATAAACTTTGTGAAGGAGGCGTTCGAGAGTGAAGGTCCTGGCGATCCGTAGCCTTGCGCTAAAGCCACGAGTGCGCTAGACCCAATATAGTAGAAATATCAACCCCAACACATGCATCTGTCTCGGTGCGGGGGACCTTGGCCGCTGTCGAAGTGTCCTCCCCTCTATTGTTGACTTAGCCGCTCTGTATGATCCTGCTTCAGTGGGGCGCAGCTTTTTATGCGCGCAGAATGCCTGTTGCTGCAGATCGTCAACAATAAACGTGACAGATCCCAGGCCAGAACGCTAGATGATGTGTCACAAGATCAGGCGACGGTGGTGCTTGGCAAGAGAGATTCTTTACCGTGATAATTGGCATGCGGCAGCTTTTTACTGATGGCGGTGAGCCAAAGTGGGAGCGAAGTCGCAGCGTGGGGGGTTGTTATTCGATTGTCGATTGTCGATTGTCGATTCGATCTCGCCCGCTCCTGGAAAGGGAGTCAAGATATCGTCAACATCCTGGGATTTTTATATTGCGCGGATTAGACTATCTAGACGACGGACCCGAGGCTCTGGATCCTGCGCCAATAAAAAGCAATGAGGCCTCCAGCATCCTGGTTCTGTGGTACAGTAACGGTCATCGTGCCGCGTTGTGAAGCCATGCTCTCGCCTCCTAGCTGCAGGGCTGGAAGGTTGGACGTGTTTAATCGACGATAACTAAAATTGAGATGTCAGAATGCGATATCTTGTCATCGTCACTCCACTGCAACGTTTATGGGACTCCTCCCTGTCCTTAACATTGAGGATTGTGACTTTGGTGCTCATTTTCATTCAAGCCTTTAACTCTACGTTCGGACTTGATTCAGGAGGGCCAACCCACAGACACACTCCTCGTTTGGCTTTTCTAACCCCACTCCTTGCCATGATATCTATGATCTATGATCTATGATCTATGATCTATCCTATCTGATCACGAAAGGCATATGGGCCTGCACGGCCATGCCATACGTAACACAGACTAATTGACATCTGCAAGTCACTAGTTCTGGTCAGAGGTGGGTAGGCCATGCACGTCAGTTCGGCGGTGACTTCAACGGCCCGTCGAATAAAATACCACCCTCTGAGGGCCAGACTCTGGTGACTATGTACGAGGAGATCATTGTAGCACAGCCGCCTTTCGCCTTTTGACCCGTTTATTATCTACATTTACGGTACGCTGACGGCGGACGCTCACGTCAAAGGTCAATGTCAATGTCAATAGCCATTGCCAGCTGGCAATGGCCGCAAATTAACGAGTAATATTAAGGTCTTCACGACGAAGTGTGTGGTCCAGCCCCGGTGGAAAGCTCTCCGAAAAATGCCTGTCAGATATACTGTTGGCGTCTAACCCTATAGCGCCTTAATCCGAATGAGCGAGTCAGCACCCAGCAATCTGGCCTCGATCTGAAATCATCCTCGACGATGCATCCCTCGCCTCTGAACCACCCACAATCCACCCTTGATCATCAAAATGGCCTTCATCACTCGGCGTTTAGCCGATGGAACCACTGCATGATTCCCATGCTACTGATGCATGTTTAGAATCCAAGCCAAAGATCCTCCACGGGAACATGTCGGACTTCCACGCCACATTTCGTGTCGCTTCTCTCAGGATATTCGACATATCATATTATGCCTCCTGCTAAACAGCGCTGACGAAAAGCCATTGTAGATTCGCAATGCTGGCTCCAATGCTCGGTTCTCTCTCTGCAATGCAGATGCACACGTTGCTTAATTCAGGCACATCATATGCAGGATTGGGCATGGCTCTCCCCGGAGCTTTCCTAGGTTGCAAAGCCGTTGGTTCTGGACGAGAGAAGGGAACTAGACCTCCCCACACACACTTCTTTATACATCCCCATCTTTACCAGTAAATGTTGCCACACCGAAGCATCCTGGAAGGATCGACTGCATGCCTGGCGGTGTCCTTGAGCTTAGCTGATTGATCAGATCCATCCGCATTTAAATAAACTCTCTCTCGACCGCTGTCTTCTTGTACCACTCCATCGGTACCTTCACTTTAACTTGTCTTCTTTCGTGCTCTGCTGCATTCAGCCTCGCGGTAAAATCGATATCCGCTCCGACCAAATCTTGGAGAACGAGCAGAGTCTTACAAGGAGACGTTGATCGACTTCCGGTTTCCGAGCTTGGAATTATTGGGGTACCATGCCAATATACATCCCGCGGCGCTTCTTTTCACGGCCTGTACATCATATAAACAAGACCTTAGAAGGATTTGAAGCACTTGACTGTCGTCGGCGAGTGCTCCACGATGGCAGGTCGCTTTGGTCCTGCTCCTCCATCTATACCTTGGGGAACAAGGCCAGCCAATCAACCCAGGAGACCATCCGTGGAAGAGATGTCTGGCATGATATTCAGCAATGCCGTCTACTATCCAAATTACCGCGTGTATGATGGAGAAACGCCTGCATCGATGAACTATGAGTGCATCAGCCATGTTTTCTACGCTTTCGCTAACGTATCTCCCGATGGTGGCGTTTTTGTAAGTTCTCCCATTTTCGTGTCTTTTGAACACCAGGCTGATAGTTCCAGTTAAGTGACGAGTACGCAGATGCACAGATACCAGTCGACGGCGCTACAGGATGTCTGGGGTCTTTCATGCGCCTGAAAGAGCAGTATGAACACCTTCAGTTGATACTTTCCATCGGCGGAGGTGCAGCAAGTCAGAATTTTGCAACAGTGGCAGCGACGGCAGCTACCCGAGATAACTTCGGGCGATCCGCCAAAGGACTGGTGGATGCATCAGGGTTCAATGGCATTGACAGTAAGATCCTTCCTTTCTTAGAGAAGCCGACTGACCATTTCAAGTCGATTGGGAACACCCGTCTGACCCCCAGCAGGGTCGAGACTTTCTCGCCTTGCTTGCGGCCATCCGCATCCATCTCCCGGACGATCAATACCTCCTCACTGCTGCGTTACCGGCCAACCAATGGGCACTGCAGAATATCGATCTTTATCAGGCTCAAAATTATCTCGACTACATCAACCTGATGGCGTACGACTTCACTGGCCCTTGGACTCCCAATGCAGGACATCATGCACAACTATTTCCAGGAAATGCGAATGAGCCCTCTGGGAGTGCAGCGGTTGATTATGTCATCTCCACTGGCTTTCCGGCGAAGAAGATGTTACTTGGCGTACCAGTCTATGGTCGATCTTTCCTTGGTGCTCGAGGACCAGGACAAGCTCATAGTGGACACGGTGGTGTCGATGGGACCTTCGAATACAAAAATCTACCACGAAATGGATCCGAAGAGATCGTGAATACAAGAGTGGTCGCTGCATTTTGTGTCGGCGGTGACGGTGGATTTGTGACATACGACAATCCAGAGACTGTCAAAATCAAGGCTGCTTATTGCAGGGAGAAACAACTTGGTGTAAGCGAAATCGAATCTAATGCCCACAAGTCTGACGTTATTAGGGTCTCTTTTACTGGACGGGTACTGCCGATGTCCCGCCAGGTCCAAGAAGTCTGATATCAGCCGGATATAAAGCTCTACACGACGCATGACGATTGAACGGCCTCTGTATTTGTACAGATCCATAGAATGTGCACGAATCATTTGCATTGGGAGCCGGGGGAAGGTTAAGCATCAGAAGGTCATTCAAAGGGTTGGGGTCATGGTAAACATCGCGAGGCTTGCATCAGCCAAATTAAATGATATGTTGACGTTCATTTAACCTCTGTCTTCGATGTTACACAGCTTACGTCAAGTTGTGATGATTCTAACCTGAGACATGCTATGATTGCGCAACTATCCATCAATCAAAAAGCCTTTTGAAAAAAAAAAAAGCCCCTCCCCTGGCGACTCGGTTCGTGGCGAGCTGTGACGAGTCGTGCATTCCAGGATGTGTTTTTTCAACATTCTGACTCGGGTTTTAATCTCTGAAACATCACTTGCTGCAAACTACATAACATTTCAAGAATCCCCACCTGTTCCGCTCATTACGTGGGGGATTTGGGAGATCATCGAATTGGATGTCGTTTTCTTATCCCAACCTGAGTCACGACTCTCATCCTTCAACTCTATCACTACTGCCGACCATTGCACACTCTTTTTATCCAGCCTGCAGATATTTCAACCTAAAGTTGAGAACCCACAGCGGGACTCGCCCCGAGCCGTTGCCGCCATCTCGCTCCCCACTCCACACACGATTTACGGAACGCGCCTATTCATTCGTCATCAAACACGACCCTGACTCACGTCGACCAACACGGCTCCCCAAGAACTAACTGATGCTGCCTCTTCATCGTAATACTGTTGCCACATCCTGCGTTCGTTACGAATCATATAAGCGCCGGGCTTGAAGCGCTGCTTTATTGCGTATCGCACCCACACTGACGTGTCACAAATGGTCGATTGTTGGGGCCGAGTGAGGCTCAACTGCGACGGATTTTGCTTCAGATACGGCTGTTCGATGCAGTTTCCTTGGTGTTGTTTTCAGAATTGGGGCTCCCTAGATGGTTCAGACAAGATCACTGGGTCACAGTCCAAGCCACGTGGGCCAGCACAGGAAGATGGCTTCGAAGCTTTGCTTTCGGAAATCGTCTTTGACCCAAGCTACCTTGAAAAACTAAGCTGCAATACCTCTGCAATACCTTTATGAAGAAGCTGCGTCTTCATTTCCAAGTGGGGGTTTAGATAGATTTCTTCCATTCGAGTACAGCCAATGAGTGGCAAGGCCATTCAGGGGGAACAAGATTGCCACGAAGATTCCCTCAATTGAGGTAAGTAGTTCCTTTCAAGCTCCGCTCAAAAAATACTTGCTCGTCCTAGAATCTCGAGGACAAACAATCCGAGAAAATCTTCCCCTATAGTCACGTGAGAAAGATAAGGTCTTGTGATCAAGATAGTGGACCAAGACAACGTTTTGTAATACATCCAATTCAAGGGCATTCGCCATTTCATCAAACGTTACCCTTCCGTTGGGGCTGTGACGGACATGAAAACGGGCCGTCTAAAGATCGGTATTGGTCACAATCCTCGTGTTTGCGTCACCCAGCATTGTCTTTGATCAGATGATCAGGTGTTATGCTGGCGTTCGGAAAATTCCTTGTCTCAGGCATAAAAGACATATCATCTTCTTATTTGGTCGCTTTCCGAAGCTGAACGTAAATATTTTCACTTTATAACAACGTGGTACTGGCACGGGTGAAGCCAGCTCGGATACCAGTGCTTACTGGCGGAAGATCTTCAAAGCATCATTCTTGGTGGTTGGTGGAGGTGGCATTTTCTTCTAACTTTGGATTCTCTTCTACTTATAGCAGTCATGAGATTTTCCTCTTCGATCTCGAATGTGGTCATCTTTTGCTCTAACCTTAGCTGTTGATACAATCCTTAACACGCGCAACTACGAATTCTTCTATATCGAATGTTATAATAAGGGCAAAGCATCTGCTTCTAATGTAAAATTCAAGCTGAAAGGACAAAGCTAGATTGCCTCAACCGCTCATTAAAATTATTATCTTCGTGTCCGTTCATTACAGTCGAGTATTGTTCCTGAACTTTAACACCAGCGCCCTCGGTCTTTGATACGGACGACTATCAATATGGGTAATGCATCAACTACAACAAATTCGACCCTCCAAATATCTCTTGTGAATCAAACGACATCCAACAATGTCTATGCATATATCACTGGCCAAGCAATCAACAACAACAACGCCTTATTCCTACTACAAGCCGATGGTCAGACACCTTACTACCCCTCCTCGCCTTCCTCAGATGGCCAGTCGTTAGCCGTTAATTGCAGCATCCCACTGGGTGCACCTGGTTCATCAACCACTGTCACGATACCGCAACTTGCAGGAGCACGAATCTGGTTCTCTGTCAACGACACTCTGACATTCCTCCTTAACCCAGGCCCCGGCCTAGTCGAGCCTTCCGTCAGCAACACATCCGATCCCAACTACAACAAAACTTGGGACTTCTGCGAATTCACATTCAACAGCATCCAACTATTTGTCAACATCACTTACGTCGATTTCGTCGGCCTCCCTATCGCATTAACGCTTACCGACACATCCGGCAACTCACAAAGCGTCTCTGGCCTTCCTGCAAATGGACTGCAAACCGTATGCTCCGGGCTCCAAGCTCAGAACGCCCAAGATGGAGCAGGCTGGGATCAACTCATCGTTAATTACAACGGCTCTCCTCTCAGGGCATTAAGTCCCAACACCGGGATCGTGATGAACTCCTCCCTTTTCTCGGGCTACTATGGCAACTATGTCAACTCCGTGTGGTCCCAATACACCAACAGCCCCCTTCAAATAGATACCCAAGCTCAATGGGGCACCGTCTCGGCAACCGTCGATTCGTCCAATAACCTCACGTTCTCGGGCATCGGATCTTTCTCACAACCTGCTGCGCATGATATCTTTTCCTGCAGCACAGGCCCCTTCGCAACCAACTCCGCCGAACTAGATAATATAGCAGCGCGTCTCGCAGCAGCATTCAATCGCTCTACGCTGCTCATTGACAGCCAACAACCCGATAATGAACAAGTAGCAAATTATTATCAGAATAGTACGACAAACCATTATGCGAAGATATTACATGCGACGGAGGTCGATGGCAGGGGATACGCGTTTCCCTATGATGATGTGGGACCAGCCGGGGGACAGGATCAGAGTGGGAGTTTGAGTAGTGGGATCCCGAGTCTGCTCACCGTGACGGTGGGGGGAGGAAGTGTTTGAGTGGACTGGGTTGGGAAAGGTAAGTAAGCGTGCCAAGCTATATCGATGTGGAATTCTGGATGTTAATATTTTACTCAATTTCTTGTATATTGCAAATAATTTTGTGCTTGATTTGTATTTCTGTAGATTTGTGTATCTACCAAATGTTCATGGCGTGCTTAACGCGTTCAGATGACGGGAGGTTAATGTTCTGTTTTATATGAGCGAGTATGGTTTTTTCCAGTCAACTTCAAATGCGCTGATACAAACTGAAATATATGATGTTTGCTTTCTAGGTGGCTAATGACTTGGTTGGTGGTTTTCGTAGTAAAGCACGTGCAGTACAGGGGCTTCTGACCTAGTCACGTTGTGATCGCTAGCAATGCTTGTTTCGATGAAATACATCGTTCTTGGTCTCTTTGGAAGTCTGGACGGTAGGGAAATCCTGTAAAGTGCTCGTTTCCATAGTTCAATTCGAGAGAGGAGCAGGATGAAGGCCTTGTAGCTAGGGTCACGTTGAGGAAATTGTAGAAATGCAATGACTCTCAATGAAAGTCACACAAACTATCCCCCACATAGAATCGGAGGGATTAATGCAAATTCGTATTGACCGCGACATTTTAGCTTGTGCTATGGTGTTGCAACTCACTTATATATACCATCTTTTAGACATTGACCTCTTAAGATTATCCATCTTTCTATATCACCAACCCATGACAGACTTAGAGTTTAGGTTCTACAATGAGAATGTTGATTCCGAACATGAAAGCTCGAAGAGGCACCAATTCATGAGGATGAAATTGGGAGATGGTTTCGCAATGGACCCCCTTAACTTCCCTAATTGAATGTCCAAAACCAGCAGGTTTGACTTTGTCACCTTCCATGCGACTTCCTTTCGAGCCCAGACGCCAGATTTGCGGGGCATATAAGGGCAACCTAGGAATGGAGAATATGAGAACCCCTATACCATACCTACGGTGGAAGTTGATATTCCTTCCCACCACTGTATCTTCATCGTAATCCTAGCAGCCAAATTCACTTCACTTCACGTTTTGGTAACTCTTTGAAATTTATATGGGAGTGTATAGGTGAAATATACCTAGTAGATGAGGAGTAGCCTATTCACCGCAAATAACGGAGCTAACAAACTTGCTGCTAGCAACCTCGCGTAATCTACATATATCTAACCTCTCCACGCTATCGATCTTTTCATACCGCTCACTAAACACTCCCAAACCTCAACTTTGGCGACCCCCTTTACACTATTTATCCAAGATGGAGTCCGATTCGAACGACTCCATGTTTGACAGCGAACAAAAAATGGCGCAGTTCTCAGGGAGTGATGGGCTTTACAGTATGTTGATCTCTATGAATAAATTAGGAGAGGGCTAAATTCTGGAAAGATGATTGGGAAGATGAAGAGGCCTATGACACCCTCGATGAACGTCAATATTGTAGCCATCAATTTTACGGGGGGTATTACGCGCAAGACGGTGATATAATCCTATGCTACAACAAAAATTGTCCACACCAGCGATTCCACATTGACTGTCTTCGCCTTGATGCTCCCTTTACATTTGATGAAGAGTTCATCTGCCGTGCATGTACAATTTCAGGTTCAAAACCCTTGCAAATGGATCCGAAATGGAAGACCTATAGCTAAGGTAAGTTGTCTCTAGTTAAAATAAATGGGCTAGTACAGTGCTAACACCCGTTGATAACCAGAGCACTGGCAACTAGTCAAAGAAAAGACGTTAGCAACCGGCCAGACTCCTCCATATGGATTCAAAGACAATGACCCCGACCGAATGATCAACATCGCTTGGCCCCATTATAAGTCTGCTAGTGAACTTGCAAAGATAATTCCCACCTTCAGCCCATTCTCTCGACTACCGCCAGAGCTCAGATAGCGAATCTGGAAATTTGCTCTACCGGATCCTCGAGTTGTGCAGTCAAAGTTAAATCGCGTTGGCACCGTTGGCACAGTGAGTATTCTCGAGTATACATTGTCATACGGTGGAGAATATCTGGGCGAGGAACATTTGAGCACGTGCATTGAGTCTCGGCAAATATTTCTCAAGAACTATCATCGGATTACCTTGCAAGTTGCAGGAAGTAATGCTACTTTCAGTCTCTCTTCTAATCCCTCAGGTAGTCAATACATCGACGGTCGAAGAGATACCCTGATACTGGATGTGCCAAAGCTAGAGGACCTTCGTAGCTATGGATACTTATTAGACCTCTCTCGACTGGAAAATATTGCTTTAGCGGGCACATTTTTGATTGAAAACCAACAACCAATATTAGCATACGTCCAGCAGAAATGTCCACTTCTAAAGAAACTCTTGATTGTCTCAAATCCCGCCTATGATCCCGTGGGAGGTTCTGCTTTCAACATCCGGCCCGAACCAGTCAGAATGCATCTTTTGAGTATTAACTATGATCTATACAATATGGAGTTGCTCGATCAGTCGAATACCCATCGACCAGCATGGATCACTAATAGCTTCCTTTCTGGTTGTTTTGGAAAGGAAATAAATATCCGCGGAATTATCAACTAAGAGTTAAGACAATATTCCAAGAAGCAGCAGGCGATTGAAATTGAGATAGTGATTGCTGGCTATGCAGGTCCAGTCAGGGAAGATTTTGAGGTGGTAAATTTGGTCCCACGAGTTCCCCAACCTTATGGAATCTGCTATACAACCCACAAGCCGCGCCTTGTTCTTTGTAGCGACTACCAAATGGATTTTTCGAATTTCGCTTTCTCATTTAGTTATCGGAAAGACGGGACGTTGGATAGTCCTTATGATAGTATAAAGGAGCTTTTTGAAGGCGAGGAATAACAGGTAATTGTAGACTTGATAATAGAATGGCGAGGAGTATAGCAGCGAACTGGGGAGAGATTCAGGCCACAGACATAAAAAGTAGTAAAGAATTTCAGCATTATGAAGAAAAAGGCCAAATTATATTAAGCTGCGACCCAATGGTAACACTTGGCCATTGGCTTTGGATATTCCATGATCCGTTAATTTTCCCTCCTTCGATGTCGTACCTTTTGGGTTTCTCTTACGGGATCCCTTTCTCAGTGTCTAATGTTTGACCTGTGAGTTATTCACCATGCTCCTTTTCCAGTGCGCTAAATTCACTGTCAGGGGAGCGTAAAGCTCTGCAGTGTGGTTCATGAATATATTAAGGAATCATGGTGCCCTAGAGCGTAGGTCGTCTATATATACTTCCTAGCGACATTCACCCTCATTTAAGCGAGGCCCCCTCCGCCTACGTGTATACTAGTCGCAGTTTGCAACCCCAAGCTTGTCAAGATCCAAATCAAAACCTTTCCTCCATTCACACCTCCGTGATCGACTATTATTGCAAAAACCATGGAATTGAAGAAAAATTTCCAACCTGACGCGAACCTTGACAACGAAAAGCAGGAGCTTCTCTCAAGACCAATGGAAAAAACACTTGCGGGTTAGTAGTGCTTAGTAGGATATATGGACTCAATTTCTAATCCATGAGCAGCTACAGGCACTACCGAGTCACTCAAAGACAAGGAGATGCCATACAATTGCCAAGTCGCCCCACAATTTACCGTCTTCTCGCAACTCTCAACCGAACTCAGATTCAAGATCTGGAAGCACGCACTGCCAGAGCCACGCGTCGTAATCACTCGCATACGTGACTCTAAAGAGAAACACGACATTGGAGAGTTTGGACTTGCGCACTGCAAGAAGTTTGTAGGAAAAGAGCACCTGCTAACTTGCAGGGAATCCCGCCAAATCTTCTTCGAAAATTACCAGCGGCTTACACTGAGCAGCGTTGGTATTACCAGAACGTATCCAAGTTATTACAGTACCTACGTTGATGCGCTCAAGCATGATTACATCAACGTAGCCCGCGATACGCTTGTCATTCCCGTCAGCACTCTCGACGAGTTAAGGGAGGCCGGCCATTCCCTTGACTTATCCCCTATTCAAAACCTAGGACTCGCACACACTAGCCACATCAAAGATGACCAGCCGACCTTAGGATATGCTCTTGCTATATGCCCAAATCTCAAGAAGTTCACTGTGGTTTCTGGATATAGCGAACCCGAGATAAATCTCGACGAAGAGTCTGGTGTTCTCCATATCGTCCAGGCTAACAGCGAGCTCAGATTCATGGAGATAGTCGATGACCGCGTCACTATTTCAAGAGATCAGCGTGTGCATGCTTTTGCCCAAGAGCCCCTTATTGTGGATTGGATGGAGGAGTGCGAGAGTAAGAAGGGAAAGATCGACCGCGAAAATACGATTAGTGAGGAGGAGAAGAAGTCTTTGGATCCTGAAGTAGGAATGCTGGCTGTCAAAAGACCCGTAAAGGTAGACGACCAGAATATAATATCACGAGCCCGGCAGCAATGTCAAGTGGCATGTGTTATGCACAAGCCGGTTGAGCATTGTACTGACTATCGAATGGACATTTCAAGGTGGAGCTTCTCTGGAAGTTGCAGGGAAGATGGAACACTGGATTGCCCCTACGATGGGATTAGGGAGCTTTATAAAGTAGAAGATTGATGATAGTGCGTAATAGAGATAGCAAGAAGCGCGCATGCAATAATGATTGGGCAAAGAATTTAGTTCCGGCTAGGTAGCTACTATCAATTAACATCAATTTCTGAAAAATTGGGAAGTCAATAAAGAAAGAAACAACCCTTTCATGTGAGCTATATGTTTACTCGTTATTGTCGTTTGGATATCAGGAACCCTCCCCAAATTATCAGAACAGCGGTGATTTACTCCCAAGGTAGTATACACACTCTTTAGATCAAAACTGTGGTATCCCGTTGTTTTTCCCCTACCCTCTATTTTGTCACTTTATTACTTCCCTTATCTTCTACTGAAACGACAACTTTACGAACTTTATAATATTCCTTAAATAAAGTATAGATAAAACGTTTTGTTGATGTTACTTACTTGGGTGGTGGTCTGTGCCTAAGGTACAAGAGATGTCACGGAGCAGGTAAATCACGTGCTACGAGCACGTGACGCGATTAGCGAAGCTCTCTATAAATACTCTCGTTTCACTTAAGCACTACTTAGTTTTGTAGAATATTATTATATACTTTACTTTATTTAAAAGAGTACTATAATATATAATAGTTATAAGCCTAGAGCTGCTTATATATTAATAAAATAATATATTATATAGTAATTATATGTTTATAAGCTTAAAGTTATATTTTTAAATTACTTAATTATTATTATAAAGCTTGTTTTATATAGTTTTGTAATTATGAGTATAATATTTTAAAAGTTGTCGCGTAGCGTCACATGACCTTTGCGCACGGACGCCCCGCCACCGCTTTTACCAGCCACCCGAATTAGTCTAGAGCGCCATACTAACAAAGCGCTTTCCACTGTCTATAAATACTTTCTTTGTATATAGATCTTTGTTCTCTAGCTTAGAATTTCATTAAATATATTCTTATTACTAGAGTCTTATACTCTATAGAATTCGTGACTATAATATTATTCTAAGCTTATCTATCTTTTAATTCTGATAAGAATTCTAAATATATATACT
>Ga0182030_10016665_pt1 | contig 14282 bp, 13 predicted proteins | sample 812S3MmetaG_FD_121299 | JGI IMG/M metagenome (GOLD analysis project Ga0182030, IMG submission 121299) | Permafrost microbial communities from Stordalen Mire, Sweden - 812S3M metaG (Illumina Assembly) | ecosystem: Environmental > Terrestrial > Soil > Wetlands > Permafrost | place: Sweden...
ACCTCTGACAAAGCAGCAATAATGCATGAAGGTTAACAGCAGTTATTTCATCATTACTGGCAGAAAACGTAAAAGGAGTAGGATCAGTCTTGTCAATTTTCAAATATGCATTTTGAGGAAGTGCAATATTATGAACCATTTTATTTCTGTAGGTTTCGTAGAGCATGGTACATAGACGTTCTGAAATGCCCTGGCTTTCAAAAAGCGGTTCTCTCAATACTTTAAATGAATTACCATTTCCACGATTGACATAAATACATCCTACCGATTCAATATAAGCGAATAACAAGATTGCTGCCGGGTATCCGAGACAGCCCGCATCCGTACCCCAGGTTTTGGCATCTGAAGTCTTGTCATATGAAACTAAAATTTCCGCCGCAACCAACACCTCTCGAAGTGCTGCATAATTTAACTTAGAAAGATTCGGATGTATGGCCATATTACTTCGAAAAATTTAAAAAAATGCACGCCTACCGCAATAAATCACTAGATAGTTGTATCACCATTTGCGGAATTCAACTGTTCAACTTGAATAGTATAATCCATCAATTTTTTACATTCCTTAATTGAAAACCCGTAAATTATTTTTGTACCAATCTTTATTTTACAAGCCAGAGCGACTATACGCCCTTCGGAATCAAGAATAGGGGCACCGCTGCAACCATCGTAATCTAAACTATCTTGAATTACCTCCTCAGCTAGAAAAACATGGAAATTTCCCACAGTTTGGAAAAATTTCAAACCATGCTTAAAAGTATGGGTACGCTTAAGATAGTGCCCCTCATAATCCTGTCTTGTCCTACCAAAGAAAGCATATGTTTCATCTTTGTCAGGAATTGCAGCATCTTCAAGATCAAGATATACTATCGGGCTCCTCTCAACCTTAAAGGCTCCGAAGTCCATTTCAACTTGAAATATTCCAAGAGGAGGATAAACTTCTGCGAACGTAATATCAAGTGGCTTCTGAGGGCTTTGTAACATCTCCTCAAATTGGGCCAGTGTCATATTACCCTTAGACTTAAACATAGAATAATAATACAATCCACTTATTGGCTTTATTGGAACTGTTTCCTCGATGGGTGGCAAATTCGTTTCAACGAAAGTCGTCATGTCTTTGTAATTAGTCACATGCGATACTGACGCAAAAAAGAACTTATTTCCATATTTCAGAAAACAACCTGACCCAAAAGCAAACGGTCTTGGGTTTTGTACATCAGCAATTAAAACGTGCACCGACGAAAGGACTACCATATCGTGTACAAACATGAACATAGGATTTTATTTCAAGGTAAATAAATACTTTGTATTTCTGTATCTTCTTGACACAACTTTCTACGCCTCTATTTAGTAGCAGTTAATGTTAGTGCGCTAAATGGCTTGCTTGGGACACCACCAATCATCAACCTCAAGTAAATGTGGTAATTCGGCAAATTGATAAAATCCGCTAACTTAAAAACCGGGTACATTTCTTTTGAAAGAAACTGCCCATCAGAAGCACCTACACGGAAAGCAATAATTGTTCCCGCGTTTCCTAAAATAGCCTCGCGTATTTCATCTTCCAGCTGATAAAAATATTGATGTGCCAAGATCATTCCTACCTTAAACTTACGCATCTCGCTAAACATGTTTACCAAACTCAATGTTGTAAAATTATGAAATTCGTCCATATAAAGCATAAAGGGAATGCGTCTTTCTTCCTCGGTATCTACACGACTAAAAGCGGCTGAACTAAGCGACGAAATAAAAAGTGCACCTAAAATATGCGCGGCATCTTCGCCAAGCGAACCTTTGGAGAGGTTCACTAAAATTATTTTCCCTTCATCCATGGCCTTGCGCAATGAAATTTCGTTTGGATTTTCAATGAGGACACGTTTAATAACCGGGTGGGCGAGCATTCCGCCAACCTTGTTAAGCACGGGGAGTAAATCGTATTGGGTATAATGTGGAAATTCCTTCTTCCAAAAATCTTTGACGCTTGAGTTCTCAACCGCTTTGATTGCATTCGTTCTAAAAACCCGGTCAAGCAGCAACTTGGGAATATCTGCCACGGTTGCCTCTTTTTGGTCAAGCAAAGTTAAAATTGAGTATCTGAGAATATGCTCCAACTTTACGCCCCAAGCATCATGCCAAAGTTTTTTAAATACTTCCATAATTCCCGATGCGACCAGGGAACGCTTTTCATATGACACTCGTTTAAACGGGTTATAGCGAAATTTCAAAGTAACATCTGGGATATTAAAATAAACGACATCTTTTATCCTCTCCTCAGGAATTTTCCGAATTACGCTTTCAACTAAATCGCTGTGCGGGTCAAGTAGACACACGCCGCGTCCACTATTGATGTCTTGCGTAATCATGCTATGCAAAAGGGTTGATTTACCGGTACCGGATTTCCCAATAATATATGTGTGCATCAGCCGGTCATTTTGGCGAATGCCAAAGACTTCATACTTATTTCTAAAATTTGTTTGTGCAAAATATGTAATGTCTGGATTCATCCAACTATTCTATTGGAACAGATGTTGGTTTGTAGGGACACTAAAATGCGTTTAGGGTAAGGTATGAGGTTATTGGCAAAACTGTGATGCTTTTTGAAAATCTCAAAGCGCACATAATGGGGTACTCACAAACTAACGTGAGTACGCTATGATAAAAATAACCCCTGAACAGGTCGAAAAATACAGGGTGCTTTACCAAAATAAATTTGGTAAATCCATTGACCAGGATGCGGCACGAAAAGAACTAACTGCCTTGGTTTGTTTTATTGGTGCTGTAAACCGCCATATGCAGCAATGTAATTGGCCAAACCTAATCAATGAGTTACCAAGAAAAATTCATGAATACCCCACCTAATCTAAAATGGGCTCTTTATGTTCGTAAATCAACCGAATCAGAGGATAGGCAAATTCAATCATTAGATACGCAGATCGGGTTAATGCGCGAAACGGCAAAGCGCCAAGGATTGAACATTGTTGAGACTATTTCTGAATCGAAATCTGCCAAGGCTCCCTATGAGCGTCCTGGGTTTCAGCAACTGCTAAATTTGATAGCGCGAGGCCAAGTGGATGGCATCTTATGTTGGAGACTTAACCGTCTTTCGCGCAATCCTGTTGACAGTGGCACCCTTCAATGGCTGCTTCAAAATCACAAAATAAAATGCATCAAAACCTATGAGCGCACTTATTCTCCCGAAGATAACGTGCTTCTTTTCGCCTTGGAGCAAGGTATGGATAACCAGTATGTGATTGACCTATCGAAAAACGTAAAAGTGGGTTTGGAAAGTAAAGCAAATAACGGATGGCGACCTGGTATACCAGATATTGGATACCTCAACAGCAAATACAGAGAAAAGGGTAAGGAAAAAATCCTGATAGACAAGACTCGATTTCCAATCGTCCGTAAAATGTGGGACTTGATGTTAACAGGCAACAATACTCAAATGGAAATCTGGCGAATCGCGACCGAGGAATGGAAATTGACCACCCCAAAAACAGGCAAAAAAGGCAATAAGCCAATCGCCCCAAGTTATATTTATAAGATTTTCAAGAGCGTGTTTTACACCGGCCAGTTTAAATACGGTGGCAAAATATATAAAGGAAAACATACCCCGATGGTAACTATGGATGAGTTCGACCGGGTCCAGCAATTACTCGGTAGGAAAACACAACCTCGTCCCATAGTTCACGACTTCCCTTTTACCGGAATTATGAAGTGTAGCAACTGCGGAGCCTCCATAACTGCCACCGAAAAAAAGAAATTTATCAAAGCCTCTAAAACTTGGAAAACCTACACCTATTATCACTGCACCCGCCGAATGGGAATTGATAGTTGCTACGAACCACCCGTTTCCTTAAACGATTTAGAGCAAGGATTGAAAAAATACCTCGCCGAATGCTCTATCAGCCCCGAATTTTACAAACTAGGTTTGGAAATCTTCGAATCTACGCGAGAAGAACAAACGGATAACCGCGAGGCTATTTTCAAGAATCAGCAGAAATTCGTTCAAGACCTTGAACGCAAGTCGGGAAAACTACTCCCTTTACTACTAAACGAAACGATTAACGAAGCTGAATATAACAAACAGAAAAATGAAATAGCCGACAGACTAATACTTGAAAAGGCAAAACTTCAGCAGGTGGATTCGAGAATTGAAAACTATAATATGCAGATAAAAAACACATTTCATTTCTGTTTAGCCGCACTCCACGCACTAAAATACGGGGATACAGCCACTCGAAAAAGTATACTAAACAGCATTGGTTCGAACCAGCGCCTAAACCAAAAAAACCTTTATTTAGAAAGGTTCAGTTGGTTTTCAATCCTCAAAGAGGGAGAGAAAATGATATTAGCCGAATTAGACCGGTTCGAACTGCTAAAACCTAATGAAAACGGTGCCCGGTCGCCAAATTCTGAAATTTTTACCTTGTGGTGCGGCGTGATAGAGGACGTTCGAAGGGAGTTGTCGAAAGCAACAAATCCATTTGTGCCTGATTTATCTTTTTGGGTTGAGGATTTGAATAAACAAGAGGCCAAGAGTAGTTTGAGCAACCAGCCTCCCTAACGAAAATTAAATATGTTTATTAATTAATATAATTTTCATGAAACCATAAATGGTTTCATCGGCTTTTCATGTTCAACAAAAAATTCACTCGTGTTCCAAACTTCCTTTTCGATTTACATCTTACCACACTTACCGAAGCAGAATTAAAGCTTTCTCTCTGCATTCTGCGGCAAACCAACGGATGGAAAGACAAGAAAACAGGCGAACGAAAATTACGAGACAGGATAATGGTTCAGCAATTCATCCAAAAGACAGGCCTGTCCAAAAGAGCAATTACCAAATCCCTGCAATCGCTGGTAAATAAAGACTTAATCCAGATTACGGATTATAACAGAACGATTTTGCGTTTAGCAAAATCCCGCAAAGGAAAATCGTATCTGTTCTATACGTTCCTACAACCAACGCACTTTGCACCGTCAACAAAGGCACAAAAAGCACCTGCACTAGCGCACAAAACGACGTATAACAAAAGTAATATCAAAAAGGAAAATGAAACAAAAGAAAACCCGCAATTTGCAAAACATATTTCTTCTTTAATTCCAAAAAGCCATGTATTCGCTACTGCTGCTTAAAGTGAAAAGATATATAACTAGGAATGTAAATTTTTCAAACAAAAAGCTAGGTTACCGCGCGCAAAAATTGCCAAAATGGCAATTTTACATAATAAATAACTAAACTTTCTGTCTCATCTTAACCGTGACTAAGTTGTGATCATCTATCAATTCTATTTTTGTCGCAATAATTTCATACTCGACTGCGTTAATGTCAATTTCGACAGAAATTACTTTGGAAAACTCGCGGGGCACAAATCCCAATTCTTCCTCGTTCGACACGTCGGAAAATATCTTAATTGCGAAGGGGTCGAATTGATTATTTGGATCTCTAGCATATCCTAAAACATCACCTGGGCTTACAAAAATCGAAGACAGTCTTCTTGATGCCTCGAAGGAAGTGCCTTTAATATTGAATTCAAATGAAGTTGGAATTTCATTGTATCTATTTGGTGATAATCTGACTGCAACATTCAAAACATTTTCAGTGTCATATTGTCCCAAATCTAAAGATGTGCAATCTTCTATACTTACATTTGCTAGCCATCTTATAAATGCGCGGCCATTTAAATTATCTGATGCTTGGGCAAGTATTAAAGCCACATCCCTGTTTTTGATTCCCATAGACCGAGCTAAACATGCAGTGGGATTGTTTAAGCCATATTTGATATAAGAAGGTAAGTTTTTTATGCCCTCTGGAAGGTTATCTCTTTCAATCTCAAATTTATGAAGGAGAATGGTTATAAAAGAAGTTGCCACCCAGGTATACCTGTAATAATATCCATCTGAAATCAAAATATTCAAAAAACCAACGTCGTCATTTATCTTGAGCCATTTTTTTTGCAATTCAAGAATTTCCTCACCATTAATCCAAGCCATCGTTACCTCGAGAAACAATGAGGGTTTAACACCAATCCTTTGAAGTTTCTCGGAAAATAATTCACCAATTGATTCGTTATCGAACAAAGTCAATATTTGCTCAAGAAGTGCCATGTAACCATCCTGTTTGATTACTTCTAATAACAAGTCATTATTTAAGTCAATGAAGTCACTAATCGCCTTATTGCTACTAAGTGAAAGTCCTGTTTCCCCATAAACTTTCATTAAACCTGGTTCAACCTCGTCCTGAATTGTTTTGATAACTGTTGCAAACGAATTCCTGATTTTTGCAACATCCATATTTCGAACGTCCAACTGAACTTTGAATAAGCTGTTATCAATAATTTTTTCAATTACAGCTTGGGTGTCCGTTTCGACAGATTCTTCTGCCAGTAAATTCAGTAAATAAGATTCGGCAAGAATTCTTATGTTGTTTTCATAAACTTCTTCGCTAATACGGTGATTTATTAAAGCAAGCAGAACGTTATAAAAAAGACTAAACGCGGGCTCCAGCTTCGTTTTATCCAAAAATTTATCATACGACCTTCTATCCGTAGGCGAATTAATTATAAATAGGATTTGGCCTTCGGTTTCTTTTCCTGCACGTCCGGCTCTTCCTACGAGATTCCAAAAATCCCTAATTGAAATAGTTTCCCCTTGATTAATTATCGTTGAGTTAATAATTATGTTTTTGATTGGGAAATTTATTCCTTGGCTAATCGTATTTGTTGCAAGTAGTAGTTTTAATCTTCCAGCTCTAAAATCAGATTCTACTGAAGTTCTTACCGGCTCGGGCAAATCACCAAAGTGAATTCCAATGCCACGGGAAATGCAACGTAATATGTAGGAATCTGGCGCATACCATTTGCTAGCATAAAAATATGATGCGGTATTGACATTTACTTTGTATTTTTCATTTAGTTGTTCGTCATCCAAAGCATCGTTTTCAAGTATTCTCAATAATGCATTTCCGACAAATCTTGTATCGATCGGCCTTGCACAAAAAACGAGCGTGCTATTATGTTTACTTAATTCCAATGCAAGTGCGGCTGTTGTTTCCGGTTTGGAGGTCTTATTGGGGAAGGTGTTGAAATATTGTTTTTCTTTGATAACAGCGAGCACGTAAGCCGACTGTTTAACTTTCAAGTCTTCATCCTCGGTATTAATATCCCTGTAATCAATCCGGCCATTTTTCCCATTCCACTCAAAACTGCCAATTAATTTCCTTGTTGGCTCCCAAACATCGTCCGGCTCACTATCCGCATGAAGCAGGGAACGAATAACTCTATCCTTTCGACCACTTAACCACATGGAATATTCGTCAGCATTTTCAATTGGCATTACAGCGGAAATGAAAAGCGTTTGTATGGTCGGAATTTTAATCCTCAATCTGATTAACAGAAACTCAACAAGGCTCGCTCTTGCGCTTATATCTCCGACAATATGTCCTTCGTCAACTACGATTATTGAAATTTCATTAAAGTAATTTGGGTTTAATCGCAATAGCAGGTCGATTTTTTCGGGCGTGGCAACCAAAACATCTGTGTCCTCGAGGATGATTTGCTGAAACTCATCTAATTCGTAGCTACCTGATAATGCCGAAACGGAATACCCTAATTTCGAGAGATAATCGGAAAGTTCAGCTTCTTTTTCATTGGTCAGTGCGCGAAATGGCGCAACATAGACGCATTTCTTGCCGGGGAATTTTACAAGCGCGTCAAGAATTGCAATTTCTGCAATAAACGTTTTTCCTGCACTCGTTGGCATTTGGATTACATAATTTCCACCGGTTTCGAGCAGCCCACTTTGAATAGCCCGAAGTTGAGAGGTCCAAAACTCAAATCGTGAAGTTCGGTAACCAGCCTCCTTCAGTTCGTTTCGGTCATAAACGTCATGTGTTAGCAGTTTTATGTATTTAGTCCAAACAGGGCTGTTCTTTATATTTTCATATTTATTTAGGTTCCCCCAAATTGATTTTTCTAAATATGCATCAACCCGTGCTTTTAAAAGAAATAAAACATGGGCCATTGGAATATTTTTGTCGAACAGATAAAATTGATAGGCCTCACCTATCTTTTTATAAAAATCCGTTTCCGAACCATTCAGAATATTTTCATACCAGCTTACAAAAAATTTATTTATTGATAGGTTTTTTGAAGCCCCTTCGGGGTCTATACTTATTTGAGTCCTGGCACTAAAAATCCTTTTTAGAAGTATTTGCTGAATGTGAAAGAGGATATAGTTTTCCGATGATAATTCCACTGATTCGGCATCGCTTACAAATTCATAAACTCCAATTGTTTTAATTAGACATAAGGCATTAGCCTGAAAACCCGCTACATCGTAACACAGTGAAGCCAAAATCAAACAATAATCCTTATCATATTTTTCACTGATGCTGCTTAGGTTTTCGTAAGTTTCTGCGCTCACCTTTAAGCAACGTGTCGCAAGTCGTATATTCTGTTTTTCCGTAAGTAAAATGCAAGCATTGGTAGAAAGATACAGAAGTTTCGACCACAAATAATCTTCCCGATATCTCGGCGTAAATTCAGAACTCAGCTTTCTTGCGATAACTTGATTTCTATAGTTATTAAAAAGGTAATCGTTAAGCGTTTCTAACAACCCCTTCTCGATGTTTTCGACGTATTCTTGCTTAGTCATGTGGGGGCGGGATTATTTACGAACGTATTCTACAGCTTTTTCGGTAGCGTACTTTTGAGTTTCTACAACTAATACCTTCAAATTTTCAATCAATACCACAGTAACTCCCAATGGTTTTAATGTGGGTGGAAGCTGATTAAGGTCTTTGAGTATTTCCTCAATAAATTCCTTTTTTTCAATTATGAAAAAGAGCTCAAAATTTTTCTTGTAGTTTTTAGGTGATTTGACTATATCCCCATATTTTTTTGCGTTATCAAAGTCATCTTTCTCAAAGTAGTATCGGCTGAGAAAATCAGCTATTCCTTCGTTGGGGTTTTGTTCATCTCTTAGAAGGCTGTTGTGAGCATGAATTGTTACATGGTGATTTTCACCGCCCACTGTTTCTTTTTTATTGCCAAGCCTACTTTTGATTTCATAGTAATAAATTTCCTCAATATCCTTCCCTGAATTATGAGCAATCATGTCGGTACAGAAAACCGATTTATTACTATTAAATTTCCATTTTAACTTTTGGATTGGGATAGTTAATTTTTGAAAATAGCTTACAATTAAGCTAGCTAAAATTTCGCCAAAATCACCCTGCCTTACGTTTTTGCCAAGTTGGTCTGTTGTGTCTGGGAAAATGTAATTTTCGACATATTTTCTTAATTCGGCTTCGGACTCACTTTCAAATTGAAGCTTTAAGAAGTCTAGATTTCTATAGGCACTTAAAACCTGTTCCCCCAAATAATCCATTATATCCTTATCAGGGTTTTTATTTTCCGAAACATCAATGACCCTAAAATAGGTATAAGGACTTGGGGTTCGCTCTTTGTAATTTAACCACTTGTCTATCATAAAAATTTTGATTTGGCATAAGTAGGCAACAAAAGTATCTTTTCTTGAATCAAACTGATTAATAAAGTGTAACACCTCACATTGTAATTGTCTCATGGTTATAAGCCTTGATTCAAACCATCTATAAAAATTGTCAAAATGGCAATTTTGCTCCTCTATTTCCTTTATCTCGAATGCATACAATTAGAAAGTTGTCAGCTAATTGATAACACATAATGATATGGACATACCACAAAATTATTTGGGAGTGTATCGAAAAAAATCTACGCTCACACAAACCGACATTGCTTGCGTCATGGCTTTGCCGGATTATTCATCTGTTAGTCGCTGGGAAAATGGAATTCGCAAACCGAATATTCAAGCTCTTCTGGTTTATCACCTTTTGTTTAATACAAAAATTGAAGATTTTTTTATTCGCCAAAAATCTGAGCTTGTCCCAATGTTGGCCAAAAAGATTTCCGAACGTATCAGGGAACTGCAGGCAATGGACGGAGATTCAACAACACCTGCCCGGATAGCGTTTCTTCAATCCGTCTTTACCCGGTTAGCTTCTTTGCCTCTATGAAGGTGATCCTTGCACTTTACCCAAACTCGCGCGGGTTTGGATACGCCTGTATTGAACTAGCTGAAAAGAAACAGGGTCAAAAGATTTTAGCATCCGGGATTATGAACGTAAGGCCGGTTGGCAATGAGCGAACGCTAAAACACATCCGCAAGTTTGCTGAATACTTTAAACCCGAACTTGTCATACTTCGGGATTACCGCAAGGCAACCAACCGGGGGAAGCGAATACGGGAACTTATTACATCAATAGTTGCCCTTGCGCAAGAATACCGGCTTCCCGTATATCGCTACACCAGGGAACAAATACGTCACTCATTCGAGCAATATGGCGCGAAAACAAAATATGAAATATCCCAAAAAATTCTTGAAGGGTTTCCCGAACTCGCATCACGCGCCCCGCGCATCCGAAAAGTTTGGGAGGAAGAAGACTACCGCATGGGAGCGTTTGATGCGTTGGCCCTGGTAGCCACTCACGAATATCTGCATTAACCCTATGCAAATTTTAGAACTGTTCGCTGGGAGCAGGTCAATCGGAAAGAAAGCAGAGCAATTAGGACAAATCGTGTTTTCAGTGGATTGGGTGCCTTACGAAGGAATTAACCTGTCACAAGATATTGGGACACTTCGGCAAAGCGATATTCCGTTTATACCCGATATGATTTGGGCCTCGCCAGACTGCACCACTTACAGCGTTCTCGCCGCACGCTATCACCGAAAGGGAATAGAGCCAAAAACCGACTACGCTAAAAAGTGCGATGCTGTAAACGAGCATTTTATTTCCCTGATTAAAAGCTACCTGTGCGTAAATCCAAATCTAATTTTCTTCATTGAAAACCCGCGCGGCGTCATGCGCAAAATGCCGTTTGTACAGGAATTCAAAAGGCACACGGTCTGGTATTGCACCTACGGCCACTCTTGCGCAAAGCCTACGGATATTTGGACCAACTCAACTACTTGGGTTCCCAGGTCACCCTGTCATAACGGAAACAGAGAGTGTCACCATTTGCCGGTTCCCAGGGGTACGAGCGGAGGAATACAGACTATGAAAAATAGTTACGAGAGATCAAAGATTCCTGATGCGCTGTGTCTTGAAATTCTACAAGCTGCTGCTATAGAACATATGCGAAAGAATCGGCGATTGGTTGAAATCAACAAATCTGCACCCCTTTTTGGCCTTTCCCCTTAGGCGTATCCTGTTATAAATTATTCTTCAACAAAATCATACAACTATGAACCAATCGTCAACAAAAGATGTCTTTGAAATCGTTACCAATCTCATCATCCAAAAACTTGAACAAGGTGTAGTCCCATGGCGGCAGCCTTGGGCGAAGCGCGGTCCTCCTCGAAATTTCGTAACGAAACGGGCTTATCGGGGAATTAACCTCTTGCTATTAAACTCCCTTGGTTACATCCGCAATGAATTTTTGACCTTCAAGCAGGTTCAGGATTTAGGAGGACAAGTGAACAAGGGTGCCAAGGCGCATCTTGTCGTCCTCTGGATTTGGATTAAGCAGGACAAAAAAGCGGACGATGACAAAAAGAACCGGGGGCGCCCGCTCTTGCGTTATTACTACCTGTTCAATATTTCTCAATGCACCGGCATTACGGACGAAAACCCTATTTCAATCAACAAGGAAAACACTCCTATTGAACGATGCGAAAAAATCGTTTACGAAATGCCGAATGCACCGAAGATTGTTCATAATGAAAATGATGCTTACTACTACCACGAGGGCGACCTTGTTAACATTCCCCACCTTGAATTCTTTGAATCTAGCGAAGCGTTTTACGGCACTTTATTTCATGAGCTAGTGCACGCGACAGGCAGTGAGTTAAGGCTCAACCGTAAGGAATTAGTCGAGCAAAAAAGCTTCGGCACCAGGCTTTATTCAATTGAAGAATTGACGGCCGAAATTGGTTCCTGTTATCTCTGTTCATACGCTGGTATTGCTCAAAAAGGATTGAATAACAGTATCGCCTATCTGCAAGGATGGCTCGAACAGCTTAAAAACGACAAGAAGTTTATCGTCTATGCTGCCGCTCACGCACAACGCGCAACTGATTACATCCTCAACCTAAAACACCAGGAAAACGAGGTGGCGGAACATTTAAAAACGGAGGTGGCATGAGCAAGGGAAATAACAGAAAGCTAAAGGTCTATTACGGTCCAAACCGTGATTACAAGCAATGCCCGGTTATTCATTTGTCCGGCAGCTACCTTACCCGAAACGGATTCAAGATTGGAGATGAGATTAACGTAGCACTTGAAGAAAACAAGATTGTCATTTCAAAGATTCCGAAGACGGAATCTAAAAACACCTGATTGAACGGGTGTTTTTTAATTTAAAAATTAAATTGGGCAAATTACTAATCCCAGGAACGCCTCCAGGATTTACATCCACAATCATTTATAACCCGTTCTAATCGTGCTATCTAATTTTTTATGAATAATGGTCGCAACAACCAAAACTTCAGTCATTTCACTAAGTTGAGTATTTTCTAATAATCTCGGGTCATGTGCTTTGGGATTTCTATACATGCTAAAAAATCCCTTGGTGAAATTTGCAAAACCTTTATGTTCGCTTTCCTCACTTGGAGTTTGTAGTGTATTAAAGGCCAGCATTGATTTCTTTTCTTTTCCTAATCCAAAACACTCATCAACCAAATCACTTCCATCTGAAGTATAACCACTTATTTGCCTAAGACGCTCAGCAACACTTTTTGTAATTTCAAGGATTGCATGGAAGTAGTTTTCTTTTAACCATTCTTCCTCGCAATAAGGAAGTATTTGATGGTGAATTCCAATACCATGAACCTTTTCTTTAATTTTCAATGACCTCTCTTTTGCCTCTGTGATAGTTTTAGCCCTATTAACTGACTTCGCCTTTCCTTCCTTATCAATCTCGATACCATCATAAGCCAATTTTTCATTCAAACTAGCACGATGCCTTTCGAACTCCTCTTCCTTATCATATCTTTTGGGGTTCAACAGGTGCACCACTAAAGCCAAAACATTGTTTCCGCAATTATCCTGTCGCTGGCGATTTTTTAAGCTGTGAAAAATTCGGTCAGGTTTATTGGTTCCTTCACCTGTTTCAACAAACCCAAAATTTTTAAACTGTTCAGTAATCTGTTTGTGCGTAAGCATATCAACCCCGATAATGGTCGAAATATTTCTTAGACTTATGTCGTCAAAGCTTGGTGTCATGATTTGTTCATTTTACATTGTATATCAAAGTAATTCAAACTTAATTGTTTTTACCAGAAAAGCTGTTCTGGGGATTACAAAGGGGGTATCCCCCTTGGCAAGATGCATTTGGACACATAATTTATATAAAAATATAAATATGGACAGTCCAAATGCAATCTTGCCGTTCGGCAAATTACCGCTCGGAGAGCTCATCCAATTCTTTCATCCTTTTATCTTCTTCACTTAATTCCTCTACCGTTTTATCCTCTTCAATATTGCCCTCCAAGTCTTTGCTTTCCGTCAATTCTTGCAATTCATCTAGCCTCTCCTCACGCTGGCTCAGTTCGGCGAGGTCAAACCCCAAAGTTTGGAACCTGAAATTTCGCTCACCATCAGAAATGCCAACCTCAGCGCCTCCCCTTTGATATGTCGTAAGACCGTCCTGCTTTAAAAGATCAAAAAATTCCTCTCTGTTTTGCGCCAGGTCAAAAGATGCAGCAAGTGTTTCATGAAGTTCTTCTTTGCGTGAAATTTTTCCATCCTTTTGCCAATAGTCAGGTTTAGTAAATTCTTTTTCTTCTGCCCCATGCTCAACAACGCTGGCCTCAAGCTCAGGATACAGGTGCTGTTGCACTTCCTGCAAATCGGACTTGAGTTTTTCAAAGCTTTCTTTGCTTATCCTGGTAGAATTACCCAGCATATCATTACCGCTTACAACGACGTGTACGTGAAAATTATCCTTATCTTGATGGACGGTCGCATAAAAAAGGGCATCAGGATTAAGCATTTGAAAATATTCGCGAGTCAACCGCTCTAGCTTTTCAGCATCTAAATTTTCATTATCAGCAGGGCTAAATGCTAAAATCGTGTGCAGCAATTTATTGCTGTCAATTCTGCGCCTTAGCCGCTTCTCCTCATTCTCTAAAAATTCACGTTCCACTTCGGACAGAGACTTCCCTAGAACATTATGAGTAAAAACTACCGGTGAGCCGTCCGGGTTTCTCATTACTTTGTCTTTATTAGAGACATAAGCCAAGCT
>Ga0182030_10016666_pt1 | contig 14282 bp, 10 predicted proteins | sample 812S3MmetaG_FD_121299 | JGI IMG/M metagenome (GOLD analysis project Ga0182030, IMG submission 121299) | Permafrost microbial communities from Stordalen Mire, Sweden - 812S3M metaG (Illumina Assembly) | ecosystem: Environmental > Terrestrial > Soil > Wetlands > Permafrost | place: Sweden...
ACGAATCTGGACGCGCCGCCCGTACCGGTGCTGCCCGCCGCGGCGACCGCGTCCCCACAGGAGTCGTCCGCGCGGTACCACCGATCGATCTGGCCGATCTACGCCGTCCTCGGGGCGATCCTCGTCGCCTACGTGATTTCGGTCTTCGTTCGTCGAGCCGACCAACAGTGGCTCTGGCTCGACGGTTGGACGGTCACCGCGTTCGAGTTGGTGGCGTCGTGGCTTTGCATCGCCAGGGGCCTCGACCACAAGCCGGGCCGCGCGGTTCCCCTCGTCCTCGGCTTCAGCCTGCTGGCGTGGGCCATCGGGGACTTCTTCTTGACGGTCGAATCTCTCGGCGGTGCCACGCCGCACACGCCGTCGGTCGCTGACCTCTTCTACATCCTGTTCTATCCCCTGGCGTACGTGGCGACGGTCCTTCTGCTGCATCGTGGACTGGGTCGCCTCTCGCGGCCGAACTGGCTGGATGGCCTGGTCGCGGGGCTCGGTGCGGCCGCCCTCTGCGCGGCGTTCGCGTTCCATAGCATCATGCACTTGACGGGTGGGAGCTCTCTCGCGACGACGACCAACATGGCCTATCCCGTGGGGGACCTCTTGATGCTCATACTGGTCATCGGCGGGACGGTGCTGCTGTCCGGCCGCGGCACCGGGCAGTGGTACCTCCTGGCGAGCGGACTGACCGTCATCGTCATCGGGGACACCTTCAATCTCTTCTCCACGTCCGCGGTGTTCTCGCACTACGGCAACCTCGGCAATGATGCCAATGCCGTCGCCTGGCCCATCGCGATCTTCCTGATCTCGCTCTCGGTGTGGCTGCCGGCACGCTACGTCGACCCGTTGAGGCCACAGAAGACCTCGGGTTTCCTCCTGCCCGGCCTGGCCGCGGCCGGCGGACTCTTCATTCTCGTGACGGGCACGCTGCAGTCGATCAGCCGAGCCGCCCTCTGGCTGGCGGTCGCGACGCTGCTCACCGTCGGCGTGCGCCTGGCGATCTCGGCTCGCAGCCTTCGCATCCTCACCGAGGAGCGCCACCGCCAGGCGCACACCGACGAGCTCACGAGCCTGGGCAATCGCCGCCAGCTGTTCCACATCCTCGACACCTTCTTCGCCGATCAGGCCAACCTGGCGGTGCCGCGCGAGATGGCCTTCCTGTTCGTGGACCTCAACCACTTCAAGGAGATCAACGACTCCTTCGGGCACCCCGCCGGTGACGAGCTGCTTCGCCAGCTTGGTCCCCGTCTCACGGGAGCGGTGGGGGCGTCGGGCTCGGTCGTTCGATTGGGCGGCGACGAACTGGCGGTCGTGTTGATGGACGCCGACGCCGACGCGGCGGTCGTGGTCGCCCAGCGCATCCTGGTGGAGGTCGAGAAGCCCTTCGTCCTGCACAAGATCAATGCCAGTGTCGGCGCGAGCGTCGGCATCGCCCTCGTGCCGTCCAACGCCTCCGACGGTCCCGGGCTGCTGTGGTGCGCGGACGTCGCGATGTACCGCGCCAAGCTGGGCAGCCAACCCTTCGTCTTCTACGACCAGGACCTGGACGGCGGCGAGGACGAGCCCAATCTGCTCGACGAACTTCGCCTGGCGGTGCGCGAAGGCTCGTTCGTACTGCACTACCAGCCCCAGCTCGACCTGCGATCAGGAGAGGTCCTCGCCGTCGAGGCGCTCGTGCGCTGGCCCCACCCCAAATTGGGACTGGTGCCGCCGCTCAAGTTCATACCGTTGGCCGAAGAGGCGGGCCTGATGTGGTCGCTCACGACCTGGGTGCTCAATGAGGCCATGGCCCAGTGCGCGGCGTGGCGAGCCGAAGGTCGCGAGCTCGTTGTGTCGGTGAACGTTTCCACATCGGACCTGCTCGAAGGCGGCTTCATCGGGTTGATCGAGGAACTGCTCGAACGCTACAGCCTGCCCGCCGAGGCCCTGGTCATCGAGATCACCGAAACGACGATCATCCACGACTTCGTACGGGCCCAAGCGGTCATCCAGGTCTTGCGCGACCTCGGGGTCACCGTCTCCATCGACGACTTCGGTGCCGGCTTCACCTCCCTGGCGTACCTGAGCAGCCTCGCGGTGGGAGAGCTCAAGCTCGACCGCAGCTTCATCATGGCCCTGGGCGCCGACGGCAAGGGGCGCGACCTGGAGCTCGTGCGCGCGACCATCAATCTCGGCCACGACATGGGGCTGCGCGTGGTCGCGGAGGGCATCGAAGACGTCGAGACCCTCGACCTGCTCGGCAACCTCGGCTGCGACATGGCCCAGGGCTACTTCATCAGTCGTCCGACGCCCGCCAACCGGCTGGCATTCAAGTCGGCCGGCGCCGCGACGCCGGCGGTCACGTCCGGTCGACTCGTCACGCGTCTCTGAGTCGCTCTCCCTGCGTCGGCTCGAGGGAGCACTCCACCAACTCGTCGACCTTCTCGTAGCCGAGCCGGCGGTAGACGCCGTTGGAGGTCGGGTTGGCCGCGTCGGTGAAGAGCATGAGTCCGTGGCCCTGATCGACGAGCAGCGATGACACCTCGAACGTGAGCCGGGCGCCGTAGCCCCTTCTTCGCTCCTCGGGCGGCGTGTAGACCGGTGCGACGCGCGCGACGGACCCACCGGGTGTGGCGACGATGGGAGAGTGCGCCACCGCGCAGACTGCCTCGTCGTCTCGCATCCACACGTACACGCGTCCCTGCGCGAGTGACAACGCCAGTCCCTCTTCGAGACCGTGGCGTTGCACGCCCGCGTCGTTGGCGAACCCCTGCCACCAGGGCAGTAGCTGTTCGAAGTCTTTCCCGGTGCACTGTCGCAAGGAACCGGCCACGGGCGAAGGGGCGACGAGAGTGCCGAGCACGTAGACGAAGAGGTTGCGCTCCACTGCCCGTCGCGGGGCCCGACCGGACCGCAGAGCAAAGAGCGAGAGGAACGATTCACACAGTTCCTTGGGTCCCGGGGCACCCGGGATGCCCGGGTCATCGAGCAGAACGGCCTGCACGGCAGGTCCGATGGCGTTGGCGGGCATGGGTGAAAGGACGAGATTATGGGGCGCCGTGCGCATCAACATGCCCACGACGACGTTCGAGTCCTCGACGACCCACCAGGACGTCTTTTCGAAGGTACTGAGACCCGACGCCACCGACGTCGCCGTGGTGCCTATTACGTTCGTGAGATAGGGCTCGCGTGCCCGGAAATGGCGCGTTCGCTCGAGGAACGCGCCGGCATCTGGCAACAGGTTTACCCTCATCAGAAATTCTCCCACGGCAAAAATCACCGCGTCAAGCTCGTCGTCACCGGGCGGGGCTTGCGCCGCGGGCGAGAGGGTGCACCGGGGCGGTCGACGGCTCGGTGGAGCCTCAGAGCCCCCATGCCGCGGCGACCAGGGAAAACGACCGATGGCGTGCCTCGTAGGAGTGGGTGCGCGTCGAGAGCATTAGTTCATCCGCCGACGTGCGTTCCTGCAGCGTGAGTAATCCGTCGCGAACCGTCGTCGGATCGCCGATGACGTGCGACGCCAAGGCGTCTTCGATGATCGCCTGATCCGCAGCCGTGAACGGATAGTCCTCGGCCTCCTTCGGCGACGCCAGCAGGCCGATGTGGCCGGTGCGGCGCTGGAGGATGCTCAGCGCGGTAGAACCGGAAAGCCACGCGGCCTCGTCGTTGGTCGTCGCGCAGATCACCGAGACCGCGACCATCACCTTGGGGCTCTCCAACAGGATCGAGGGCCTGAAGCTGCTTCGATAGATGGACAGTGCTTGATCGAGCTGATCGGGAGCGAAGTGGTAGGCGAAGGAGAAGGGCAGGCCCAGCATCGCGGCCAGTTGGGCGCTGAACGTGGAGGAACCGAGGAGCCACACCTGGGGCAGGTAGCCGCTGCCGGGCGTCGCGAACGGATGGTCCTGACGACCCTCGCGAGGCAGGAGGTAACTGATGAGCTCGAGCACGTCGTCGGGAAACGATTCGGCCCGCAGGTCACCGGAGCGACGAAGCGCCCGTGCGGTGAGGGGATCGGTACCGGGCGCGCGTCCCAGACCGAGATCGATCCTTCCGGGGTGCAGCGCCTCAAGGGTGGCGAACTGCTCGGCCACGACGAGCGGCGAGTGGTTGGGCAGCATGACGCCACCGGAACCGATGCGCAGCGTCGACGTGGCGTTGGCCAGATGGGCCATGAGTACCGCGGGCGCCGAACTGGCGATGGCGGCCATGGCGTGGTGCTCGGCGACCCAGAGTCGGTGATAGCCGAGCTCTTCGGCGGCCTGGGCCATTCGGGTGGTCTCGTTCAGGGCCTGCGCCGGCGAGGAGCCGGTCGCCACCGTCGCGAGGTCGAGAACGGAAAGGGGAATCATGCCTCATTCACACTATGGTCCGGATCCCTTCTCTATGGCGCCGGAAGCGGCTACGTCTTTTTCGTCGGGGACGGGGGTACGATCGTGCGTTATTTTCCACCGCGACGCGGCGCTGATGTGTCGCTAGCAGTGAAGGCTCGAAAGCGATGCGACGTGCATGCTCGAGACTTCAGCGCCGCTGGACGGGTACACGCTTTGATTCCAGATCAGATCCGTTGGTGTCACTCGCATCGTCGTGACGGTTGCGCCCAGCGTTGAACCGAAAGCCTTTGGCACCTGGCACCACTCGATTGCTCCTGGCTTCAGCCTGAAGAGTTCCTGGCGCGTCCCCGAAGGGACGGTCAGCGTCGCGAAGAGCGAGCCGTCAGGGGCCATGAGAAGGTAGTTGTCCAGGGGCACGCTGTCGTTTCCGTAGTTGAAGCCTTTAATCGAAGGCAGCGTCAAATACGACCACGTCATTCCCGAATCGGTCGATTTCAGCAACGGGTACTGCGAGGAGGGGTCGAGGAGCAAGAGATCGTGCGGTGACGTGGCGACCAGCTGCTGGGAGAAGCAGCTGTTGAAGCTGGTCACCCACGTCGAGCTCCTCCACTTGACGACTGCGTTGGTTGTCGGAGCCGGTGGACCCACCAGGAGGGGCTGGTTGGCGCCGTTCATCGCGCAGTTGCCCCACTCGAAGGGACCGAGGGTCGCGCACGGCCCGCTCGGAGGGCAGCCGAGCGTGGAGGTCGACCAGCTGATCCCGCCGTTGGAGGTCGCTTCGGCTCTCAGGACGCCGCCTTCGGTCCCGGACGCGAAGCGCCGGTTCTGGTAGCTGTTGGGCCCGGCGAAGAGCGCCAGCACGCGGTCTCCCTCGGCGCGGAAGCCGCCGAAGTCCTCGATCGAATAGCCGGCGGGGACGGGAACGATGTGCCAGCTGACTCCGCCGTCCGTCGTGTACTCGCCCGCGATGTAGACGGGTGGTGCGCTGCCTTGGGCGTCGGTGCCGAATCCAGCGAAGATCGAATCACGATGCGTCGGATCCAACAGCACCGTCGCGCACGCGGGGTTGGATGGCGACGACGAGAACAGACTCAGCGGCGTGCCGACCAGCGCCGCCGCGGCCCCGTGCGTCGAGATTCGGATCGTTGAGGTGCCGCCGGTGACGACGAGTCCTGAAGGTTGGCACCACGCGATCAGGTGGGAGTCGCTCGCGGGCGTGACCGGTGACGGTCCGGCGAAGCTGGACGACACGTACGCCACTCGACCCAGGCTGGCCCAGGACTTGCTCGGCGCCACCCGCAGAACCCGAGGAGCGAGCACGACGTTGAGGCCGCCGCCCTTCCGGTTTTGAGAGCAAGTCAGCGCTGGAAAGTCGTGCCTCTTTCCCGCCTTCGTTATGGAGAGCTCGTAACCAAAGGGCTGGCCAATGATGGTCTGCAACGGCGCCCATCCCGTCACTTCGACGATGCCGCCAACCTCGGCGCTCTTCGTGCTGAGATGCATCGTCTCGCAACGCTGTCCTTTTTCGCAGCGCGAAGGCGTCGGTGCCTTCAGTGTCAGGGTCGTGTGCGCGTCGCCAGGTCCCAGGGCGCATCCCGAGATCTGTCCGAGGCACTGGATCCCGACCGGATAGCTGCCCGAGCGCAGCGGATGTGGCGATACGGCGCCGTGGCTGATCTGGAGCCACGCCGTTTCGGGCACCCGAAGCACGGTCTGAAAGGTCGAGGGTGACGTCCAGCGGATCGGGACCCCCTGCTCCTGCAGTCCAGTGAGGCACCCGTCCCAACAGATGTTCGCGTACGCCTGTCGAGGGGAAGGGGGCTGGCTCGAGTAGCGCCCGGAAATCGTCACCGACTCGCCGGGCGTCGCGGTGCGCGTGCCCAACGTGAGGGTGAGGTCGCCGGTCGGGGACGATGGCGTGAGCGTCGTGGTCGGGCCCGTCGGCTTCACTCCGTCGTCCAGGTACGCGAACATCGATACCAGCAGGGGGGAACCGTTCAGGGCGGGGACGCGAAAACATCCCTTGATGTCGCCGTTGAGGGACTGCTCCAGGAAGTCTTGGCTCGAGGGGCACATCGAGGTGGGCGCCACGTACGAGGTAGCGATCGTCATGCGATGCGACGGGGCCAGACCGGACCCATTGCTCGGTGACCCGCAGCCGGCGAGCACCAGCGCCGCCGCGAGAACGGTGGCCAGTCGCGCGATGGTGCCGTGCGCGGGCAACTTCAACAGGGCCATGTGCTAACTCCGGGGCGCAGGCGCTGGTACGTCCAATCACCGACGTCTCAACCATAACGAGAGCGCCACCTGATTGGAAGGGCGGCCTTCGAATAATTCGAGTGGATGGGTCTGCGTGCATCGATCCGGTTTCGTCACGCGGCCCTCGGTCCTCAGCGCCGCGTCACGACGAGGCTGAAGTTCCGGTCGTATCGACGCTCTTGGTGTCTACTGCGGTGGACCGGAGCCGAGCTGCAGCGAGAGCGTGGCGCTCGCACCGCTCTCGCTCGTGTAGCCGATCGTCATCGAAGCACCGGGTTTCAGCGTCTCGAGGATTGTGGCGAGGTCTTGCGGCGTCGAGACCGTTTGTCCGTTGATTGACGTGATCACGTCCCCGGGCACCAATGCCGACTGTGAGGCGGACGTGCCCGAGAGGATCTGCACGATGACCGCGCCACTCGCGCCGCCTTGCGCGCCGAACGCAGATCCCGTCGCCGCGGCATCTGTCGTTGACTCGGCCTCGATCCCGATGAACGCGGTTGCGCCGACGTGCACGGTGGCAGAGGAGTCGCCGGCTTCGATCGACTTGGCGATCCCGAGAGCCGTGTTGATCGGAATGGAGTAGGCCTGGGTGAATGTGGTCGTCTGGCCGAAGCCGAACCCTTGGTTCCCGGTGGATCCGGCGGTATCCATTCCAACGACTTTCCCCTTCGTCGTTACCAGTGGACCACCGGAGTCGCCCGGCTGGATGTTGGCGTTGGACTCGATCGTGCCCGCCAACTGTTCGGAGCCGGCGGCGCTTCCCTGGTCGCCCGCGGTAATCGTCTGGTCGAGCGCAACCACCTTGCCGGACGCGACGCTGGGCGTACCGCCGAGACCCCCGGCGTTGCCGATGCCGATGACCTTCTGTCCGACCGTCAGCGACGTTGCGTTGCCGGTCGTGACGGTGGTGAGGCCCGACGCATTTTCAAGCTTGAGTAGCGCGACGTCCTGGGTCACGTCGTAGCCCACGACCTTCACCTTGTAGACCTTGTTGGTCGCGACGTCTCGAGCGGTTATTGACGTAGCGCCGTCAATCACGTGGTTGTTCGTCAGCACGAGTCCGTCGGCGCTCAGGATCATCCCTGTTCCCGCGGCCGACGCGCCTTGATAGGAGAGATTGGTGGTGATGTCGACCAGGCCCTGATCGACGGAGTCCGCGACCTTGGTCACGGCAGCGCTGGTCGACGACGTCGATCCCGACGACGGGGTCGACGTCGAAGATCGACTACGACGCTGGCTCCCGAGACCTTGGTTCCCGAACGGGAACGGCAAATTGGTGGACACCGGCTTTATGGCGCTGCTCGACGCTTTCAGCATGTCGTGGCCGACGTAGACGCCCAGGCCCAGTGACGTGATCACGAGAATGAAGGCGACGACCACGGAGCCCAGGTGCAGGCGGTGGACGTGTCGTGTGGGCTGCGCTGGTGCGGGTTCGACAACCTCTTGGTGTCCATCCTGTGTGGTCCAGTCCATGGGATCCCTCTTCCGATGCGTTTTCAGTGCCTTCATTATGGGGGCCAAGTCTGAGTGCTCTCTAGGGGAGGGTTAAGAAGGTCCTAAAAGCGTGGGTCCGCGAGCCCATCGCCATCGACGCCCACCCACGCGACTCGCACGGGCCTGGGACCTGGCCGCCCGGGCCGTCGCGTGGCGAGAACCAACCTTCAGGGGCCCGACTTCGAACGTGGCGAGAGGAGTCGAGCAGGGACGTGGCCGTACACGGACGGCACGCGATTCGTTGCCGTACGAGCCTCAAGGCTCTGGATGATGCATATAATCCACAATTATTCAAGATTATGAGTACAATCTTGAGCAGTCAAACCGGTGCGAACGAGGAGAATCTTTCGTGGGCAGCTCACAAGCGGACAAGGCGGCCAGCCACGATCGGATCCTTGAGATTGCCGCGGCTCGCATGCGCCAACACGGCATCGAGGGGGTCAGCGTGGCCGACATCATGGCAGAAGCGGGCCTCACGCACGGTGGTTTCTACCGCCACTTCGACTCTCGCGACGACCTTGTCCTCGAGGCGGTCACCCTGGCCCTGTGGCAAGGCTCAGGGCGAGCGAGAGGCGCGGCTCGTTTTGAGCCCGAGCGGGCACTCGGTCTTATTATCGACGGGTACCTCAATACCGTTCACCGCGACGGCCGCGAAACGGGATGCGCGGTCGCCGCGCTGGCGGAGGGGGTCGCGAGGGCCAGCGGGCCGACGAGAAAGGCCTACGCGAAGCAGGTCCAGAGCTACCTCGACCTGCTGACCGGTGTGGATGCCCGCAACACCTCCGGCGACACCCAACGGGTGTGTCTCATTTTGAGCGCCCTGGTTGGTGCGCTCGCCATGGCTCGAGCGGTGGGTGACCCCGTGCTTTCCCGCCGGATCCTTGAGGACACGGCGCAGTCTCTCAAGCTTTACGTCGGTTCTCCCGGCGCCGGCGACCCGCCGGGACGTTCGCGCCCCGCTTCGACCTGACCCCGGGGGCCGGATGGCTACATCGTGTGCGGGTTGATGAGGTATTTCTCGCCGGTTGCCTGCTTGGAGTACACGGAGAAGGCCTCCGGTTGGAGGGCCTCGGCCAGCGAAACCTCCTTGGTGTAGGTGCTGGCGAAGGTGGTGGTTAGGCCTGACGCCACGCGCTCACGAAGAGACTGGAAGGCTGCGGGCTCGAGGCTCTGGAGGAAGGTAGTGAGCAGCCAGCCCCCGAGGCCCCACGCCATGCCGAAGCCGCGGGTCAGGACCGTCGGACTCGGATCGAGTCCGCCGTAGATGTAGACCTGCTTGTGGATAGTGGACCCGTAGCGGCTGTAGGACTGCGGTGTCGCGAGTGACGCCGCCTCCATGGCCGTGAGGATCTGGCTGGCCAGCTTTCCTCCCCCAATGGCGTCAAAGGCCAGAGTGGCCGACGTCTCGGAGATTGCCGCAGAGAGGTCGGTCATGAAGGTCGGTGATGTGGAGTTGCACACGTAGGTGGCACCGAGAGTTGTGAGTATTTCCTCCTGCTCGGGTTTGCGCACGACGTTGACGAGCGGCACGTTCTCTTCGAGGCAGAGCCTATTGAGCATCTGCCCGAGGTTCGAAGCGGCAGCCGTGTGCACCAGGGCGCTGTGGCCCTCGCGACGCATGGTCTCGACCATGCCGAGTGCCGTCAGCGGGTTGACGAAGGAGGAAGCGCCAACCCGCGCCGGCGTGCCCTCAGGTAACACGAGGCAGAGAGCCGCACTCACGCAGCGAAACTGGGCGTACATGGCGCCTCCGGCGACGGCGACCGTTCGGCCCAAGAGCGCCTGGGCGGCGTCGGACGTGCCGGCGGCAATCACGGTGCCGGCCCCCTCGTTGCCGACCGGCATTGACACCCCCACTCGACCAGCGAGCGACCTCATCGCCCCCTCGCTGATGGACGCCGTTACCAGTGGATGACCTGACGTCACCGAGACCTGAGCCGTGGACATGTCGGCGCCGCCAAGTAGCAGCCCGAGGTCTGAGGGATTTATTGGTGACGCCTCGACGCGGATCATCACTTGATCGGCCTGGGGCTCTGTGATCGGAACCTCCACCAGCGAAAGCTCGAGTGTGCCCTCCGGCGTCACCAACGAGCGCAATTCCTTTCCGGTTTCGGGTGCACTTGTTGACATTTTTGTCGCCTCACTTCGTCCAGGGATCTCACGGGTGCGTGTAAGGCACTCGTGGTCACCCTAGGCGTTTAGGCGCACGGATCGTCTGGCCACGGACGTGGTGCCAGCACGAAACGCTCTCGCGAAGTGGAGGTGATCAAGTGTGGACGGATGTTACGCCCTAAGGGCCGCGACCGGACGCGGTCGAGCTAGCCAACCTGCACGAGTTCTTCGTCACTTCGATCAGCGAATGCCGTGCGCGCCATCTCCCTGGCGGCTCTGCGCTGCACCTGTGAGTCGGTTGGCAAGTTGTAGCGATCGACAGTTCTCTCGGGTTCGCGGGCCTGTGAACGAAGCGCTATTGATAGCGGCACGAAGATAACGCCCACGGCGAGTGGCACCATCAGGAAACTTCCAAGCAGAAGCACAATCATTGTTCTCTCCTCCATCGTCGAGAACCCGAAACCGTTTCGAGCTCTTATTCAAACTAGAAAGTGAAGGTAAGCGCTTCTCAAATTGCGGTTCAACAAGTCGGAAGACTTTCGACAGCGCGCTACGGACCCGAGTCGATGAGAAAGCGCGTGAGTGTGACAACTTTCGAAACGACGATCCATTCCAAGTGTTCGTGTGCCGCATTAAAGGTCGTGACGTGAACGTTTCGAATAGGTCCCGTGTGGGACTTGCGCGTATACCCCTGGGGGTATATACTCAATAAAAAGGAGAACGATGACCGCCGTCGCAGAATCACACATACTCCAGGACCAAGCGCAGGTCGCCACGATCACGAAGCGGTTGAAACGAGCGCACGGACAAATGGGTGCGGTCGTGCGCATGCTCGAAGAGGGTCGCTCGTGCGAGGAGGTCGTGATGCAGATGGCGGCCGTGGGCAAGGCCATCAATACCGCGGCCTTCACACTCATTTCGGCGAGCCTCAAGGAGTGCATTGCTGACTCCACCATCGACAGCGATCAGATCACCGAGAAGTTGCAGAAGCTCTTCCTGAGCCTGGCGTAAGGAGAGACGTGAGAGTAGTCATCATCGGAGGAGTGGCCGGAGGGATGTCAGCCGCGGCCAGGCTTCGTCGTCTGGATAACAACGCGGAAATCATCGTTCTCGAGAAGAGCGGTCACGTCTCGTACGCCAACTGCGGGCTCCCGTATTTCGTCGGCGGGATCATCAAGGACGAGTCATCGCTGCTTCTGCAAACTCCAGAGTCCTTGTTCGACAGGTTCCGCCTGGATGTGCGCGTGTACAGCGAAGCAGTGTCCATTGACCCGACGTCGCAAATCGTGATCGTGCGAAATCTGAAGCAGGGGAATCAGTACGAGCTTTCCTACGACTATCTGATCCTCAGTCCCGGCGCGCTTCCCGTCATTCCGCCGATCCCCGGGATCGAGAGAGCGTTGCCCCTTCGCACCGTCGAGGACGTTGAGCGCATGACGAACGCGGTGGTGCTTGCCCCCCGACACGCGGTAGTGATCGGCGCCGGATTCATCGGCGTGGAGATTGCCGAGAACCTTACTCACCGCGGTGTGGCCACCACTCTCGTCGAAGCGACGAACCAGGTTCTTGCACCACTCGATCCGGAGATGGCGACGCCGATAGCGGACGAGCTTCGACGCCACGGCGTGTCGCTCCTGCTCGGCGAGTCGGTCGAGACGATTGGTTCCCACGACGTCCGCTTGGCATCGGGAGAGATCGTGCCGGCCGACCTGGTGATCGTCGCCATCGGCGTGCGACCAGAGATCGGACTGGCTCGCGCGGCCGGCTTGGCCATCGGAGAGCGCGGTGGCATCGAGGTCGATGAATTCAATCGAACGAGCACTAAGAACATCTACGCCATCGGGGATGCGGCGCAGAAGGCTGACGCCCTCGACGGATCGGCCGTGTTGATCCCCTTGGCGAACATCGCCAATCGCCACGGACGCACCGTGGCTGACCACATCGCGGGACGAATCGTGAGGCCTCGCACGACCATCGGTACGGCCATCGTCAAGGTCTTCGACCTCACGGTAGCCACCACAGGATGGAACGAGAAGCGACTCTCGGCCCAGGGCCGAGCGTTCCTCGCCATCCACACCCATCCGACGTCGCACGCCGGCTACTACCCCGACGCGAAGTTAATGGCGCTCAAGCTGCTCTTCGATCCGACGTCGGGAGCCATTCTTGGCGCGCAGGGCGTCGGCTCGGAGGGTGTTGACAAACGCATCGACGTGCTCGCTACCGCCATCCGTGCCGGACTGGCGGCTCCAGAGTTGGCGGACCTCGAGCTGGCGTACGCGCCGCCATTCGGATCGGCCAAGGATCCGGTGAACATGCTTGGCTACGTCGCCGAGAACGTCCTCTCGGGACTCGTCGAGACCGTGCAGTGGAGCGAGGTCGACGGGCTTCGGATTCTGGGCGCCCGGTTGGTGGACGTGCGTACCGCCGAGGAGTTCGCTCATGGTGCGTTGCCTGGTGCGGTCAACATCCCCCTCGATGAACTGCGCGCCAGGGTCAGTGAGCTCGAGGACGTCGATACCGTCGTGTATTGCCAGGTCGGCCAGCGCGGCCACATTGCGGCGCTCTTGTTGAAGGAACTCGGCCTCCGGGCCAGGAATCTTGACGGCGGCTACGAGACGTGGCGATCTTCTCCGGCTTCGGTCGTGCCCGAACTCGTCGGCTGAATTCATGATGAACGGATGAGCGACTAGAGAAAGGCAACGACGATGTGCAGCAAGACGTCCTGTAGGAAATGTGGGAAGCCGACGTGGCGAGGATGTGGCAATCACATTGAGCAAGCGTTGGCCGGTGTCCCTGAAGCTCAAAGGTGCTCATGCGAACGGGGCCAGACGTCGTCGGATTCGACGTCCGGCAGCGGTTTCTTCGCTCGACTACGAGGTCATTGAGTCCGTGGACTCGGCGGCCGAATCGTGGCGACGCTCGTTGGACGCGTGGGCTCTGCCCGATGAGATAGTGGCGTCGGCCGAGGAGAGCCCCTGGATTCACCCACCAGAACTATTTGAGGTCCCTCTTCGGATTCAGTCGTCGCCGTCGCACGAGCGCGCGCGCGAGGCGATGCCGGGGGACGGAACCGTGCTCGACGTCGGCTGCGGTGGTGGCATCGCGGCCTTCGCCCTCACGCCACCGGCGGCCCACGTGATCGGAGTGGATAGCCAGCCTGAGATGTTGTCGATGTTCCGAGCGAACGCCTACAAGCGCGCGGTGACGTGCGAGACGTTCGAGGGCTCATGGCCGAGGGTGGCCAACGAGGTCCCCAGGGTGGACGTCGTCACCGCCCACCACGTGGTCTACAACGTCGGCGACATCGTCCCGTTCCTCGAAGCGCTCACCAGCCACGCTCGAGAGCGAGTCGTGCTGGAGATGCCCGACCGTCACCCCCTCGCACCCATGACGAATGCGTGGCGCCACTTCTGGCAACTCGATCGACCCGAAGGTCCGACACCATCTCACCTGTTGGAGGTCCTCGCCGAAATGGGTATCAGTGCACATCGCGAGCAGTGGCGCGGCGAGTTGCGGGTCGAGCAGAGCCTGGAACAAGCTGCACGGTACATGCGTATTCGCCTGTGTCTCCCGGCGACACGAGAGGGCGAGGTCCGCGACTTTCTTTCGAGTCGGGCAGTGCCATCGCAAAGGGAGCTTTCCGCCATCTGGTGGGACGCGTAGACGCCTCTGTCCCGGGCGCGAGCGTTGACGTGACTCGCCCGCTTCGACGTGGGCCGGGTGGAGATGATCCGAGCTTCCAGCGCTTCGCGTGCAGCGCGCTGGGCGCAACGATGACTTCTGCTAGAGGTCTTCCTCGTCGCAACCCTGTTGTGACGCGCTTGCTCCGAGCGTCAGGTGTCCCTCTCGCGCCGGTGTCCCTGTTCGGTCAAATTGGCCGGCCTCAAACTTCGCATTTAGGATATGCTCCCGTCCTCGGATGTCCAAGTTGCCGATACGGACCTGGTGAGTGGTCTTCAAGAAGTGATTTGGCGCGACAGAGGGGGTTCGCAGATGCGTAGCAAATGGATCACGGTCTTGACGGTAGTTGTGGCTCTTGTCGGCGTCGGCGTTGGCTCGCAGACTGCGTGGGCCGGCGTGTCGCCAGCAAAGCAACTTTCCCTCTTCAAAACG
>Ga0182030_10016667_pt1 | contig 14281 bp, 5 predicted proteins | sample 812S3MmetaG_FD_121299 | JGI IMG/M metagenome (GOLD analysis project Ga0182030, IMG submission 121299) | Permafrost microbial communities from Stordalen Mire, Sweden - 812S3M metaG (Illumina Assembly) | ecosystem: Environmental > Terrestrial > Soil > Wetlands > Permafrost | place: Sweden...
CCTCCCCACGCATGAATCCCGAACCGCCCGCAAAATCCGCTCCTGTCCCGGTCAAAACCGCCAAGCCCGCCAAGGCTCCGGACAAGGCGCAGCCCGCCGCGCCCGCCGCCGCCAAAACGGCTGCCAAGCCGGCCAAGGCCGTCGCGCCTCCGCCGGCCAAAGTCCCGCCGCTGTTCCGCGCGATTGACTGGTGGGCTTTGGCCATCTGCTTTCTCATCGTCGAGACGATCTTCCTTTCCACCATGTCCCCGCAGGTGACGCTGGAGGACTCCGGGGAGTTGACCACGGGGGCGTTTTGGGCGGGCATCCCGCATCCGCCCGGCTATCCTTTCTGGGCGATTTATTCCTGGATTTGGACGGAAATCGTCCCATTCGGCAACGTGGCCTGGCGGGTGGAATTGGGCCAGGCGGCGGCGATGGGGATGGGTTGTTCGCTGATCGCTTTCATGGTTTCGCGGGGCGGCAGCATGTTGATGGAGAGCATTGAGGAATTGCGCGGTATTGTAGGGAAATGGGAAAACGCCATCTGCCTGATCTGCGGGGTCACGGCTGGATTGCTCTTCGCGCTGGACAACGTGATGTGGTTCGAGTCCGTGGCGATCAACCGCATCTCCGAATTCGGCGTCCCGTGGCTGATCATCGTGCTGCTCTGCATGTTGCGCTGGAATTACGCGCCGCACCAGCGGGGATACCTTTACACGGCGATGTTCTTCTTCGGCATCTGCGCCACCATTCACCAGACCCTGGTGGTGGCGGCGATGGGGATTGAGATTGGCATCGCCTGCACCCAGCCCAAACTGGGCCGCGACCTGTTCTTCGGCAACTGCGTCGTCTGGCTGGTCTTGACCATGGCCCGGGCGTCCGGCACCTGGACCAGTTTTGAGCAGGCCACGAGCATGACTTTGCTGATCTTCAACACCGTCGGCGTTGGCTCCATCATCGCCTGCGTCTGGCTGACGTTCCGCACGAACGGGCTATTGGGCGAATGGAAAGCCTGCCTTTACATGGGAATTCTTTGGATGGCAGGCGCCTCGTTTTATTTCTACGAAGCCATCGCGGGCATGACCAATCCGCCGATGGAATGGGGCTATCCCCGCACGGTCGAGGGCTTCTTCCACGCGCTGACCCGCGGCCAATATGAGAAGATCAACCCCACCGACGTCATCCACAATCCCACCTTCTTCATGGTGCAACTTTGGACGCTGGTCAAAGGCGTCGCGGAAGCCTTCAACTGGGTATATATGCTCTTCGCCATCCTGCCTTTCTTGTTCTTTTTCAAGATGCAGCGGCGGGAGAGAAACTGGCTGGTGTCGGTCGCGGCCATTTATCCCTTCCTGGGGGTGTTGCTCACCATCTTTCTCAATCCTCAACTGGACCGCCAATCCGCGGAATTGCTCCGCGTGTTCTTTGCGGCGTCGCACTCCTTGGTGGCGCTGTTCATCGGTTATGGTCTTGTTCTGACCGCCGCTTACATGGCCACCAACTACCAGAGGTTCCGTTTCTGGGGTTGGATTGGCGGGGCGCTGGCGGCGGTGGTGGCCTGCATTTGCCTGGTGGACACCACTGGGAAACATTATTTTGGCATGGCTGGCGACATCAGCATTGGGGAATTGCCCAAGTGGATCGCCCAATCCTTTGCGCCCGGTCAATTCGGGTTGCCCGTCATTGCGGGCTTGTTGTTGATTATTCTGCCGCTCGTGTTCCTGGGCGGGCTGTTGGTTTACCGGAACCGGGCACCTTTGTTCATCACCCTGGCCATCTTCGCCGCCATGCCGCTTTATCCCGGGCTGGCGCATTGGGCCACCAGCGAGCAGAAGGATCATTGGTTCGGTTACTGGTTTGGGCACGACATGTTCACGCCGCCCTTCAAAGGCCCGGACGGCAAATTGACCTACGACGCCAAACTCCGCGCCGAAGCCATGAAAGGGACCAATGGCTATTTGATCTACCCTGAAATGGATCAGGACACCGTTCTTTACGGCGGCACTGATCCGGGGCGTTTTTGTCCCACCTACATGATTTATTGCGAGAGCTTTATTCCCTTCTCGTGCCAACCCGAGCAGGACCAGCATTTCCGCCGGCGCGATGTTTATCTCATCACCCAGAACGCCGTGGCCGACCCCACATACCTGGACTACATTCGCGCGCAATACAACCGCAGCCAGCAGCACGACCCGCCCTTCTTCCAAGAGCTTTTGCCCACGGAGTTCCCGACCCATTTCCAAGGCCCGACCCGTGCTTTGGCGTGGCTCGATGACATTTTCGAAAGCATCGGGGCCAAGATCGAATGGAACCGTCGCACGGGCACCTCTTGGTTCAAGGAAAGCGATTTCACGGACATCGGCAAACTGGCCGCCGCCCTCCGGCCGCACGAGGCGCAGAACGAGTTGTCCAAGTTCCTTTTTGGCCAACTCAGCAAGGACACCCAGGGCTTGATTCAGAGCAAAGCCGACGATGCCACGCTCGCCCGCGCTTTGGCCAAGGATTTCAACGCGCTGCTCAAAGGTCCGACTATTTATGAACCCGAGCGCTTCAAGAACATCAATTTGCCCAAGTTGATTCGCAAAGCCGCCGCCACCGACGACCTCCAAACCCCCAGCACTCGTCTTCGACTCAATCGCCGGATGCTGGAAGAGGCGTATCCCGGCGAGATCGCCAAGAGCTTGGGCGGCGTTTATCCCGACACGGAAATCCTGGAGCCGTCACCGGAGGACTCGCAACAGGTCTATAACAGTTTTTACGCCGACGCCGAACGACGCCTGGAACATGACACCAAATTCCCCAACGAGCCGAAGCAAGTTCACGGCGATGAAGTGGTGACCACGGACAACGGGAAACTCCAGGTAACCGGTCAGGGCGCGGTCATGCGGATCAACGGCATGTTGACGGAACTGATTTTCAAGAACAACCCCGACCATGAGTTTTACGTTGAGGAAAGTTTCCCGCTGGATTGGATGTATCCCCGTCTGACTCCTTTCAGCGACATCATGAAGATCAACCGGGAAGTTCTGCCGGAAATCACCCCGGAAATCATCGCGCGCGACCACAAATTCTGGTGCGATTACTCCGAGCGCACCATCGGCGATTGGATCACCTATGACACATCCATCAAGGATATCTGCGCTTTCGCCGAAAAAGTCTATGTCCGCCACGATTACAGCGGCTACAAAGGGGACTTAAAATTCATCCGGGATGAGGACGCCCAGAAGTCGTTCTCCAAATTGCGCAACTCCATTGCCAGCAGCATTTACGAATGGCGGGCCGGGATGATCGGTGGCGGACCGACACCACCGCCAACGACCCCGGAAGTCCATGCCCGGATGCTCAAAGAGGCCGAGTTCGCCCTGAAACAGTCCTTCGCGTGGTGCCCCTTTAGCCCGGAGCCGGTTTATCACTTGATCGCCCTCCTTTCCGCCCAGGGCCGATTCGAGGAGATGAGGGAAGTCCTGGAAACCTGTCACGACTTGGATCCTTACAACGGCCAGTTCAACTACTGGTTGCAGACCGTCACCGCCCAACTCCACCAAGTCCAGGCCGGCAACCCCATGACCGCCCAGCAGGCCCTCGACAAGGTCCGCGAAATGATCGCCGGCGGTAAAACCAATGAGGCCGAGCAAGCCCTTGAAATGCTGACCCATGATCCCAATGCGGACCCGTCCCTACTGGTGCGCGCCGCCGAGGTTTATTTGGTGAACCTGGGCCAGATCACCAACGCCCGCCAATGCACGGAACTCCTGGTCAAAAAAGCGCCTGACCGCTGGGACAGTTGGTTTTACCTCGCCAAAATGGAGGCGTATGAAGGCAACGCCCCGGAGGCCTCCCAGAGTCTGGCCAAGGCCTTTTCCATGAACCCGGCTGACCGCGTCGAAGACAAACGCTACACCAACTTCCACGAATTCGTCAGCCACGACGCGTTCTTTGAGAAGATTCGCGGCACCCCCGAATACCAGAAAGCGATGACGACCAAATCGTTGGAAAAATGAGCCAGTCCGAGACCAACGCCGTTTGGTGCCAGCCGCTTTACGAAAGCAAAGCCGCGGGCCTCATACTTTATGGCCGCGCCCTTGGCTTGAGCCATGCCGAGTCCGAGGACGTTCTCCAGGAAACTTTCTTGACTCTTCTCCAGTTGGAAAACCGCCCCGAGGAACCGCATCATTACTGCCTCCGCGCCTTTCGCAACCGCGCCCTCAATTACCGCCGCTCCCTCTGGCGCCGTTGCGCCCGCGAATTCGAGTCCCACCGCTGGTTCGATTGCAACGAGGACCAAAGCGGCGCCGAACGGCGCGCCATGGACGCCCTGGCCCAACTTCCGACCGAGCAACGGGAGGTCATCGTCCTGAAAATCTGGAACTCTCAAACCTTCGATTCCATCGCCCGGCTTTTTGAGATTTCCCCCAATACCGTCGCCGGTCGCTACCGCTACGGCATGGCCAAACTCCGCCATGCGCTCAAGGAACCCTCCGCCTCCGCCGAGACGTCTTTGACCCACGCCCTTGCCTTGCTCGAACAGGCCTGAGCGGGGTCAGTACTATGAACCCGTCCCCCAAGTTTGCCTCCCCCGCAGCCGAATCGCCCGCAGCCCCGCCGCCACCGGCAAAACTCCGTCCCCTTTTCCGTCCCATTGACTGGCTCGCCCTGGTGATTTGCTTCGCCGTCGTCGGCGTCATTTACTTCTTGACGCTGGCCCCGGAGGTGACACTTGAGGATTCCGGGGAATTGACCACCGGTTCTTACTGGGCTGGCATTCCGCACCCGCCCGGCTACCCGTTTTGGGCGATTTATTCATGGCTCTGGACCCAACTCGTCCCCTTCGGCAATGTCGCCTGGCGGGTTGAGCTGGGCGAAGCCGCGGCGGCCGCGATGGGTTGCTCGCTGATCGCTTTCATGGTTTCGCGTGGCAGCAGCATGTTGATGGAAAGCATCGCTTCGTTGCGCGAGATCAAGGGGAAAAAAGAGAACGCCATTTGCCTGGTGTGCGGCGTCACGGCCGGCCTTCTCATGGCCCTGGACAATTCGATGTGGAAGGAATCCGTCGCCATCAATCGCATCTCCGTCTTTGGCGTCCCCTGGCTCATCATTGTTTTGCTGTCCATGCTCCGCTGGATCTATGCGCCGCGACAACGAGGCTACCTCTATTGCGCCATGTTCTTTTTCGGGATTTGCGCCACCATTCACCAACCGCTCGTGGTGGCGGCGCTGGGCATCGAGATCGGCATCGCCTGCACCCAGCCCAAATTGGGCCGCGACCTCTTCTTCGGCAATAGTCTGCTCTGGGGCCTTGGCATCCTCGCGCGCAACGCCCACGTTTGGTCCAGTTTCGAGCAAGTCACGCCGATGGTCCTTTATATTTTCAACACCATCGGCATTTGCTCCCTCATCACTTTCCTCGGCTTGGCCATCCCCTTGCGCTTCTTTTCTCCGTGGACGCGAAAGGACACCATGCTCTCCCGCTGCGGCGCGGGAGTGCTCGCCGGACTGCTCCTCGCGTTCTGGTTCGTGGCCCGGCAGCACGGCGGACCTTCCTTCTGGATCGTCTTCCTCTGGACGGCTGGCCTCGTGCTGCTGATTTGGGGTTTGCGCCTGATGAGCGAATGGCCCGCCTGTGTTTTTATGGCGTTGTTGTGGCTGCTCGGCGCTTCCTTTTATTTTTACGAAGCCATCGCCGGCATGACCGATCCTCCCATGCAATGGGGCTATCCCCGCACGGTGGTGGGATTCTTCCATGCTCTCACCCGCGGGCAATACGAGAGAATCAACCCCACCAATATTATTGACAACCCCGGCATGTTCCTGGAGCAATTGAAGGCCCTGGCCCAGGGCGTGGCTGACGCCTTCAACTGGGTTTACATGTTTTTCGCCGCGCTGCCGTTCTTGTTTTTCTTCAAAATGCAGCGCCGGGAAAGAAACTGGCTGGTCACGGTGGCCGCGATTTATCCCTTCCTCGGCGTTCTCCTCACCATCTTTCTCAATCCGCAAAAGGACCGCCAATCCGCCGATTTGTTGAAAGTGTTTTTTGCCGCCTCCCATACCGTCGTGGCCATCCTCATCGGCTACGGCCTGGCCCTGACTGCGGCCTGCCTGGCGGCGCAATACCAGAAATTCCGCCTCTGGGGCTGGCTTGGCGGCGCCGTGGCGTTGGTGCTCGCCTGCATCTGTCTCCTGCACGGCACTGGCACCCATTACTTCGGGTTGGCCGGAGGCGGCGAAGTGACCCCGTTTTCGCTGCCGCACTGGATTGCCCGTGCTTTCGCGCCGGGACAGTACGGCCTGCCCATTTTCGCCAATCTCCTTTTGGTCGCGCTCCCGCTCATTTTCCTGGCCGCGCTCGCGTTCTCGCGCCAGCGCGCTCCGCTGCTCCTTACGCTCGGCCTCTTTGCCGCCATGCCGGTCTATTCCGGCTTGGCCCATTGGTTCCAAAGCGAGCAGCGCGGCCACTGGTTCGGTTATTGGTACGGCCACGACATGTTTTCCCCTCCCTTCAAAGGCCCCGACGGCAAATATACCTACGATGCCAAGCTGCGTGAGCAAGCCGCCATTGGACCTGACGCCAAATACATCTACCCGGAAATCTCCCGCGACGCCGTCCTCTACGGCGGCACTGATCCCGGCCGTTTCTGTCCCACCTACATGATTTTCTGCGAAAGCTTCATCCCGCACCGCTGTCAGCCTGAGCAGGATGAGACTTTCGACCGCCGCGATGTTTATCTGATCACGCAAAACGCCCTCGCCGATCCGACCTATCTGAATTATCTCCGCGCCCAGTACAACCGCAGCCTCCAAAAAGATCCGCCCTTTTTCCAGGAATTCCTGCCCACCGAACTTCCCCAGGCCTTCACCGGCCCCACCAAATCCCTGGCCTGGCTTGACGACATCTTCGAAACGCTCGGCGCCAAGATCGAATTCCGTCGCCGCACCGAATCCTCCTTTTTCCATCCCGGCGATTTCCTCAACCCAGCCGGCTTGAACTCGCGCCTTCGGCCCCACGATGGCCAGGACGAACTTTCCAAATTCATCGCCGCTCAACTTGGCGCCGATGCAGGCCAACTGGTTCCCGGCAACAAGGACCAGGACGACCTCCGTCGCACCCTCTCCGCCGGCTTCAACCGCCTCATCACCGGCAGCAACCTCTATTCCCCCGAACGCTTCGCCAACATCCAGTTGCCTCCGCTCCTCCGCCAGGCCGCGGCCACGAACCAAATTCCCGCCACGACCTTGCGTATTAACCGCCGCCTCCTGGAGGAGGCCTATCCCGGCGAAATCGCCAGGAGCCTCGGTGGCGTCTATCCCGACACGGAAATCCACATCGCCTCCGAGCAGGAATTGGAGAAATGCAAAAACGATTACGTCGCCGATGCCGCCCGTCGCTACATGCACGACCGCCAGCATCCCGAAGAACCGCCTCAAATCAAACCCGGCGAAGACGTCCGCCCTGGCCCCGACGGCAACCTGAGTTTCGGCGGCGTCCTCGTCGTCATGGGCATCAATTCCTTCGTCACCAAAGCCATATTTGACGCCAACCCCGGCCACGAATTCTACGTCGAGGAAAGCTATCCCATGGATTGGATGTATCCCTACTTGACACCTTACGGCATCATCATGAAAGTCAACCGCGAGCCGCTGCCTGAAATTTCCGAGGACATCGTCGCCCGCGACCATCGCTTCTGGAGCGATTACTCCGAACGCCTCATTGGCAACTGGATCACCTACGACACCACCACCCAGGAGATTTGTGACTTCGCCGAAAAAATCTATCTCCGCCACGATTACAGCGATTTCAAGGGCGACCGCAAATTTGTGCGCGACGAGGACGCCCAGAAAGACTTCTCCAAGCTCCGCACCGCCATTGGCGGCAGCATTTATGAGTGGCGCGCCCTGCGTGATCCCAATCCGGCCGAGCGCGCCCGGATGCAGAAGGAAGCCGACTTCGCTTTCAAGCAGGCCTTCGCCTTTTGCCCCTACAGCGAGGCTGTCTATCGTTACGCCCAGTTCCTCCTGGACGAGCACCGCGTCGAGGACGCCGCCCTGGTCGCCCAGACTTGTCTCAAGCTCGACCCCTTTAATGGCCAGGTGCAAAACATGGTCCACCAACTCACCCATCCCAGAGGTGAAGCGCCCGCCGCCGGCGCCGCCCCGGGGGGTTCGGTCACGTCCGACGCGCTTTTCGCCGAAATCGCCGGCGACTTGAAATCCAACCAAACCGGCCGCGCCGTCCAATTGCTCGAAACCATCCTCCACCATCCCCAAGCCACGCCGCCCCTGTTGCTCAAGGTCGGCGAGGTCTATGCCGAAATGGGCAACCTCCCCAAGTGCGAGGAGGCCTTCCGCCGCGCCGCCCAGCTTTCTCCCGGTTCCTCCGTCATCTTGTACAACCTTGCCGTTTTGCTCGCGGTCGAAAACCGTCCCGCTGACTCCGCCTCCAACCTCGTCCAGGCCTTTGCCGCCAACGATGCCGAACGCGCCGTCGGCGCCAAAGTCCCCAACTTCCGCGAGAACGCCCGCACCAACCCCATATTCTCCCACATCCGCCAAACCCCCGAATTCCGCGCTGTCCTGCCTGAGAAGTGAGGCCGCAATTTCCGCGTTTCCCTATTGCGACCTTTCTCCCCGTCAGGTAAGTTTCCCCTTGCTATATGACCTTGACTGAAAAGATTTTGGCCCGCGCCGCCGGCAAGCCCGCCGTCGCCGCCGGTGACAACGTTTGGGTGCAGGCCGACATCCTCATGACCCACGACGTTTGCGGACCCGGGACCATCGGCGTCTTCAAACGGGAATTCGGCGCCAACGCCAAGGTCTGGGATCGTCGCAAAGTAGTGATCATCCCGGACCACTACATCTTCACCGCCGACTCCCGTTCCAACCGCAACGTGGACATCCTCCGCCAATTCGTCAAGGAACAGGACCTCCCCTATTTCTACGATGTCATAGACGATCCCGAAGGCTTGTGGAAATTCGACCCATCCAAAGGCTTGTTGAACCGCCAATATGGCTCCAATTACGCCGGCGTCTGTCACACCGCGCTTCCGCAAAAAGGCCACACCCGGCCCGGCGAAATACTCTTCGGCACCGACTCGCACACCTGCATGGCTGGCGCTTTCAATGAATTTGCCACCGGCATCGGCAATACTGACGCCGGCTTCGTCATGGGCACCGGACGGCTCCTGCTCAAGGTCCCCGAAACCATGCACTTCCGTCTTGAGGGCCGCCTTCAGCCTGGCGTCATGGCCAAGGACATTATTTTGCATTGCATCGGGCAAATTGGCTTCGACGGGGCGACCTATCGCGCCATGCAGTTCGACGGCGAAGGAGTCCGCAGCCTTTCCATGGACGACCGCATGACCGTCGCCAATATGGCCATCGAGGCCGGCGGCAAGAACGGCATCTTCGAATTTGACGACCAAACCAAAGCCGCCGTGGATTACCGCTGCCAACTCAACGGCACCAAGGCCACTTACGAACCCGTCACCCGCGACGCCGCGGAGAAGTTCGTTTTTGAGATGACCGTGGACTTGACCAAGCTTGAGCCGACCGTGGCGTGCCATCCCGACCCCGGCCAGCGCCGTCTGGCCAAGGACATGGGGGCCATCACCCTGGATCGCGCCTACGTCGGTTCCTGCACGGGCGGCAAGACCAGCGACTTTCTCGAATTCGCGCGCGTGATACGCGGACGCAAAGTCGTGATTGACACGTTCGGTGTCCCGGCCACTCCTGAAATCGTCCACGACCTCCAATCGGCCCGCTGGGAGGAGAAGACGGTCTGGCAAATTCTCGTTGATGCCGGTGTGCAGATGACGGAAAATGCCGGCTGCGCGGCCTGTCTCGGCGGGCCGGTGGATACGTTCGGCCGGATGAACTCGCCCATGAAGTGCATCAGCGCCACGAACCGCAATTTTCCCGGACGCATGGGGCACAAGGAATCGCAGGTCTTTCTCGCGTCGCCGGCCACCGTGGCCGCCAGCGCCCTGACCGGCCATATCACTGATCCGCGCGAGTACTTGAGCTGATTCCCTCCGACATTGCCCTCTGCCACACAGGATAATCCCTCGGGGCGCAAAAAGCTGTCCGGCGTTGAACGTCTTGACCTGCTATGCGCCCGCGCCATTCTGGCGGCAGTGCTGGCCATTTTGATTTGGGCGCCGCTGGCTTACGGGGCGGTGGAGGATGGTCGCCAGATCACCAGTGCTCCCCACCGTTACGGTTTTCTCGTCGTGCAGGGTCTGGTCGTTTTCAGCCTCGTCGTTTGGGCCTTTCGTATATACCTGCAGCGGCCCTTTCGGCTGTTGTGGCCTCCGGTTTGTTGGGCGGTGACGGCTTTTGTGCTTTACGCCATCGTCCGGTGTCGGTTTGTGGTGGTGGCTTACGCGGCGCGGCAGGAGTTGATGCAGGTCCTTGTTTATGCCTGCCTTTTCTTTATTATCCTTAACAACCTCAATCGCCGGGAATCGGCCTGGGCCGTGGCCTCGGTCCTCATCGCGGTCGGTTTGGGCGAGGCCCTTTTCGCCTTTTATCAGTTCGCGACCCATGATCCCCATGTTTGGGGTGTTCTCAAACCCGACCAGTACGCGATGCGGGGCAGCGGGACTTTCATCTGTCCCGACAATTTCGCCGGTTTTGCCGCCATGATCCTGCCCCTGGCCCTGGCCTATACTGTAATGGGCCGCCTCAGCCCGACCATCAAGGTGCTGACCGGTTACGGGGCGTTGGTCATGATCACGGGGGTGCTGGTTTCGCAGTCGCGCGGCGGAGTGCTGGCGATGGCCATAACCTTGGTCGTTTTTTGCCTGGTACTCATCTATCAACGAGAATACTGGCGTCACGGGGTGCTGGCGCTTGGTGTTTTGATCGTTGTCGGGGTGGTTTTGCTCCAGTCGTTTGGCGCGGTGGCGGGCCGCTTTGAAAAGCTCTACGCCAACAAGGGTGATGAACGCATCTACTATTGGAACGGCGCCGCCCAGATTTTCCATCAGCACTTCCTGTGGGGGGCCGGGCCGGGTCATTTCAAATACCTCTACGCCCCTTTCGCGCCATTCCTCGGCTATTATGGCCAACTCTCCCCGCAAACGGCCCATAACGATTATCTGAACACCCTTTGTGAGTGGGGCTTGGCGGGATTCGCGCTGATTATGGTGACGATGGGACTGCTTTTTGCCGGGGTGCGCGCCTATTGGCCGCATGTCAAGCGGACCTCGAACGACCTTGAGCGCAAGAACAGTTCCAAAGCCGCCTTTGTTCTCGGCGCTTCCCTGGGCATTTTCGCCGTCATGGTTCACTGCGTGGTGGATTTTGACATGCACCTCCCAGCCAATGCCCTGACGGCTGTCACGCTTATGGCCCTCCTCACCGCCCACTGGCGGTTTGGCACGGAGGGTTATTGGGCAAATCCCCGCCGCCTGGGCAAGGCCCTGCTCGCCGTGACGGCGCTTGGCGCGGCCGGCTTCCTGACGCTGGCCGGGTGGCGCTCCGGGTTGGAATTCCACTGGCTGGAGAAGGCCGCCCTTGAGAAAACCTCATTGGACCAGCAAGCCGCCGATTTCCAAAAAGCCCGCCAATACGAGCCTCTTAACTCCTTCTCCCTCTATGAGTTGGGCGATTGCTATCTGACCCGCGCCTTCGATGGCGGCCCCGACTACAAAGACCAGACGAAGGCGGCCATGACTTGGTTTGAGTCGGCGATGCTCCTGAACCCCTACGATCCCATGGCGCACGTCCGCTACGGGATGTGCCTGGATTGGCTGGACCGCCCGCGGGAGGCCACTCGTTACTTCTTGCGCGCCAATGAGTTGCTTCCGTACAATTCCACCATCTATTTCTACCTGGGCCGGCACTGCATGGAACTTGGGAGTTACGCGTTTGCCGCGCATTGGTTCGAATACGCGATGATTTTTCCCAACGGGTTGGATGTCAGAACATATTACAACCGGGCCATGGAGCGCTCCCAAGCCGCCGCCAAAGGGGTTCCAAGCCCTTGAATATTGAAACGGCGGGGGGAATTCGTCGATGCGTAACTTGGTTTCCACGAACAAGTTGCATATTAGGCGAGACTTGTTGCCGGACAGGGTGCCGATTATATCCGCGAAATGGTTTCAGTCCGGGAATCAGGAGCAGGCAAGTCAAGGGAATGATTGTCAGGGGAATAGAGCAGAAGGATGTCTTCCCATTCCCTTGACAACCATTCCCATGACTATTCCTGTTGCCGGAAATAAACCGATTTATGCCTGGAAAAGGTATAATTAATTTATGGTAAGCAAGTTACGGATAGAGTGAGTCCCGCCCTGCCGCAGCAGGGTGTTTTTTTGCGGGAAATGGCACGAAATCCCAAAATGCCCCTGGTTTCCCCTCGCAAATAACTGCAAATAATTGAACAAAACCAGTTGACAATTTTCCCCGGCAGAGTAATCTCGCCTTGTTAAGCAACATTTTAATTACGAACTGATATGAAAAGATTTAACTCGATTCTGGCTGGTTTGGTCGCTGCCGTGGGGTTGCTCGCTCTCTCCAGCACCGTTCAAGCCGCAGCCGCTTCCCATGACACCAAAGCGACGGTTCGCTCGGTGACCGGCGAGGCCAGCTACTCCATCAATGGCGGTTCTTCTTGGATGCCGCTGCATCCCAACACCGAGTTGGACCCCAGCGCCGTGCTCAAGACCGGGGCTGATGGACAAGTTGACCTCCAAGTCAACGGACGCACTTCCACGGTTCGTATCGTCGCAAACACCACCATGACGCTCACCAAGATGGAAGCAGCGGGCATGATGGGCGGCGACACCGAAACCCAGTTGGACATCGCCAATGGCCAGGTTTTGGGCAGCGTCAAGAAAATTTCGGGTGATTCCACCTACCATATCGGCACCCCCCGCGGCGTGGCCGGTATTCGCGGCACGGACTTTTCCGTTCAGGTTACACAACAGGCCAACGGCAGTTTCACGGTGACTTTCACCAGCGTGACTGGTCAGGTTATCGTTGTGGCCAATATCCGGATTGCGGGTGTTCCCACGTCCGTCACGAAGACCTTGGGCACCGGCCAGTCTTGGACGCCGGTTGACGCGGCAGCGACCTTGGCAGCCGTCAATGATATCGTTCAAGTTGCTCCGGAACTCTTGGCCGCTTTGATGCATAATATTCCGACGACTATCACCCTCCCGAGTTCCACCGGGCCGCCCGTCACGATCAAATATATTCCGCCGACCACCAACCCGACTGAGACGGGTGGCAAGGATTCCAACTCCAATAACTCGTCCAGCAGCTCGAACAATAACACGGACTAATCTGACAACTTAATTTAACAGCCCGGAGCAGCTTGCGTTGCTCCGGGTTTTTTGTTTAGCATGGCGGTGTGCGCGTGACTCTCCCGAAAATTCCCGGCCTGTTGAAGTCGCCCCTCGGCCTCTTCGATTTTAGAAAATGGGAATCGCGCATGGCCGAATGGGAGTCCATTTTGGCCGACGGCCCGGTTCGCACTCCCAAACTGCCCGTCCTCTTAATCTCCGCCGCGGTCATCCTTCTCGTTTTCCTCCTCGACCTCTGGCAGGTCCCGGCCCTCTGGAAACTGGAGTTGATGTCCTATGACGCCCGCGTCAAATTCGCCAGCCTGCATCCCCTCGCCGGCCAGGTCAACGCCACCAACCTGGGATTGGTGGACATCAACGACGCCACGATTGATGTCGTCAACAATAGCGATGTCCTGGCCTTCAAGTACGGCCTTTACTGGCCCCGTGTCGTTTATGCGCGCGCCCTGCGCGAACTCGAGGACGAAGGCGTCAAAGCGGTCGGTTTCGACGTGCTTTTCAGCGGCCGCCGGCCCAACGATCCCCCGGTCACCAATGCCGACGGCACCCTGGCCGTCTCGGACATCGTGTTCGCCCAGGAACTCTTCTCCGGGGGCAACGTCATCCTCGGCGCCGACCAGGGTGTCCTCCCCGCCCGGCTCTTCCGCAACAACGCCCTGGACCTGGGCAACATTTACTCTCCGCGCGACGCCGACGGGGTAATGCGCCGCGACCTCCCCTACGAAGACTATCGGGTATGGCACCCCTTCATCACCCAGGTAGCCGATCAATTTGACCTCAACCTCGATTCCACCCAGATCACCCCGACCAATCTCACCTTCATGGGCAAGCACTCCGCCCTGCACCCCATCGTCTTCCATACCGACTCCGATGGCATGATTGCCACCACCGACATCACCTCGAATGTCCCTCCCGGCGTCCCCGACCGTTTCCTGCCCTTCGCCTACCGCCGCGTATGGAGCATGGGCATACGACTGGCCGCGGCTGAACTGAAACTC
>Ga0182030_10016670_pt1 | contig 14281 bp, 8 predicted proteins | sample 812S3MmetaG_FD_121299 | JGI IMG/M metagenome (GOLD analysis project Ga0182030, IMG submission 121299) | Permafrost microbial communities from Stordalen Mire, Sweden - 812S3M metaG (Illumina Assembly) | ecosystem: Environmental > Terrestrial > Soil > Wetlands > Permafrost | place: Sweden...
CATAGGAAATACGGCTGTACCGGTAAATGGCATCTACACCTCGGTGCCAATTGTTGGAGGTTCAATCTCCATTTCCAATGCTGGTGCCATCACTAGTTCGGGCAGTAATGCAACTCTTAATGCGGCGACGATTTCGCTGGCCAGCACCGCTGGTACCATCGGTACTTCGACGAATCCAATTTACGTCACGACTCAAGCTAATCCGACCGCATCAAGTGTGACTTTGTCTTCGCCAACAGGCGTCTATGTCACGGACGCATCGCCTGGTTTCCTCACCTCTGGCGTCAATACGTTGACCTTGACAGCATCTGCTCCGATTGTCAATTTCACGGCTAACAACGCGGCTGCACCACTAGTCTTGCTACCTAACGGTCTGGTGAATTCATCGACAGTGACGATCAACGCTGCTGGTTCGACGAGTTCGCAAGGCATAGAGACCAGCGCAACGATTGGTAATCAAACAGGCGTTGTCACTTTGAACGCAGGCACAACCGGACCATCTGTCATTACCGAAAATCCAGTATTTGGAGCTAATTCGTACACCCCCATCTTCATTGAAGGCACAACGGTTGCACTGACAGCAAACGGAGTCCTCAGCACGAACCCGACAAACAACACATTCGAGACGATTGAAAACGCACTTACCTATAACGGCACGATGGCTTCTGGACAATTGTTGGTAAACAACAACTTTTTCCAGAACACTCTGAACGCCGGCACAACCACTAATTTCACCTACCAAACAAATGGTGCGTTGACGATTACAGGTACTCAAACAACTTCTGGCAACTACAACGTAACGTCGTGGGGCACGCTGCAAGTTAACGCTCCAATCAATTCGACCGGCACCGTTACCTTGCAGACTGTCTCTGGTGGACCAATTACGTCAACTAACAACAGTGTTGTAACCGCAAGTACGGTGAATCTCGCCTCCGACTACGGCAATTTGACCGTGAACGTCAATACACCAACATTGAATTTAAACACTACAGGCGTAGTTAATTTAACCAATAGTAATGCCGACAGCGTGGTATTCGTCACTAACGCACCTACATCCTTCACGCTTCTGTCATCCGGCGGCTTAACCGTTGACTCCAACATCTCGACCACAAATGGCAACATTCTCCTTGAATCAACCAACACGACCTCTGGTTTCGTCGATTTAAACAATAATGTGACATTGCACGCGAGTTCGACTCTAGCCAACACTGGTAACGTGACTATCACAATCGGTGCTACCCCGACGACCCCCACTCCCGGCCTGACACCGCCTGACGTGAACATAACCAGCACGGGAGGTGGGCAAGTGTACTTCGGTTCATTAACAAATCCAAATGGAACGATTAACTCTTTCCCACCTACTAACGATCTCAACGCTTCCGGCAGAAACATCATATTCAATTCTGACGGCCGAACTGCGGCAATTACCTTGTTTGGTGGAGACGTAATCACTGCGGACCCTCCTGTTGTCGGTGCATCGCCTTCGACCGCAGTGTCTCCAGTAGTGACCACCAATGGTCCGACAGTTACTTCTAACGCAGGCTTAAGCACTGCACCAATCACAACCTTCGGTGGTACAGGCACAACGAGCTTGTCTCCCGTCGCCGTTTCTTACACACCAACTCAGTCGGGTTCAACTGCAGAAATCAGTCAGCCTAGATTCAGCACCGAGTCGCTGCTGAGTTCGTTCAACTCCAGCAACCTGATTCATTCTGATTTGAGTAACGGTGTCAATCTGAGCGTTCCAGCGCTCACCGGAACAGGCAGCTTCTCTTCAGCAAGCCTGCAACCACTAGCAACATCTAGCTCGCTGAATACTGCTTCGTCTGCACTACCTGCAGTTGCTCAAACAACGTCGACCTCCAGCACTACAGCCGGTATCAATTCCGTTAACAACATCAATGCCTTAACGAAAGAACCATTGATGGGTGAAGTCTCCAAGAAACATCACGCCCACTCGATGGCGACAAATGCTGTTCTCAGTGATTCCCATAAGACTCTTGATTCCGGCGCAATGATTCTCTGCCCCGACCACGACGTTACTGTTGACTCACCGTTCGGCAAAGTGTCAGTCGCCGCTAAGTCTCTCGTTGTGATGGTAGCCACCGACTCCGGTCTGAGCATCTTCAACATTCATGATGACGCCCGCAACTCAGTCATGGTAACTGCCAACGGCAAGACCACTGATATCTACCCTGGTCGCCACGTCACCATCAGCAATGCCAAAGAAGATAGCTTCGAGCAAATCAATCCAGGTTTGTTCATTCCACACCGCAACATGCGCGCTTATGACTCCGGTGCCAACAAAATCTACACAAGCGAATTCCATATTCAATCTGCCATTCGCGGCATAGAACCTCTGCGAGCACTGCTTACATCTCCTGATAAAGACAAGCAGAAGATGGCAGACAAGGTCTATAAGACAATCGCTGTGTTGCAAGTGCTATCCGGTAAAAATGGAAACTTCGAGCTTCTTACGCCGAAACCAGTTACAGCCTACGGCAACGAAACTGCTGGTAGCTATGCTGGATTCGCGCAGTAACAGCGGCATTTGAAAATAGAAAAAAGCCTCGAAGTAGTTCGAGGCTTTTTCCTTTTGAAGACTTTCAAACGGAAATAAAGTAGCTCACGTCCGGAAGAATCAGACGGCGCTAAGACATAGTTGCAGGAACACGAGCAACGAGAAGCACCACCCAAAGGCAGGCGCAGTCCTGCTTGGACGCAAGTCCTTTCGATCTGCATGGCGATTTCAAAAGCTCTATTCAGCCACGTTGGCATTTTAAATTCGCATTCCAGGCTATAGTCCTTAGGATTACCCTTCGTTAATCTAGAGATGAGCATTAGAGGAAGAAGTAGAGACACAAATGAAGAAACGAAAGTGACTTCAAAACCCGCCTTCTCAACTTTACTACAGAGCTCAGTTTTACTGTATCTTCTGCAATGACAAGCAAACTCGTCAGCGTAACTCCAGAGAAATCGATGCTGAGGCACCGTTAAAATCAATCCCCCCGACTTAGCTCGAACAGCTTCGAAGATCTGCAACAACACTTTCTCGTCTTCTTCGATGTGCTCAAGCACATCGAAAAGACCGACAAGATCAAATTCGTTCGCGAACGGAATTGCCCGAGCATCCATCTGTAGTAAGTCGACAGCGGGAAGGCGCGACTAGCAAAGTCCAGACCTCGCCTGTGTATTTCACTACCTGTTAATTTTAGGGAAGCGAACTGACGTTTGACACCGTTAATTACAAATCCGGTGCCACATCCAATCTCAAAAAATGATTTAGCAGAGCTAAAATACTTACCGATCGCCCAGAGGATTAGTTCGTTACGTGCTTTAAACCAAAAGTTATTTTCTTCGAGCGCGAATAATCTTTCAAACGACAAACCTGGGAAACCATCGTTTTCTTCCGCAAGCGTGGGTGCAAAATAAGGAATGGCTCCCTCAAATGATGGACCTGTTAAACATATTGGACAGCGCCAATTTTCATTCTCGTAGGGCTTCTGACATTGCAGACATTTTTTCATGACTTTTGCTCTGTTTTGCCACCAAGAGGCAATAGAGTTTGCTGCTTGCGAGAGGCATAAAAATCTGCAATCGTTGAGACCACAAATTCGATTTGCTCTTCTTCGAGATCGATAGAAAGCGGCAATCGTAGGAGTGTCTCGCTCAAGAGATCAGTGTTTGGGAGAGCGCCAGCAGTGCGGGCATATTTCTTGCCACCCGGAGATGAATGCAAAGGAATATAGTGAAATATTCCATCGACCTGATTCTCACGTAAGTACGCCATGAGCTCCGCTCTAATTTGAGGCTCATTAACTAGAATATAGTAAAGATGAGCATTATGAGTGCAGTTTACAGGTATTTGTGGGCGCCTAAATAATCCCTGACTTTCAAATGGTGCTAATCGCTCGTGGTACATATTCCAAATCTTCATGCGACGCTCTGAAATTTCGACAGCAGATTCCATTTGTGCCCACAAAAAAGCTGCTTGTAGTTCGCTTGGCAGAAAGGATGATCCGACATCCACCCATGTGTATTTGTCTACGACTCCTCGAAAAAATTGGCGACGATTCGTGCCTTTCTCGCGCAAAATCTCCGCTCTGTCAGCCCACTCTTCTTTGTTTACGAGAAGTGCACCACTTTCACCGGCAATAAGGTTTTTCGTTTCGTGAAAACTGAGCGCGGCCAAATGTCCGATAGAACCTAGCTTACGGTTATTGTAAGAGGCGAGAATTCCTTGAGCAGCGTCTTCAATCACGCAAAGATCATGTCGTTCAGCGATCGACAAAATAGGGTCCATCTCGCACGCAACGCCAGCATAGTGAACTGGAACTATACTTTTTGTCTTTTCTGTAATTGCTTGTTCGATCAAAGTTTCGTCAATGTTTAGTGTGTCGGGACGAATATCCACAAATACCGGAACAGCTCCGCGCAGCACAAATGCATTAGCCGTTGAAACGAAAGTAAAAGAAGGCATGATAATTTCGTCGCCAGCTTGAATATCCGCTAACAACGCCGCCATCTCGAGAGCACCCGTGCATGAATGCGTCAGCAAAGCCTTGCCAGACTGAAGCTCAGTTTGTAACCACTGCTCGCACAGTCGGGAGAATTTTCCGTCACCTGAAAGGTGGCGCAGCTCAATTGCTTCTTTGATATTGCGAAGCTCATTTCCAGTTGCATGTGGAATGTTAAAGGGAACTTTCATCACTTGTCCTGAATTACTGGTTTAGCGCGAGACGCTGACCTGAAGAATAACAGAGATCATTTTCTTAACTGTGAGAACCGTTTAGGTTTCCGCCAAGCAGCCATCTGACCGACGGGCAACAATTAAGCAATTGTAATCAGACACAGATGACAACTATTTGTACAAATCAGTGACGACCACGGTGAACTCGTACAAATGTTCATTTCGATACACGTTTACTTTCGCGCCAAATTTGTCTTTGCATAATTGTTCGTAGTGACTTGAGTCCCCGTAAAACAAATGTTCTCGACGATAAGATTCAGCTGTTGGCTGATTCAGCATATTGAATGAAAAGCCCGCGGTGCTTGCAGCGCACATTGTCTCTAATAGACCTTCAACAACATTCGCCCACTCTTCCAAAGGAGTATCTAGCTTTACATTGAGGATACCGCTACTGACGGTAAAGTCGGACTTTTGGGGTGTACCTGATTTTATAAAAACGCAATTTGCGGATTTTTCAAATTTTTTCTTGGACGCTCGAATCATTTCGTCTGAGATATCGTAGCCGTAGTATGTGTCAAAAGGGATTTGACTTGTTAGCAAATAATCGGCAAAGGCACCATAACCACATCCCATGTCATTCACATTGAAGTGTGTTTGCCCTCCAAACAATTTTGCAAGCAAAGAAAACCGGATGACTTGAGTCTCCTCATTTTTCCAATCTACGCCCTGAGCCGTTGGGCCGTGAGCTTTTAGCTTGTCATCGTAATAAGTTTTGATTTTCTCAACTAGTTCTGATTTCATTTCAAATCTCGTCTGCATGTACTTTGCTATCAAAAGTTTGTAAGTATGATGCCGCCTTATCACCGACATTGAAAAACAAGTCGATGATACTCACTGCATGTTCAAATGGTGGATGCACCTGCGGATACACGGGATAATTGTCATAGGTCATCCAGCGAACCTCGACCTGATTGCGCTGCATCAGCTCTTCATCCATGTAGCCTTTAGCTGATGGGCCAGAATAATAAACGTTTGCTCCTACCTGTAGACACATGTCCATTAGACGCTCTGTTTTACCTGAACTTATCAAATATTCACGGCTATCTGTTATTCGAGTTTTTATGTCCAATAGATTGCATATCTGTCGCAAGAATAAAGCATTAACCTCAGACAGACGAGGCTTCGTGGCTGCTTCTTCGTAGCATCGTTGAAATATGGGCGCAAATTCTTTAAAGAAAGGAGCTTTAGCGTAGTTATGGGAAATTGTTTGCCAGTGTTTTTCTGCCCACTGAGTGCCATCGATGAGGATCGTGTCAATCGGAGCTTCGAAATTCCCTTTCGACTGCACAGGCACAGTAAGCCAGACCGACTCTTTGGCTGTCTTGATCCGATTTCGGCTACGCCAGTCCCGTCTTGTGTATTGAACGCAATCGAACAGTACAAATTCGTCGACCAGATTGATCAAATCAAAATATCCCTTCCACGGGATATAGCTAGATTGCACAATTGCGCAAGTTTTCATCTGAGTCGATAGCCTCTGGCACAGTCAAGGAGGTCCAGTTTATTCTAAATCCGGCGATGAGCCCTGAACATTTACTTATTGCATCCGCGTTAGAGCAAAATATAAGCTTTCTGAATCTAATAGCTCGCCTCAATCAGTTAGCCCCACGTAAGGTTACGTCAGCATCGGTGAGTATTGGCATCGTCAGCAGAGTCTTGGTTTTAAAATTAGTTGTCTTATTTAGCCCCAGGGTCGAAGCAAAACTTTCAGACTTGATCGAATCTCCGACAGCTTCCACATCGGCGTAGTCGGGATTAACATGTTCAACGCGTGGGCTGACTGCTTTAGGGGCAGGTTGGCTTTCTTTATACATTTTTTGAACATCCGCTTCGGAATATAGCGTCGGCGCCCAGGTCGGAATCTGAGGTCCAAAAGGATCCATCGGGTTTTGAATCATCATAATCGGCGACTGTGCCGACACCGAATCGTCTTGACGAGCCAGTGATTTGAATTTTTCGAGCAAGGAAGTTTTGCGAGCAGGTTTACGCTTTATCGCTTCATTTGCCAATGCTGGTCTCAGATTTGCAAATGATTCCTCTTCGCTAAAGGCAACTTTCGTTGTGTCAGACGATGGCAATGATGAATTAGGTACCGGTTGTCCAGTACTTGGTGCACCGGAAGGAGTGGGAACGTCTTGAACCCCGTTAGATGGCGGGTTTTTAAACTCTTTGCGCATCTGATTCATGATGCTGCCAACGGCAGGCTTAGCGAAGGCAATTCTGATGCCGCTATAAAGTCGAAAATCGAAACCGCTCAATCCAGCTGTTCGGTTGGAATGCCAGTTCCAGATGGGTTCTGCTCGGATGAAACCAACTACATTAGGATAGCGTTTGACGATCGGTCGAAAAAGTTCTATATCTGCAATCATTTCATCATTGCCATGCGCCGGCACAGAGTGGCTAAATGTTGGGTCACGAAAGTTGGTGATAAAAGTATCTGTGACCGAAAGTGTGGTTGCACCCAAACTGCGAAGAATACCTACCGTATAAAAGGGGTCGAGTTCACGAGTTGGAGCTACAAATGCGTTTCCGCCTCGCATCTGCATTTGTATGTTGATAAAACCAAATGTATGGGGCGTAAGAGAACGACTGAGCAACATACCGGGAATGTAGTCGAACTGATGCAGGCGACTCTGTTGCCACAATTCTCGTGCTTGCAAGTCGAATTGTACGTTGGTGCGCCCTACCTGGCGGCTGTGTCTTGCACCGATAGAAAGTGACTGTGTCGTCGGCAGTGTCAATCGAGCGGTACCAGGGCCGGTATCACCGTAAACGTCCTTAATCATAAAATAGTTGGTATAAATCCCAGTATTTTTGAAGAAGTTATAGCCGACTGTCATATTCGGGAAGACACGAAAAACAATGTCACGCCTTGGCTGATTTGCAGTCAAAAATACGTTTGATTCAAATCTCATATTAACTTCAGTTGAGGTATTGAACCATAAGTTTGCCGGCAGCTTTTTAAATAAGTAAAGGCTGGGACCGGGCCGAAACATTTCGCTTTCTTCACGCAGACGAATAGGCGTGACATCTGTAGGCAGTGGTCCCGTAGGGACAACAGGAGCGGGCGCCGTCTGAGCTATGGCACCGCCAGGCTGCGTCAAAATGCACAACCCGCTCAATGTCAGAAGATAGTTTCCAGCGCGCCTACCGAGTTTCAGCGTCTTCTTGCCTCGATACGAGTTCTTAAGGTAGCAGAGACTGTGCTAAATGTCAGGCATGGAGGCTCTTCGCATCCTTTCTTGAGTTAACAATACTTTTGCAAGAAGAAAGCAGCGCAGATACTTGACTATCGACGCGAGCAACTGCTCTGGGCAGAGTGTCATAATTCGACTAATTTTCCGAAGCTGCTGCTATTTTAGGGAAACTCTTTTCTGTCGGCGGACAATTTTGAAGAATTTTTTGAACAAAATTTCAGTCAAAGTGCAACAGGTTCTGGGACGCAGACCCGAAACTGAGCATTCAAATGCAGGCGTCGATCGCATAAGCGTTTTGTCGAAAAACATTAAATTCGCCCAACTGGATTCCGAAACGCAAACAAAAATTCTTGAAACGCCAGGACTCTTCGATGCTCAGTGGTATCTGGTTTCTTATCCAGATGTCGCAAAGAGCAGCATAGATCCACTCGAACACTTTTTTGACGTTGGAGCATCCGAGGGGAGAAACCCCAGTCCTGTGTTCAACACCAAATGGTATGCGGAGCAGGCAGGTTTTTCTTACGCGCAAGAAAATGCGTTGCTACATTATTTGGCAAACAACTCCACGAACAAGATCAGTCCGTGCCCGCTATTTGATTCACACTTTTATTTGGAGAATTATTCTGACGTTCAAGAAGCGGGAATTAACCCGTTTAGCCATTATATGAGCGGTGGCGCAAAAGAGCGACGCCGACCTAACGATGTTTTCTTACCAATTTGGTACGCAGAGAACAATCCAGATGCAGAAAATCCACTCGTTCACCATTTGAAAACAAAATCAATCTTCAGCCCTCTTTTCAATCAAGACTGGTATAAAAAGCGTTACGCCAATGCCCTCGATGACAGTTCCTCTCCCCTGGCTCACTACCTTGTTTTTGGACGTAAAGCAGCTTTTTCGCCAAACCCTTATTTCGACGCGCTCTGGTATCAGCAACAGTATCGCAAACAGATCGAGTCAGACGACCCATTCGCTCATTTCATTCGCACAGGCGATTCCTCTGGTTTTTCTCCTGGCCGAAGTTTCGATAGCAAATGGTACCGCTGGCGGCATGCGGATGCGGGGAGTTCTGATATTCCACCTTTCCGACATTTCATCACCTCCGGCGAGCGGGAAGGGCGAGAATTTTCAAGTGTGGGAGCACATCGAAGAAAAGTTTCGGACATTGCCATTCCCAAAGAATGTATAGACCAGCAATACTTTTTAAAAGAAGCACTTGAGCGTGAAGCTTGTCACTTGAATGAAGAATTTCCCCTGACGAAGCCGACAGTGATTGCCTTCTATGATTTGACTTTTCCGTCTGACGAGTGTTTTTCTAAACCCAGTCTCTTTACTGGACACTATCAGCCAAGAAAAAGGAAATTACCAGCTATCCCAGACACGAGAGAGAGGTTCAGTGCAGATTGCAAACTCGCAAAGAAAACCGGCATTGATGTATTTTGTCTGGAGATAACGGCAGACATAAATTGCGATTTGGTCCAATCTTTAAGAGAAAAAATGAATTCGGAGTTTCGGATCTGTTTGAGATTCGATACTATCGCAAGCATTGAGGCGAAGCTCCATCAACCTACGTCTTGTCTTAAGTCAGTTCTAAACAATCCAGCCTATTTCGTGATTGATTCAAAACCAGTCCTTTTCATCAGGCAAACAATCAATGCCAGTCAGGAAGAAACGCTCGCTGATTTGAAGAAAGAAATTCTTGAGCACTGCGGTTGCCAGCCCTTTATTGTCGCTTCTTACGATTCTTTAGAACAATCATCAAATGTATGCGATGCATTTCTGCATGATCCTTCGAATGTTGATTCCATGCAACGATTTGACCATCTTAACGAGCGTATAGGCTTGCGCTCTGATCTATGCGGCGCTGTCGGCTATACAAGTATGTTATTGGACAGCTTGCAGGCGACTAGACGGCGAAAGCCAGTAATAAAAACCGTGGTCCCGTCCTTCGACAATGCAAAAACGGGAGGCTTCCTCACCATCGGTAGCAAGCCCAAGCGCTATGAGTTCTGGTTGAATGCAGCTATAAGCTATAGCCGCACGGATACTGTATGCAGTGTCTCTTTAGTGTGTCTGAATTCTTGGAACGATTGGCAAAATGGATCTTACGTCGAGCCCGATGCACATTTCGGTTTTGCATATTTGAATGCCACAAACCGGGCAATAACAGGCAATTCTAACGTGCATTTCGACGCTCTGGCTGAATCATCTCAACGATTGAAGCTCCTTTTGGTAGGTAAGACAGCCGATAAATGCTCAGAAACTTTGCTGTTGTTAAAACTGGCACGCTTGATGAAGCGCTCATTCGGTCTGGAGCCAGTCGTTCTCTTATTGCACGGTGGGCAGCTTCTAAGTGAATTCGAGAGCCTAACTGCCACTTTTGTCGTCGATGAAATGTCAAAAGACTTTATTGGACATGCCCAGCAGCTACTTCGAGACGGATTCAGAAATGTCATTTGCAATTCTGTCCAGACCGGCAATATGGCAAAAATACTGGCTACGCTTGGATTTGATGTCATAACTCTGGTGCACCCGACAATAGGAGAAACTGATTCGAGTGCTCAGGAAGAAGTTCTAGTTTCGGCTCTCAAATTCTCTCGATTGCTCGTATTTTCGTCTGATGCTGCACTAGCATCAATGCAATCGAAAACAACGCTTCACTTAAAAAACCATGTGGTAAGCGCATGTCCAGCTGACATTGGCGAAACAAAAGCAGACACTGATCTAAGGAACTATGCCTTTGATCTGCTCAAACTATTCGACCCGTCATTGATCAAGGTGTCAGTCGCCGTACCAAATTACAACTACTCTCGCTACCTGAAGGCAAGATTAGATTCAATCTTTGCGCAGACATATCCCATCTACGAATTTATAGTGTTGGACGATGCCTCCAGCGATGACAGCCTTGAGGTCTTAAATGAATTGCACAAGCAAGGAGACAGAGACTTCCAAATCCTTCCTAACAAAACTAATTCTGGCTCGGTCTTTAAACAATGGCACAAATCGACTTTAATTTGTTCCGGCGAAGTTATTTGGATAGCAGAGGCAGATGATAGTTCTTCTCCTGAATTCTTGCGCGCGCTCGCGACTAGATTCTATGATAATCCCGAATTGAACCTGGTCTTTGCCAATAGTAGCCAAACGGACGAAAATGGAGAACTTCTTTCGGATAACTATGATGAATACTACAGATCTTTCAAAGGGCTAGATTTCACCAGAAATTTCGAAATTGATGGTAAGACGTTTCTTGCAAAAGCGCTGTCTGTCAAAACGGCAATTGCAAACGTCAGTTCCGCTTTGATCAGGCGAGACTCTCTCTTAGCTGTAATAGACGAAATGCAAAACACCCTGGGGCAACTGAAAGTAGCCGGAGACTGGAGAATTTATATAGAACTATGCAAACGGGGTGGAAAAATCGGCTTTATCCGCGAGCCATTAAATGTGCATAGACGGCATAGTGGTAGCGTCACTCACTCGTCCAAGAGTGACCTATTGATCAGAGAATTGAGGACGATTCACGATTTGGCGTATGCCGAAATTCGCGATCCAGTTCTAAGGGAAGAGCAAATGGCCTATGTGGAATTCGTTGAGAATGCCCACGCAGAACGTGAAAGCTCCACAATTCGCAAATGAAAACACGAAGTGCTAAAACTCAAGACTCAAACAGCGAGACATAAAATGCCCGATACTCACACCACGCAGCCGAAAAAAAATCACCGTTTGGTGCCTACGACATTCGAGGCGTCTATGGAGAGACAATTACCGAAGCCTTCGCTTACAGCCTGGGCATCGCTCTCAGCACACACCTGGGAAAAGGCAAATTGATAGCCGTTGGTCACGGCTCAAGACTGTCGTCGCCAGCTCTCACACAGGCGCTTATATCTGGCATTGAAGCCGCTGGCAATAAAGTTGAAGGGCTTGGTCTGGCCTCAACTCCGCGCGTCTACTGGCACGGCTCACAAAAGCAGTTTGCAGGCTCTTATGTTCAGTTTGACATAAGCGCAAGAATCTGTTTTCTGGCGCCGTTCAATTTACGAGCGCGCAGGCAACGCAGTCGACAAAAGTCATGAATTACTATAACCTTTGGCTGCGATTTCACAGCGCTGGCGCTACATTTCTGGCTGTAAATGAAGTTTACGGATTATTTCGCCTTTATCCTACCCAAAAGACCAACACCATTTGGAAAACTGTTGGATTACCAGAAATTACTAGGCTACAGACAGAGTTCCTCGGGCGAGCCTTTTCCGAATCAGAAATACTGGCTACAGATGACAAGTTCGTTTTTGGTGCCGACCCACGCCATGAGCCGAGAGGGCTTGCAGCAGGTCAACAAATATGGCAGTGTTTCCTAGAGCATAAAAAACAATGCCTGAATGGACATCCAATCGACCAATGGTGGAGTGGCAGTTGAAATGAGACCTCTTAGAGTGCTGATTACAAACATCGCCTTGAGTGGTCGAAGTGGCACCGAAACGGTTGCTCGCGATCTGGCCATCGGCTTAGTACGGCGCGGGCATTTGCCAATTCTGTACAGTCCGCTCTTGCAACTGCCTGGGAATGCTCCTGGTGTCATAAACGAAATCAGGGAAGCGCTCATTCCTGTTACCGATGACCTAAACACCATAACTGTGCGCCCAGATTTAATTCACGGCAGTCATCTGCACGAAACCATGACAGCCTGTCTCCATTTTCCAGATGTGCCCGCGGTGTGGACATGTCATAGCTGGGATGGTCCACACGATAAAGTACCTGCAATTCCAAACATCAAGAAATTCATTGCCATTGATGCAAGCTGCATGGAAAGACTGCTTTGCGAAGAGTCGGTAAAGTCTGAACGAGCACAGCTAATACCTAACTTCGTGAATTTAGAAATATTCAAGCAGCGAGAGACTTTACCAGAAAAACCTAAAAAAGCTCTCGTGCTCAGTCATTATGCTTATGCGGATAGCCCGTGGTATCAGAATGTTCTTGAAGCTTGTAAACAAGCAGGCCTTGCAGTTGAGACATACGGTTCTGGTGTGAGCAAAATCTGCTCGAATCCCGAGAAACTTTTTCTGGAATATGACATTGTTTTTGCCGTTGATAGAACAGCGTTGGAAGCACTGGCCGTCGGTTGTGCAGTGATCATCCTGGGTCAGCCAGGGCTTGGTTCAATGGTCAAAAGCAACGAATGCAAATCACTGTACCAGCAAAACTTTGGTCGCAAATCAATTACGAAAGAGGCGACTGCAGAAAATATTCTGCTCGAAATTGAAAAATATGACCCGGTCGACACGCAAAGAGCATCTGCGTATATTCGCCAACAAGCAAATGCTGATATTTATTTGGATAAAGTGATTGAGCTTTACGAAAGCGTCGTGAACAATTCAAACAACGTTCACGTCGTTTCAGACGCAAATCAATTCCTGAAAATCGCATCGAGTTATTGCGCAAATTTATCTGCTGCTGTACGAAATCGTATTCTTGGCAATGTCGAAATCGAAAAATTGCACCATCAGGTCTCAGGCTCCGCCCAGCTTTTAGAAAAACGAAATCGGCAGCTGGAAGAATATAGAACTGAGCTTGAGAAAATCGAGAAATCCAAAGAGAAATTGAAAGCAGATCTGCAAGAAAATATAGAAAAGTCTCGATTGCTTATGCAAAATCAAAACACGCAGCTGCGACAACTCGAAGAGCTAAAACTAGAACTTAAACGCGTCAATGAGCAGCTTGACTCTATCAAAGGCTCGAAGACGATGATTATTAAAGATCGCATCTTCAGAGTACTCGGAGCCAAGTGATGGAGCGTTTCGGCGCATCACTCTGTGAGAACTGAAAAAATGCGCCGTCGCAAAAAGCTCGGGCTAAATCTTTCCGCTTGCAACTTCGATCGCTCCGCAAGTCTCAGGCGTAATTTTGCGTCTGCTTGCAGCCTCTCTATTGCAGCCTGGAGAAGCGCCGGGTCCGGTTCATCGACGACCCAACCAAGCTCATTCTCTTGAAAGTACTTAGACAATGCTGAACCTTTTGGTGCGTGAACCAGTATTGGTGTCCCGCTAGCAAGATATTCGCCTGTTTTACCGGGCATAGCCGTCATCAATGTTTGAGTGATATCAGATTTAAATGCTAACGGCAAAAAAAGGATATCGGCTTCAATCTGCACTCGAAGAATTTCCAATTCAGAAGCAACAGGATGCCATATGAGAAGCGGCGATAACAATTCATACTCTTGCATTGATGAAGTCGGCTGTGGTGAATAAACATGAAACTCGCATGGAGTCTGAATAAGTTCAAGCGCTCGAAGTAAATTTTGCATGGCGTCAGCTTGGGCATGATAAACAGAGCCCGTATAGCAAA
>Ga0182030_10016672_pt1 | contig 14280 bp, 11 predicted proteins | sample 812S3MmetaG_FD_121299 | JGI IMG/M metagenome (GOLD analysis project Ga0182030, IMG submission 121299) | Permafrost microbial communities from Stordalen Mire, Sweden - 812S3M metaG (Illumina Assembly) | ecosystem: Environmental > Terrestrial > Soil > Wetlands > Permafrost | place: Sweden...
CCATCCGGCGGTGCGCTGTGTGGCGCCCACTTTGATTCAAGAGAACGGCGTGGATGCTCGCCCGATCGAGGACAAGCGCGCGGAACTAGCCGCACTGCCGGCCGATTTCCTGCTCAGCGCGACCGAGGTGGACGAGCTGCGCGCGATCGGCGACAACACCGGCAGCATGGCCCTGAAGGGTGCCAACCCCGTCCACGAGGGCGAGCCGCGCCCGGACCGCTGGGAGATGAGCGACGAGCTCGCGGAGCTCGCGGAGCGCTGGAAGATCGCGCCGGAGCGCGACCTCGCCCAGCTCTCATAGGCCCCGGCCGCGTAGGGCCCCGCAGTGTCCGCGGCTGGCCCCGGCTGGCCGCTCGGCCCGGCCCTACTTCCCCTCGAAGTGCGGCGCGCGTTTGCCAAGGAATGCTGAGATGCCCTCCTTGGCGTCCGCGGAAGCAAACACCGACGCGAAGGCGCCCTTCTCCGCCTCGATCCCCTCGTCCAGATCGCCGGCGGCGGAGACGCGCTTGATCTGCTCGAGCGCGAGCGGCGCCTGGGAGGCGAGCTTGCGCGCCCAGGAGAGCGCCGTGTCGAGCAGTTCGTGGTCTTCGACGACACGATTGGCGAGTCCCATCTCGAACGCCTCGTCGGCGAGGATCGGATCGCCCACGAGGTTCATCTCGAGCGCCTTGTTCGAGCCGACCAGACGCGGCAGGCGCTGTGTGCCGCCGAAGCCCGGAATGATGCCGAGCTTGATCTCGGGCTGGCCGAACAGCGCCGAACGCGCGGCGATCCGCACGTCGCATGACATCGCGAGCTCGCATCCGCCACCGAATGCCAGGCCGTTGACCGCGGCGATCGTCGCGATTCCCTCGCTACCGAGTTCGCGGAACAGTGCGTGGGCCTCATGAATCAGCTTCTCGCCTCCCACCTCGTCCATCGCGGTGAAGGCCTTGATGTCGGCCCCGGCGGAGTAGAGGAACGGGTTGGAGGAGGCAATCACCAGCGCGTGCACACCGGAGGACTTCACCTGCGCCCAAACCTTGCCGAGATCCTCGATCACCTGCGGGGAGATCGAGTTCATCTGGCCGTTCGCCAGCCACGCGATCGCGACACCGTCGGAGCGCGTCTCGAGCTTGATCACCTCCGCGGGCTGCTCAGCGTCGGGCCGGGGATAGGCGTAGAAGCCCTGACCGCTGGCCTGGCCGAGGCGGCCCTGGGCGACGAGCCGGCGCAGGACCGTCGGCGGGGTGAAGCGCTCGCCGTGGCGCTCGGCCGCGTTCTCGAGGCGCTCGAGGATCTTGTCGAGGCCTTCGACGTCGGCCTTCATGAACGGCGGCAACAGGCCGCGGCGCGGATCGAGGCCGGCGCCGGCCATCATCCCGAAGTCGATGTCGCGGTGGGTAGCGACGCCCTCCTCGAGCACCAGACAGGCCTCGACGAACGTCTTCAGGCTCAGCAGCTCTACCAGCTCGGCCACGTCGGGCTCGGCGTCGCCGTCGATGTTCGGCTCCCCGTCGGAGTAGAAGCCGTTACCGCCGGTCTTCGCGCCGAGCTTACCCTCGCCGACCAAGCGCTGCATGCCCTTCGGGACATAAAAACGCTCATTGCCGTAGGACTCGGCGAGGTGCTCGGCGACGTGCAGGACGGTGTCGAGACCGAGCAGGTCGACCAGGTAGTAAGGGCCGATCGGGACGACGCCCGCGGCGCCGACGCCCGCGTCGATCTGCTTGATCGACAATTTCTTCTCCTCCTGCTCGCGCCAGACCTCGGAGATGCCAGCGTTGAGGATCCGATTGACGACGAATCCCGGCACCTCGGCGCAGGTGATCGGCTGCTTGCGAATCGCCTGGGCGAAGGTGACGGCGGCGCCGACGGTCTCCGCCGCGGTCTCCTCGCCCTCCACGATCTCGATCAGCGGCATGATCGAGGCGGGGTAGAAGTAGTGGAAGCCGACGACCTGCTCGGGACGAAGCGTCGCTTCGCCGATCTCGGTGATCGACAGCGAGGAGGTGTTCGAGGCGAGGATCGCGTGGCCGGGCGTGGCCGCGTCGAGCTCGGCGAAGACGCTCTGCTTGATCTCGATCTTCTCCGGCACGGCCTCGATCACGAAGTCAACGTCGCCGAAGTCCGCGTAAGAGGTCGTGCCGTGGATCCGCCCGAGCACCTCGGCGATCTGCGCCTCGCCCTGCTCGGCGGTGAGCCTGCCCTTCTCGACGAGCTTTCCAATCTGTCCCGAGGTGACGTTACGGGCCTCATCGAGGCCCGCCTGGACGAGCGCGTCGTCGATGTCCTTCAGCACCACCGGGATCCCGGCGGCCGCGATCGTCTGGGCGATCTGGCCGCCCATCGTCCCGGCGCCCACGACAGCAGCCTTGAATACGAACATCTATCGCTCTCCCTGTTTAGTGAGAAGTGCGTGTAACCATCGTTATACGCACTCTTAAAAGTGGAACTCAAAGCCGAGGACCTCTGACCGAGGCGCAGGCAATTCGCAAGAAACAGCCGGTCGCGCGGAGCCTAGCGTGCCCGCTAAGCGGAGGGAGGCGAGTCGGCTACCGGGACCGACCGCAGCTCGCGCACGACGGGAGGCGGCTCCGCCCCGGCCTCGGCGCCCGCGACGGGATCGGGGAGTCCCCCACCGCCGGCGCCACCGATCCAATCCCGCAGGAACAGATCGCAGGCCGCCACGTCGAGCGGACGCGCGAATAGAAAACCCTGGCCCGAGTCGCAGTGCTCCTCCTTCAGCAGCGCCAGCTCGCGCGACTGCTCGATGCCCTCCGCGAGCGTCTCGATTGAGAGCGACTTGCCGAGCTGGACGAGCGTGCGGATCAGGGTGTCCCCTTCCGGGTCCTGGCTGACGCGGGAGATGAACGAGCGGTCGATCTTCAGCGCGTCGACGGGGAAGCGCTGGAGATAGGCGAGCGAGGAGTAGCCGGTGCCGAAGTCGTCGATCGCGATTCGCACCCCGAGCGCCTTGATCGCGACGAGCCGCCGCGCGGTCTCTTCGGCATTGCTCATCAGCGTCGTCTCGGTGATCTCGAGCGTCAGCGCACCAGGCTCCAGGCCACTTTGCGCCAGCGCCTCGCGTACCTCGGCGACGAACGCGTCGGTGTCGAGCTGACGGGCAGAGACGTTCACGGCCATACCGACGCCGAAACCGTTGCGCCGCCAGGCCGCTCCCTGCATGCAGGCCATGCGCAGCACCCAGTTGCCGACTTCACAGATCAGGCCGGTTTCTTCGAGCAGCGGAATGAAATCGTCGGGCTGCACGATCCCTCGCACGGGGCTGCGCCAGCGGATCAGCGCCTCCATCCCGGTCGGAGTCATCTCCTGCAGGTCGAACGTCGGCTGGTAGACGAGAAAGAACTCTTCGTTCTCGAAGGCAACGCGCAGGTCCATCTCGAGTTCCATGCGGCTCTGAACCGCGTCCTGCATGCCGGACTCGAACACGACATAACGGTTCTTGCCGTCCCACTTCGCTCGGTACATCGCGATGTCGGCGTCGCGCAGCAGCTCTTCGGCCGAGACCCGGTCGCCGGCCGCGATCCCTACGCTCGCCGTGACCGCGAGGCGAGTCTGCTCGGCGCCCTCCAGCTCGAACGGCTGCTTGAGCGCATCGAGCAGGCGTTCGGCGATCATCTCCGGGCCGGAGTCGAGCGACATCCCTTCGGCAACGATCACGAACTCGTCGCCGCCGAGGCGCCCGAGCGCGTCGATGTCGCGCACCACGCCATCCAGACGCGCGGCCACAGCCCGCAGCAGTTCGTCACCGACGCCGTGGCCGAGCGTGTCGTTGATCGACTTGAAGTTGTCGACGTCAACGAACAGCGCCGCGACGGGAGTCTTTGAGCGGCGCGAGCGCACCAGCATCTGCTCGACGCGGTCGAGTATCAGCGTGCGGTTGGGCAAGCCCGTGAGCGCGTCGTGGGTCGCGAGGAAGGCGAGCTCCTCCTGGCGGCGCGTGAGCTCCTCGTGGGAGCGCTGGCGCTCGGACTCGAAGGACTGGCACATCCGCACGAGCGTGACGTCGAGGCTGCGCTTCAGCATGCCGAGCGCCCAGGCGAGCACCTCCCCCGGGATCTCCAGCTGCGCGGCGGTCTCGCAGAGGATCTCGTCGACCGCGTCGCGCCAGCGCAAACAACGCTTGGTCACCTCGTCCAGCGGCGCCTCGCGCTGGGCGGCGAGATGGCCGAAGATCCGCCACGACTCCCTGCCGACATCGCGCGCCACGTCGGCACCCTCGCCGCCCATCCAGCGCGCGACCGCGAGCGTGGAGACCGTGCCGACGCGCACGAAGCTCTCTTCGACGACCGCGTCGAGCGTGGGTCCCGAGCTCGCCGAGCGGCGGCGGATCCCCTCGACGACGTCGTCTGTACGTGCGCTCAGCGCCTCGCCGAGCCGGCGCAGCTGCATGGCGTCGATCGTCACGGCGACGGCTGCGTCACCGGCGCGCTCGACCGGCGCAGGCGACCGGTGCGGGGGCGGCCCCCCGACGGCATCGATCTGTACTTCTCCCCGACCCATGGTCGAGCGGATCGGCAGATCGTAAGAGTTCCTTTAACTTTGGTTTAGGGATGTAAACGCAGCGTCTACCGAAAGCAGACACCAAGCACGGGAGGCCTGCGCGCCGTCGTCCGGCGCGCAGGCCTCCGACTGGGACTTCCGTGCTAGACGGCGACCGCCGCCGGCTCCTCGACACGCCGCGGGAGCAGTGTTTCGCGCGCGATCACGAGGCGCTGGATCTGCGAGGTGCCCTCGTAGAGCTGCATGATCTTCGCGTCGCGGAACAGCTTCTCCACTGGGTAGTCCTTGATGAAGCCATAGCCGCCATAGACCTGGACGGCTTCCGTGGCGGTCTTCATCGCGGTGTCAGCGGCAAAGCGCTTGGCGTGCGAGGAGACCAGCGTGTTGCGTTCCCCGTTGTCGAGCATCGTGGCTGACTTCCAGGTCATCAGGCGAGCTGCCTCGATCTCGGTGGCCATGTCGGCGATGATGAACTGGATCGCCTGGTGCATCGCGATCGGCACGCCGAACTGGACACGTTCGCGCGAGTAGTCGGTCGCGAACTCGAAGGCCGCGCGGGCGATGCCCGTGGCCATCGCCGCCACACCCGGGCGGGTGCGATCGAGGGTCATCATCGCGAGCTTGAAGCCAGCGTTTTCCTCGGCGAGCAGGTTCTCGGCAGGGACCTCGACGTCGTTGAACGAGATCGTCGCCGTGTTCGACGCGCGCTGCCCGAGCTTGTCCTCCTTCTTGTCGACGACCACGCCCCAGTCGCGCTCGACGACGAACGCGGAGATGCCGCGGTGACCGGCCTCCTTGTCCGTCTTGGCATACACGGTGTAGTAGTCCGCGTAGCCACCGTTCGTGATGAAGCACTTGGAGCCGTTGATCACGTACTTGTCGCCCTGCTTCACGGCCGTCGTGCGCATGCCCGACACGTCAGAGCCGGCGTCCGGCTCGGTCAGGCAGAAGGAGGCGAGCTTGGGCGATTCGGTCAGCATGCCCAGGTACTTCTTCTTCGTCTCCTCCGAGCCGCCGAGCATGATCGGCGCGGTCGCGAGACCGTTGCAGCCCAGGGAGGTCTGGATACCGGAGCAACCCCAGGAGAGCTCCTCCTCTATCAGGCAGCCATCGAGGTAGCCGGCACCGGCGCCGCCGTACTCCTCGGGGATGTGCGAGTTCATCAGGCCGACATCCCAGGCCTTCTCGATGATGTCCTGCGGCCATGTCCCGTCCTTGTCGTACTCCCAGGCGACGGGGCGGATCTCCTTCTCGGCGAAATCGTGCGCCATCTCGCGCAGGTTCTTCTGCTCGTCTGTGAGCGTGAAATCGACCATTCTGCGTGCTCTCCTAAGGGGCCGGCGCGGGAGCGGGCCACGAGAGCGGGCCACCGCGCGAGAATAGATTGACTGGTCAGTCAACGGGAAGGGTAGCGAAGGGACGGGCCCCGCTCAACTACGCAACAATCATGCAATGGTGGGGCTCCTCACGGTCGTCGTACTCGGAGTGGCCAACGTATCGCTGCTGCCGCTCGTCGTATTCGGAACGGTGGCCGTGGGGGTCGTGATGTCGATCGTGTTCCTGATCAGCGGCGAAAACGCGTACGACCAGATCGGCCAGGGCGGGATGACACGCGACAGCGATGCCCCGCCGGAGTCGGTGGGCGCGCCACCGCCGAGCTCGGCCGCGGGCCGCGCCGAGCAGGAGCGGGAGGTGCGGCAGATGCTGGGCGCGCGCAGCGCGCGGATGGTCGCCCGGGGAGAGCCGGCGCTCGACATCGACGCCGAGGTCGCCAAACTGCTCGCGCCGGCCGCGGCCGGGGGGCACGACGCGGAGCTCGAAGCGGAGGTGCGCGAACTCGTCGCGGCGAAGAACGAACGCCGCGTGCGACGCGGTCTGGAGCCCTTGGATGTCGCCGCCGAGGTGCAGCGCACCCTCGCCGAGCTCGATCCCTGAGCACGCGGATTGCATAGGGATGGTGAGGTCGGATATAAACGCGGAATGGCCGACCCACGCCGATACGAGCTCGACGAGCTGAGCATCCGCCCGGGGACATATTTCAATCCCAGACCGAGGTCGTGCTGATCGTCGACGACTCGCCCGACGTCGACCACGAGATCTTCGACGACGTCGAGCCCGGCGAGGGCGCCGACTGGGTGCTGATCTCCGACGAGGCACCGGTTGACGAGCACCGCCGTGACGAGCTGATCGAGAACTTCCAGGCGACCTATCACCCCGCAGGGGAGCTCGTGGTAGCCGGCGAAGTGGACGACGAGGACGATGTCGAGAACGAGGAACTGGAACCGGACGAGGAGATCGACGAGCTCGATTAGTCCGGCGCAACTATGTTGCGCCGTTGGGTGTTTCGGGGCTGCAATGGGCCCTGCAAAGTCGACCAGGATCGGGCATAGGATGCGCGTCGTGTGCGCCAAGCGTCTCGCGGCGATCGCCCTGGGTGCAATCGCCCTCGGCGGCGTCGCCACTCCCGCCGCCCTCGCCGGCAAGCCGATCGAAGCTCGCTCAGCGAGCGCCCTCGGGCCGGTTCGCACACCTGCGCGCGCCCGCGCCGCGGCCAGCCATGGCCCGACCGTCACCGCCGCGCTCGCGAGCCTGCAACTCAGCAGCGCGATCACGCCGGCCGCCTACCAGAAGGACTATTCGGCCTATCTCGCCGCTGTCAACTCGCTGAAGAAGCTGAGCGGCACGCGGCGCAACGAACTCGGAGCCGTTGTCGCGAACGTGCAGGCGATCGCCGCCGCCGGCGGATTCATCCCCTCGCGACTGCCCGCGCTGTTCCTCACGCTCGAACGCAACCGCACGTGGTGGACGAGCGGCTCGCTGCTCGCCTCGCGCGTGCGCATCAGCTTTCCCGGCAGCGAGCTCGTCTGGGAGTACTACGCCGGCCAGGGGATCGAGATCCAATGGCTCGGCACGTTCGGCGAGGGCAACGGCTATTACTCGGGCAACCAGAACAACAACCTCAAGCAGCTCATCTCCGAACTGATCCCGCTCGCGACCAAGCGCGCTGGGGGAATCGCCTGGGAGTACATGTTCCAGTTCGACGGTGGACTGCCGCCGTGGACGAGCGGCCTCTCGCAGGGCACCGCGCTGCAGCTGCTCTCGCGCGACTATTCGCGCTTCAAAGAACCGGCCGTCTTGACGGCCGCCCAGGAAGCACTCGGGATCTTCAAGACGCCGCCACCCTCCGGCGTGCGCGTAACGAGCTCACTCGGGGCGCACTACCTCGAGTACACCTACGCCCCCACCGACCGCATCCTCAACGGCGAAATCCAGGCGCTCGTCGGGCTCTACGAATACACCTCGATTACCAAGGACCCGGCCGGCCTGGCGCTGTTCGAAGCCGGCGACGCCGAAGAGCGCGCACGCACGCCGCTCTACAACACCGGCTACTGGTCGATGTACGACCAGTACGGCGAATCGGACCTCAACTACCACGAACTGCTGACCGAATTCCTCCAGCACCTGTGCGAACGCACGCGCAAAGGCGAGCCGCTCACTACCACACCGGCGCCAACGCCCGCGCCTGCGACGCCGGCCGCGCCGACGACGCCCTCCACGACGACGCCCGCTGGGGGCACGGCAGGGGGCCCAACGGAAACGAGCGGCGCAAGTGGCGGCGCAAGTGCCGCGCGCTACACGGCGCAGGCAGCCGCGACGACCACCACCCCGACGCAGATCGCGGGCGATCAGATCTACTGCACGACCGCCGAAGCCTTCACCGCCGATCTGCACACGCCGCCACAGATCGCCTTGATCACGACGACGCTGCCGACAAGCGCTCGCGCCGGCGTGCAGCTGTCGCTGTCGAAGGTCGCGACCGTCCACCTGACCGTCCGCCTCGGCGGCACGATCGTCTACAGCAACAGCGCAACCGTCGAACGGGGCAAGCCGAAGCTGCTGTGGCCCACCCCTTCGAAGGGCGGCTCCTACGTGATCACGCTGACCGCGACCGACCTCGCCGGCAACTTCGCGACCGCCAGCGGCACGATCACCGTCGCGAAGGCTCACTAAGGAGAGCAACGGGCGCTATAACGGGACCCACCCGTCCCAGGCGCGCCTAGACTGCGGTGCATGACACGACTCAGCAGCGCCTGGCGGGCACTGACGCCCGATCAGCGCCTCGCGGGCGCCGCCTCGGCGGCGCTGTTCGTGACGATGTTCCTGCCCTGGTACCAGCAGAACGCGGTCGTCAATGCCCCTCGTGCGGCACCGCTGCAGAGCCGCAACCTGAACGCGTTCCAGGTTTTCTCGTTCGTCGAGGCGGCCGTCCTGCTCGTCGCCGTGGCCGTGCTCTACCTACTGTTCGCGCGGGGCGAGCGGCGCTCCTTCCAGCTCCCCGGCGGCGACGGCACGGTCGTGTTCGCCGCCGGTATCTGGGTGGCACTGCTCTTGATCCTGCGCCTGTTCGACAAGCCGGGGATTACTACCCATGGCGTCGCCGCGAACGTCGGCATCCAGTGGGGGATCTTCTTCGCGCTCGCGGCCGCCGGGCTGCTCGCGGCCGCCGGCTCGCGGATGCGCGCCGGCGCCCGGCCGGAACCGCCGCTCTTGCGCCGTCCCCGGCGAACCCAGTCTCCACGCCGCCCCGAGCCACCGCTCTCCTCCCCGGGGGGCCAATCCGAGCCCCGCGACCGAGCTGCGATCGTGCTAGAACCCGAGGAGCCCCTCGCCCGCGCCGCCCGCCGGCCGCCGGCGCCACGCACGGCGCCGGTGCAGCGCGCGCCACGGCGCCCCGTCTCATCGGACGATGCCACCGTGCAGCTGTCCTTCGAGGATCACCCTCCGGACCCCGCGCCGGATCTCCTCTCCGACCCCGCACCCGAGCCCGAGCAGCGGTAGGCGCCTATCATTGCGCGGACGATGTCCGCGCCTTCCGCCTCCGCGCCCGCCTCCGTCGCAGATGTCGCCGCGGGCTTGCGCGCGGTGGGCTACCTGCCCGGCGAGTCGACCGCGCTCGTCTCCTTCCTCGCCGCCAGACTCGGCAAGCCCGTGCTCGTCGAGGGACCGGCGGGGGTCGGCAAGACCGAGCTCGCGAAGTCGCTCGCGCTGTATCTCGGCCGAGAGCTCGTGCGACTGCAGTGCTACGAGGGCCTCGACGAGGCGAAGGCACTGTACGAGTGGAACTACCGCAAGCAGCTGCTGCGGATCCAGGCGGAGGCCTCGGACACGGGCTGGGAGGCGGTGCAGGAGGACATCTTCGGCGAGGAGTTTTTGCTCGCGCGACCGCTGATGAGCGCGATCGCCTCCGAGCAGCCGGTCGTGCTGCTGATCGACGAGATCGACAAGACCGACCAGGAGTTCGAGGCGATGCTGCTGGAGGTGCTCTCCGACTTCCAGATCTCGATCCCCGAGCTCGGTCAGGTCAAGGCGCGCACGCACCCCGTCGTGCTGCTGACCTCGAACAACTCGCGCGAGCTCACGGAGGCGCTCAAGCGCCGCTGCCTGTACCTGTGGCTCGACTACCCCGAGCTCGAGCACGAGCTCGAGATCGTGCGGCTGCACGCGCCGGAGCTGTCTGAGACCGTCGCCCGTCGCCTCGTCGAGGTGGTCGGGATGGTACGCGAGCTCGACCTGAAGAAGCCGCCGTCGATCGCCGAGTCGATCGACTGGGCACGGGCGCTACTTTTGCTCGGCGCCGACGACATCGACGAGGCCGTCTTCCGGGACACGATGTCGGTGATCGTCAAGCACCGCACCGACATGGACATCGTGTCAGAGCGCGTCGGGCTGAAGCTGCGTCCGGCGGCCGCCGATGCCGCCGCCTGAAGGTCTACCGGCCCGAATCCTGGAGCTCGGCGAGGAGCTGCGCCGCGAAGGCGTCGCGGTCGGGACCTCGGAGCTGCTCGACGCGTTCGCGGTGCTGCGCGAGGTGAGCTGGACCGAGCAGGAGGACTTCCGCGAGGCGCTCGCCGCGACCCTGGCCAAGTCCCAGGAGGACCGGCGGGTGTTCGAGCTGGTGTTCGACCGCTTCTTCTTCCGCGCGGTCGAGCTCGCGGCGCTGCGCGAGGACGTGCGCGAGGGCGATCCTTCGCAGGCCCCGCCGGGCGCGATCGACCTCGACGAGCTCTCCGTCGAAGATCTCGAGGCGCTGCGCGCCCGGATCGCCGTCGCGTTGCGCGACGGATCGGAGGCGGCGATGGCCGACCTCGCGCGGATGGCGATCGCCGCCTTCGGGCGTCGCGAGGAGGGTTCGGGCGTGATCGGCGTCGACGTCCAGCGCATCCGCCGCGCGCTCGGGCTGCGCACCGAGCCCCAGCCCGAGTTGCCTGTAGAGGACCCGCGGCGCGAGGGCCTACCGCGCGACGCCCTGCGCCGCTTCGAGGCGCTGCTGCGCCGCGAGCTCGAGCGCGGACAGATCGAGCGCACCGGCAGCCTGCCGCCTGCCCGCCCGCTCGGCGAGCTCGACCGCGCGCTCCCCTCGGGGCCGCTCGCCGACCTCGCGGCCGTGCACCGCGTCGTGATCCAGCTGCGCCGCCGGCTGGCCACGCAGGGCATGCAGGCGCGTGGGCACCGCCGCCACGCGCAGGTCGACGTGCGGCGCACGATGCGAGCCTCGCTGCAGACCGGCGGCGTCCCCGTGGTGCTCAAGTACCGGCCTCGGCGGCCCAAACGCCCTGAGATCTATGTCCTCTGCGACGTCTCCACGAGCGTCACGTCGGCGTCGGTGTTCTTCCTCTCGGTGCTCCACGCGCTCCACGACTCGTTTCGCAAGATGCGCTCCTTCGTGTTCATCGAGCGAGTCTCCGAGGTCACCGACATCTTTGCCCACGAGCGCAACTTCAAAGCCGTCAGCGAGCGGATCTCCTCCGATGCCGGCGTGGCTGATATCTCCGGCTATACCGATTACGGTCGCGTGTGGTCGGAGATGCTCGAGCTGGTCGGCGAAGACCTGCACCCGCGCGCCACCGTGATCGTGCTCGGCGACGCGCGCACGAACGGTCGCGACCCCCGCGCGGACCTGTTCGCACAGCTCGCCGCGCGCGCCGGGCGCACGTTCTGGTTGAATCCAGAGCCGCGGTTGTACTGGAACTACGGGGACTCCGTGATCGCCGCCTACGAAGAGTTCTGCACCGCGTTCGAGTGCTGGACGACCGCGCAACTCGAGGACTTCGTGCGCGCGCTCACCCGGCCGGTCTCATCCGCGCTGTAGGGCCATGTGAAGATCCATCACGCGCGGTAGCATCACCGGCAGAGAAAAACAGGGGAGCTGGCGGGAACAGGCCGGCTGAGATGGTGTCCAGACCCGGCGCCGACCCTTTGAACCTGTGGGGTAATGCCCGCGGAGGGAGCCCGGTGTCGACCGAATTGCAGTCTCGCGCGTACCTGACCTCCCGAGGAACGAACGCGAACGATGGCATCGGCCTCAGCGATGTTCACCGCGCCTACCGCGATCAGCGCGGCACCTCGGTGCCAGCGCTCGCCGGCGTCTGCATGCACGCCGACCACGGCGAACTGCTCGCGGTGGTCGGTCCCAGCGGGTGCGGCAAGACCACGCTGCTGGAGCTCATCTGCGGCCTGCAGGCTCCCGATCGAGGCCTCGTCGAGTGCGCGCCGGCGGCGTTGATGGCGCAGCGCGACCTGCTGCTGCCGTGGCTCTCGGCGGTCGACAATGCCGCGCTCGCCCTGCGCATCGCCGGCCGCCCGCGCGAGCAGGCCCGCGGCAGGGCCGGGGAGCTGTTTGCCGAGCTAGGCCTACAGGGTTTCGAGCGGGCGCACCCGCACGAGCTCTCCGGGGGAATGCGCCAGCGTGTCGCGTTCCTGCGCACTTTGCTCTCGGGCAAGCCCGTGCTCTGCCTCGACGAGCCGTTCGGCGCGCTCGACGCGATCACCCGCGCGGAGATGCAGGGGTGGCTCGGCCGCGCGCTGCAGCGCGAGCCGCGCACGGTCGTGCTCGTCACACACGACGTCGAGGAGGCGATCGTGCTCGCCGATCGCGTCGCCGTGCTCTCCCCTCGGCCCGGCCGGGTGCGCGCGGAGATCGAGGTGGACCTACCCCATCCCCGCTCGCGCACCGATCCGGCGGTGATCGCCCTGCGCGAGCAGGCGCTCGTCGCGTTGGGGATGGGAAACGCGTGAGGCGCCGCGTCATCGACGCCGCGCCGGCACTCTTGCTCGTGCTCGTGCTGCTCGGCGCCTGGGAGCTCTACGTCGACTCCGGCGCCACGAGCTCCTCGATCCTGCCCGCGCCCCACACGATCGCCGAATCTCTCTGGGGCAACGCCGGCCTGCTCGGCCACAACCTCGCGATCACCGCCGAGGAGGTCGTGCTCGGGCTCGGGCTCGCGCTCGCGCTCGGCTTCGCGCTCGGCGTGCTGATTCACCTCTCCCCACCCCTGCGCCGCGCCTTCTATCCCCTCACGGTCGGCTCGCAGGCGGTGCCGATCGCGGTGATCGCGCCACTGCTCGTGTTCCTACTCGGCTTCGGCCTGCTGCCGAAGCTGATCGTGATCGTCCTGATCTGCTTCTTCCCGGTCGTGGTCACAACCGTCGACGGGCTCGCCGCCGTCGACCCCGACCAGCTCAAGCTGCTGCGTACGCTCGACGCCTCGCGCCTGCAGGCGTTTCGCTTTGCCGAGCTGCCGGCGGCGCTACCCGCGGCGATCAGCGGCGCGCGGATCGCCGTCACCGTCGGCGTGATCGGAGCCTACATCGCCGAGTCCCAGACCGCGACCTCAGGCGCCTACTCGGGGCTGGGTCACGAGATCAACGCCGACCTCTCGTCGCTACAGACCTCACGCGCCTACGCAGCCGCGGTCGTGCTGTTCGCGTTCGCGATCGCCTGCTTCTACACGCTTTCTGGGCTCGAGCGCCGGCTGGCGCCGTGGGCCAACCAATCAAGAGGAGATATCCGTTGAGAGTCCTGCCGATCGTTCGTCGTCCCGCGATCCTCGCCGCCGCGTGCGCGGCGCTCGCCCTCGCTCTCTTCCTCTCCGCCTGCGGAGCCAAGCAGGACACGATCACCGCGCCTGGAGCCAAGCCCTTCACGGTGATGCTCGACTGGTTCCCGAACGCCGACCACGCGCCGCTCTACTCCGCGATCGCCGCCGGAGACTTCAGCGCCGCCGGTCTCGATGTGAAACCGGTGATTCCCTCCGAAAGCGCCGAACCGCTGAAGCTGCTCGCGGCCGGCAGGGTCGAGATGGCGATCTCCTACGAGCCCGAGCTGCTGCTCGCCCGCGACGAAGGCCTGAAACTGGTGTCGATCGGGGCGCTCGTTCAGCGTCCGCTGACCTCAATCATCGCGCTGCCCTCCTCCCACATCAAGAGCGTCGCTGACCTCGCCGGCAAGACCGTCGGGACCGCCGGCATCCCCTACCAGGCGGCCGAGCTGAAGGCCGCCCTGCAGAGCGCCGGCGTGGACCCGGCGAGCGTTCACGAAGTGAACGTCGGCTTCAACCTCGTCCCCGCGATGCTCTCCGGCAAGGTTTCAGCGACGCTCGGCGGCTACTGGAACTACGAGGCAATCCAGCTCCAGTTGTTGCACAAGCGCCCCCTCACGATTCCGATCGACCAGGCCGGCGTGCCCACCTACAACGAGCTCGTGCTGGTCGTCCGCGAAGAACAGGCGCGCACCGACGGCCAGGACCTGCGCGCGTTTCTGCAGGCGTTGACCCGCGGCGAGCGCGCGGTGCGGGCCGATCCGGCCGCCGCGGCGTCACTGCTCGTCAAAGCCAACCCCTCGCTCGAACCGAAGCTCCAGCTCGCCTCGATCCAGCAGACGCTGCCCGCGGCGCTGCCCTCCGGCGGCCATCCCTACGGCTACCAGGACCCCTC
>Ga0182030_10016675_pt1 | contig 14279 bp, 12 predicted proteins | sample 812S3MmetaG_FD_121299 | JGI IMG/M metagenome (GOLD analysis project Ga0182030, IMG submission 121299) | Permafrost microbial communities from Stordalen Mire, Sweden - 812S3M metaG (Illumina Assembly) | ecosystem: Environmental > Terrestrial > Soil > Wetlands > Permafrost | place: Sweden...
TCCGCGCTCGAGGAAGCCAAGGCCGACGTGGTTGGGATGTTCGGGCTTCAATGGCTGATGGATCACGGCGCGGTCCCCAAGACCAGCGCCCAGGGCTATTACGCATCCTACGTCGCCGGTATTTTTCGCACCGTCCGCTACGGCACCGCCGAGGCTCACGGACGCGCGGAGATGATGGAATTCAATTATCTGGCCGAGGAGAAGGCGATTACGCGCTCCGGCGGCCGGTACGCCGTGGACTACCAGCACATCCCTATTTCGATCGCGCAGCTCGCCAAAGAGCTTCTTGAGATCGAAGCGACGGGCAACCGCGCTCGGGCGGAGGCCTGGTTCCGGCGGTATGACAAGATGCCTCAGGATTTGAGCGACGCGTTGAAAGCAGCGAACAGCATCCCCGTGGATATTCAACCGGTGTTTTCATTCCCGGTGATGAAGTAATCAGCGCCGGGCGATCGGGGACCACCATCCGGGATTCTAGGCGCCTCGCGCGGCATCGAGGAACGCCTGCACTTCGCTCCCCTGCGTGGCAAACGACGTCACCAACCGCACGTACACTTCGCCTAGGGCGAGAGAATCATTCGCGGGCATGCCATCCGTGTACCATTCGTGATAATCCGCACCCGCGGCGCGCAGATGCGCATCCAGCGGCCGGGGAAGGACGGCGAACACCTCGTTCGCTTCCACCGGCCAGGGAATCCGGACGCCTGGAATCTTCGAGAGACCGTCCGCGAGCTGCTTCGCGGCCGCGTTTGCCGACCGGGCAAGATCCAGCCAATGGCCATCCTTCAACCATCCAAGGAACTGCGCTCCCAACAAGCGCCCTTTGGATAACAACTGCCCGGCGCGTTTGCGGCGCTCCGCAAAATTCGCAGCGAGCTCGCGATCGAAAAAGATCACCGCCTCCGCCGCAAGGGCTCCGTTCTTGGTCGCGCCCAGGCACAGCACGTCAACACCTGCCCGCCACGTAACATCCGCAGGCGAGCATCGAAGGCTCGCAACCGCGCTGGCGAAGCGCGCGCCATCTACGTGGATCCGAATCTTTCGCAATGGCGCTCCGGCTACCGCCGCAGTCCCGGCCGGGCGATACGAAGCAGCTGCCTCGGCCAGCGCCGCAATTTCCTCCGGGCGATACACCAGGCCGGACTCGCTCACTTGCGAAATGCTAACCGCGGCGGGCGTCACATTGTGCGGAGGGTCGGCGGGCAGACGTTCGAGAGTCCGCCGCAAATTCTCGGCGGTTATTTTTCCGTCCGTGCCGGCGACCGGAATCAGACGCGCGCCGCCTGTAAAAAACTCCGGGGCGGTGCCTTCGTCCAGCAGGATGTGCGCCTGGCGATGGCACAGAACCGCGTTCCACGGTTCGGCGATTGCGGAAAGCGCTAGGCAATTCGCCACCGTTCCCGTGGTGACGAAGAACGCGGCCAGATCGTGCTCGAAGACCTCGGCAAGCTGCTCTTCCGCCCTCTTGGTCCATGGATCGTTCCCGTAGGAACGCGCGGTACCCGAATTCGCCTCCTGCAAGGCAGCCATCACGCGGGGCGACGCGGCCGCCATGTTGTCACTGCCGAAGATCATTGTGAAATCGCTCGCTAAAGCTCATCGTGTAATCATTCGCTAAAGCTCATCGTGTAATCATTCGCTAAAGCTCATCGTGTAATCATTCGCTAAAGCTCATCGTGAAATCATTCGCTGAAGCTCATCGTGAAATCGCTCGCTAAAGCTCGCGTCCCGAGAGAACGGCCGTCTGGCGCGCTAGTTCGCCTTCGCCGGCCCGTAAAGCACTCGGCCTGGGCGGGCATTCGTCAACTTACCGTTTTCGATGACCGGCGTGCCGTTCACGATCAGGTCGCGAAACCCGACGGCATATTGATGCGGATTCTCAAACGTGGCTTTGTCGGCTACGATAGCAGGGTCGAACACGACGACGTCGGCCTTCATCCCGGGCCGGAGGATTCCGCGATCGTACACGCGGAAGCGCGCCGAAGGAAGACTGGTCATCCGGCGTACCGCGTCCTCGAGTGTCAAGGTATGACGCTCCCGAACATAGCGGCCCAGGACGCGCGCGAACGTCCCATAGCTGCGGGGATGCGGAGCTCCTACGCCAAAATGAGGAACTTCGCCATCCGAACCGATCATGGTGAAGGGATACCGCAGAATGTTTTCCGTGTCCTGCTCATCCATGGCGTGATAAATCGCCTGGCAGCCGCCCGAATGCTGGAGCTCCAGCAGCGTCTCCGCCGCGTTTTCGAGATTCAGTTGACGGCCGCGAAGCTTGGTGATCTCGGAAAGATTCTTACCGGCAAGCTTCGGGTCGAAACTGCAATTGGCGATGACGACATTCGCCGGATCTCCGCCGCCGCGATCGGTGCGAAGATTCTCCACCACGCCGGCTTTAATCTTCGCTTTCTGCATGGGAGCGTCAAGCCGTTCCACCAGCGCTTTCTGCCCGCCTTCCTGCGCCCAGGTGGGAATCAGGATCGCCGTCGACGAGCTGGACGCTGTATACGGGTACGCATCGATGGTGACATCGACCCCTCGGGCCCGGGCTTCTTCCACCAGACGGATGGTCTCTTTACTCATGCCCCAGTTCTTCACTCCGATGATCTTGTGGTGCGTCACTTGTGTGGGCAATCCGCCATCCTCGCCGATGCGGATGGTCTCTTTGACACTATCCAGAACGTGCGATGCTTCATCGCGATGTGCGACGTGTGGATACCGCCCATCGCGCCCGCCACCTTTGCAAGCTCTACGATCTCCTCAGTCGGCGTGAAATTGCCGGGGATGTAGATCAACCCGGTCGAGATTCCGAACGCTCCGTCCAGCATCGCCTGCCTGGTGATCTGCCGCATCTTCTCGATTTCGGCGGGCGTTGCGTCGCGATTCACCAGACCCAACACCTGCTGCCGGATACTACCCTGCCCCGCGAGCGTCCCGTAATTGGGTGCGGTGTGGAGCGCGGCAATTTGATCGAGCGCCGGTTTAATCGGAATTGGCGAGCTACCGTCCGGACCCTCCATCACTGTGGTGACGCCCTGCCAGATGTAATTTTTGGCGAATGGGTCGTCGAGAATCCCTCGACGCGCATGCGTGTGGACGTCGATAAAGCCCGGCGAGACCACCAGGCCCTTGGCGTCTACGCGGGTTGTGGCCGTCGCCCCGTCCAACTTTCCGATCGCGGCAATCGTATCGCCCCTGATGCCGACATCGCCAAAATACCAGGAGCCGCCGGTGCCGTCGATGATTTTTCCGCCCGAAATCAGCAGGTCAAATTGCTGGCGCGTTTGACCCGAGAGCGACGGCCGCAGGAACGCGAAACCCAGGATCAGAGCGCTGAAGCCAAGAATGCCGGCAAGAGGTGTGAACAACGGGTGTCGACGGAACATAGCGCCTATTTTGTCACCTGTCCGTGTGAGATGCTCGGCCAGCGGTTCACGCCGTTGCTTGCACCCTGGCCGCGCACCCGGGCGCTCAGCTCCGTTTGCCGCAACGCTGCCGCTTCGTGCATTTTGCGAGATGCTTAGGACATGATCCCATCGGCCCCGGCGCGTACTTTGAAACGAGGCAGCCATAAACCCCGGCCTCTCACGGAGGGTTTTTTCGCAGGTGGGATTTCTCTCCTCGCAGTCGCTCTTTTTTGTGGCCAAACGGCCGTGGGGCAGCATATACGCCCTCCGGCAGATGTTCAACAAAAAGTCGATCAGGTGTTCTCGCGTTTTGAGCTTCCGGGAAGTCCCGGTTGCGCCGTGGGCGTCGGCATCGGGGACTTGCAAGTGCTCGCTGCGGGCTATGGTTCGGCCGATCTGGAGCATGGCGTCGCCATCACGCCCGAAAGCGTATTCGAGCCGGGTTCGATCGCGAAGCAGTTCACTGCCGCGGCGGTGCTCCTGCTTGGGCAACGAGGGAAGTTATCTCTCGACGATCCGGTTCGAAAATATTTCCCCGAGCTACCCGAGTACAAGGTTCCCATCACGATCCGGAACTTGCTGAACCACACGAGTGGGCTGCGCGATTGGGGCAACGTGGAATCGATAGCGGGATGGACGCGCACCACGCGCGAATACACCATGGCCCACGTGCTCGAAATCATCTCCCGGCAGCAGGCCCTGAATTACACTCCCGGCGCTGAGTATTCCTACACCAACAGCGGCTACAATCTGGCGGCTATGCTGGTGACCCGCGTCTCCGGAATGCCATTTCCGGAATTTACGAAGAAAGAGCTTTTTGTTCCGCTGGGCATGACCTCGACGCAGTGGCGCGACGATTTCCGGCGAATCGTGCACAATCGCGCGATCGCTTATCAGAGCGCGGGAGACGATTCCTATCGCCAGGACATGCCATTCGAAGACGCGTACGGAAACGGCGGCTTGCTCACAACTGTCGGCGATCTGTTGAAGTGGAATCGCAACTTCACCAGTGCCAAGGTCGGTGGCCCGGCGTTGATCGAGGCCCAGTTGCAGCCGGGCAAATTGACCAACGGCCAGGAGATCTTCTACGCATCGGGACTGATGATTCCTCACACCACCGGCATCCTCGAAGTCAGCCACAGCGGCAGCACCGCGGGGTATAACGCGTGGCTGGGCCGGTATCCGGAGAAGGAATTGTCCGTTGCGGTGTTGTGCAATCTCGATCCCGGCAGCGCGACAACACTGGGGCATGAAGTCGCCGATATCTACCTCGGTCCAAACGTGCGTGAGAAACCTTCGCCCAAAGCCCCGGCGGTTGCGCTGCCGATTCCTAAGGACATCGCCGGGCTGTACGAAAGATCTCGAGATCATCGAACCGCGACGATTAGTACGGAAAATGGCGAGTTGCTCTGGAACGGTCGCGACGTTCTCGTGCAGATCGCCCGGAACGAGTTCGCTATGGGGACCGAGGGCGCCCATCTCCAATTCACCGCATCCGAGTCCGGTTCCCCGGCGGCTTCTGTCAAGATCACTCGCGCTTACGATGAGCCCGTCTTTTACTACCAGGTGCCGCAAGCGAACCCCACTCGCCGAGACCTTGAAGGGCTGGTGGGAGAATATGCAAGCGATGAAGCCGAGGTGACTTTTCTGGTCAGGATTGAAAACGACAAGCTGGTGGTTCGCCGGCGTCCGGATACCGGCATCGAGCTCAAACCGACCTATCGTGATGGCTTTGAATCGTCACTGGGCAGCGTGCGTTTCCTGCGCGATGCCGACGGGCTAGTGAGCGAACTGAGCGTCGGCGATCCCCGCGTCTGGGATCTCCGGTTTCGCAAAGTTCATTGAAGCGGGGATGATCCCGGTAAGCCCCGCTTGAGCGAAAGTGAGGGCCGCTCAGACAATCCGGATGTCATTCTCGGCGCAGGTCTCGAAGACCGAGAGAAGGTGAGTGAGACCCATGAGTTCGCGGACTCGCTTGCTCAGATTGCGCAGTTCCAGGACGCACCCTGCGGACTTGGCCGAAACATAGAGCCGTACCAAAGTGCCCAGACCCATGCTGTCAACCCTCGCGAGGTCCGTGAAATCCAAAATGATTCGCTTCGAATCCGGAATGAGGCTCTTCACCTCGCGATAGAGCATGTCGGTCACGCCGGAAACGAGTTCCCCCGTGCAGGTGACAATCACGGTACCGTCTCCCTGCGAGGTTGTATGGAGACTCAATCGCTTGGTCGAGACGTTGCTTGGATTGGTGGACAAAGCTTCCTCCTTCGATCCGTTGAGGACCGGCGCATTTTCTATGCTCGCATGATTCGGAGAATTTGGAGGGTCCGCCCTGTAGCAGGGAGTCCGGTCCGCGGCGCGCCGGAATTACGAAATTAAGACCGCGAAGGCGCTCGGCGGAATACTCTTGGTTCCGGTCCGAACTCTTCTTCTCGCTCCAGCGTATGAGCCAACTGCAGTCGCCGCGCAAGCAACCAGCACAACATCGCCCAGACGGAGCCGGCGGACCATCCTGCCAGCACGTCCGTCGGCCAGTGGACGCCAAGGTACACGCGACTCACGCCCACCAGCACGGTCAACATAGCTGCGAGCAGTAAAACATAGGCTTTCACCATTTTTCGCGGATGAGAACGCGCCAGAAGCGCGCCGAGGGTGAGATACGTCACCGCCGACATCATCGAATGTCCGCTTGGAAAGCTCGCGCCGGACGCGTAGACCGCATGCGAGACCAGGTCGGGGCGCGACCGGTGAAAACTATCCTTGAGGACGGTGGTCAGTATCATCCCGCCAGCCACCGCACCGCAGAGAAAGAACGCCATGTGCCGCTTGCCGTCGAGCGAAAGGAAGCCCGCCGTTACGAATATCACCAGCGCTAAAAGTGTCACGCCACCGAGTGAGGTCACGTCGCGCGCGGCCTCCTGAAATGCCGGCGATCCTTTCAGGGCCCCATCGGGAGTCCGCATGGACAGTAAAACGCGGCTGTCGAAGCTCTGTGCGTCACCCTCCCGCACCTCATCCGCGATAGCCGCAAACGCCCATATGCCGGCGGCAATTCCCGCGATGACGAGCAATGTGCCGAGCTCATGGCTTCCGAGCGACGTCAGAATTCGAGCTTGCACGGACCGCAGAGATCGCTTCACTGGCTCTATTGTGACGCAGGAATCCTGGTCATTCAGCGCTGCAGCTCGTGTTTTTAAAACTCGAGCGGCGGTTCGACGATAGAACCTAGCGCGGCCAATCTTCACGCGCCAACAGGTAGGACGGATGTTCTAAGCCAGTCGGCGGGTAGAGCTCGCGATGCGTAAATTGAAATCCGAGCTTTCCGAGAAGCTTTCGCGATGACGCATTTTCCGGATGGTGACCGGCGAATAAAGCTTCTGCATCGAGTGTTTCGAATGCGTATTGGATGACAGCCGCCGCAGCTTCCCGCGCTAAGCCTTTTCCCCAACACTCCGGTCGCAGATGAACCCCGAGTTCGAAGATTCGATCTTCGATCCGGTAAGGCCGCAGCCCCGCGCAACCCGCGAATACTCGGGCTGGATCGACCGGTTCCTCCGGACCCGCACCGGGCATTCGAAATATCGGCCAATATTGGACCCCATGAGCGCGCGTCGTTTCGATCTCGAGCGCCAGCCGCTGCCCGACCTTCTCCGGGTTAAATGGTCCGCCGATCAGAGCCGTTACAGCGGGATCGCCCCACAAAGAGAGCGCCAATGGAAGATCGCCTTCTGTCCAACGGCTGAATCCGAGGCGAGGGGTGGTCAGGAAAAACTCGCGGGATCCGTGCGAATTCATCGGTTGCCCAGCTTCATAAACAGCGCTAGGGAACGAACGGAGCCCGCTTGATGTAATCCAGTTTCGGGAAACGCTGGGTGAGGTATTCATTTGTCTCGCCCTCCACTCGCGTCGGATCGATTTCCTTGCCCTGGGGGCGCATCTCGCCGTAGCCGGAGTACAGCTTATCGACCACGTCCATCCCTTGAATCACCTTCGCGAACGGGACGAACCGCGACTCATCGAGCGCCGGATTGTCGGCCAGATTGATGAAAATCTCCGTCGTCCGCGTTCCCGGACCGGACTGCGCGAAGGCCAGCGTGCCGCGCAGATTCTTTTCCTTGGGTGGATCGTCGACGATGAAGAACTGACGCCAGGTCCCGTGGACATTGAAGTCGCGATGCACGCCAAATTGCGCAATAAAACCGGGCACGACGCGAAAGAATCGTCCCTGATCGAAATAGCGCATGGTGACCAGCTCGTGGAACCGGTCCGCCCCGTGGGGAGCCCAATCCTTGTATGCCTCCACGACGAAATCGCCCTGAGATGTTTCAAACTTCACGCGAAACACATCCGGTACAACGCGTTTTGGGGGAGGCTTCTTGCACGCGGCGGATAGAACGAGAATCCCAAGGAAACCGGCTTGAATTGCAACCCTTACGGTCCGCATGTCGACCAATTATCGCCGACGCTCCGCCAGGCAGGCAACGCGAGGTGCCATGCCGATCATCACCGGACCGTGATTCAGATGAAAATAATAGCGAATCCCCCGCTATACTCGGAGAATCCAAACATCATGGCGATTCTCTATGGTTATCTGCGGCGGTTCTGGAAGCTGGCGGTGGCCGCACTCTTGCTGGCCGCTATCAATCAGGTGTTTTCCCTTCTCGACCCGCTAATCTTTCGCCACATTATCGATTCCTACGCCACGCGTTACCGCGAATACACGAGCGTCCAATTTCTGAAAGGCGTGAGCGGCCTGCTGGGGCTGGCCGTCGGCGTCGCGTTCATCTCTCGGGTAGCGAAGAATTTTCAGGATTATTTCGTGAACGTGATCACGCAGCAGGTGGGAGCGCGCCTCTACGCCGATGGCGTCCGCCATTCGCTCGAGCTTCCTTACGTTCTGTTCGAGGATCAGCGCAGCGGTGAGACGCTCGGCAAATTGCAGAAGGTCCGTAACGACGTGGAAAAATTCATCACCCTGGCCGTCAACATGGTGTTTACCACGCTGATCGGACTGGTCTTCGTGATGTTCTACGCGTCGCGCGTGCACTGGTCGATCGCGCCCGCCTATCTGATGACGGTGCCATTGCTCGGCGGCTTGAGCTCGTTGCTCAGCCGGAAGATCAAAGACATCCAGAAAGTGATTGTTCGGGAGACCACTGCCCTGGCTGGATCGACGACCGAATCGCTGCGTAACATCGAACTGGTAAAGAGCCTCGGCCTGGCACAGCAGGAAATCGGACGGTTGAACGCCACAACGGGAAAGATCCTCAAGCTGGAACTGAAGAAGGTGCGCTATCTGCGCAGCCTCAGTTTCGTCCAGGGCACGTGCGTGAACCTGCTCCGCACCTCGATTCTGTTCCTGATGCTGTATCTGATCTTTACGCAGCGCATCACCGTCGGCCAGTTCTTCTCGCTTTTCATCTATTCGTTCTTCATTTTCGGACCCTTGCAAGAACTGGGCAACGTGATCAACGTCTATCGGGAAACCGAAGCGTCGCTGGCGAACTTCGAGGAGATCCTCAAGCTGCCGGTTCAACCCAGTCCCGAACATCCGGTGCCGATCGAATCGCTCGAGACGCTGCGTTTCGACGAGGTGACGTTCCAACACCCGTCCGCTTCGACGCCGGCCATTCGCGAAATCTCATTCCGCGTGATCAGGGGAGAGACCATCGCTTTCGTCGGGCCCTCCGGGGCCGGGAAAACGACGCTCGTCAAGCTGCTGGTGGGTCTTTACAGGCCCAAGGGCGGGCACATCTATTACAACGGAACGTCCGAAGACGAAATCGCCATTGAAGACCTGCGTGAGAAGCTTGGATTCGTGACGCAGGATGCGCAACTGTTCTCGGGATCGATCCGCGAGAACCTCCAGTTCGTACATCCCAACGCGACGGATGAGGAATGCATGGAGGTCTTGCGCCAATCGTCTTCGCAGAGCCTGCTGGCGCGAGCGGATCGGGGTCTCGACACTTTGATAGGTGAAGGTGGCGTCAAGGTCTCGGGCGGCGAAAAGCAGCGCCTTTCCATCGCGCGCGCTTTGCTGCGCAAGCCACAGCTCCTGGTCTTCGACGAAGCGACGTCCTCGCTCGATTCGCTCACCGAGGAAGAAATCAGCCAGACCATCCGGGATGTGGCATCCGCGCGTGATGCGATCACGATCCTGATCGCGCATCGGCTTTCCACCGTGTTGCATGCCGATTGCATCTACGTGCTGGAACGCGGCCGGATCGTCGAGTCCGGACGCCACGCGGACTTGATCGCTAACAAGGGCTTGTACTACGCGATGTGGCGGCAACAAGTGGGCGAGGGAAAAGAGCGCGTCGCGATTCCGGTCTAAAACGGGGTTCTCGATCGGCGCGGGCGAGATCATTCCGCGGCGATCATTCCATGCTGAAACGAAAAATAGCGCCGTCCGGTCCCACCGCCCATCCGGCGTAGGAAAGCACGAAGCTCATCGCGTTTAGCGGCTGCTTATCGAAGGGACGCCACGTAAGGCCGCCGTCGGGCGATACGTCGGATCCGTTGGTTCCCACCGCGATCCAGAGTTTCTGATCCGGCAAATACAGCACACCGGAGCGGTATCCGTTCGGGGTGCTAAACGGCGAGGACCACTTCTTACCTCCGTCCGACGTCACCGAAATCGTATTCGTCTTCGACTGCGGCTGCGTGTGATCTCCACCGACCGCAATTCCATGAAGCGGATCGGAGAAGCCCATCGAAAAAATGCCCGCGTTCTCGTTTTCGCTCTTGATGGTGGTAGCTCCGATGGTCCAGGTCTTCCCGCCGTCGAGCGTATGGAACACGCGCGCTCCCCCTCGACCGCCGGTACCGAACCATGCCTCATTCGCGCCGAGAACAACGAGCGAGCTGTTGCTCGCGGCGAACGCGCCTTCGCCGAGCAATGCGAGAGGCATCGCGCTCCGCTCCCAGATTCGGGGCGCTTTTCGATCCTCCCAGGTTTGTCCGCCATCGTCCGTGGTGAGGATCACGAAATGGCCGTGAACCGGATCGCCCAGCAAAATCCCGTGCTTGGCATCCCAAAACGCAATGGCGTCGAAAAAGCCTGCCGGGTCGGGGTTGGTGTAGAGCAGCTTCCAGGTCGCTCCGCCGTCGGTGGTTTTATACAAGCGTGATTTCTCGCCGGAACCCGCACTCATGAGGATCACCGTCTTCGGATCGAAGGCGTGGATACCTCGAAAATCGAGGTCCGCTGCTCCCGGCACCGTTGACGCCTTCCAGGTCTCGCCTCCGTCGGTGGTTACCACAAACGTCCCGTTCGCGCCGCTCGCCCAGGCTACTTCCCGACTTACCGCGCTGATTCCGCGGAGCGAAGCTGTGGTCCCGCTTTGCTGGGCCACCCAGGCTTGGCCGAAACTCAGCGAGGACACCAGGAGAACGAAGAAGAATCGCATGTAGGAATCTTCAACGTACAACAAATCCTGAGGGCTGCCATTCACACTGCGGAGCCGGTCACGTTTCCGGGGCGGCAGACGAAAGAAACAGCCGAACTTAAAAGCCGGCAAAAAGGAGCGGGCGGGAGGAATCCTGCGAGCGGGGGTAGGTCTCCGTCAAGTCATCCACAAAGACGTCACCCGAGGGCATATCGCGCGGATCTTCCGAAGATGCCGGCCGGTACGCCCAACTGATGCCGTCAAGAAGTTCGCTCGAAGCGCGCTGTTGTTGCTCCAGCAAAGATAAAGCCGCCAAGCGCCGCATTCCGTTTGACCTCTTTCGTCCGATCTCACAGATGGATACCGGGTTATACGAAGAAAGTTACGGGAAGTTCCCTCGCAAACCACCGGACGAAAAACACGCCCAGATCCCGCTCTAGAGGCCTCTATAAAACGCGATCAAATCGAGCGGAGGGGGCTTATGGCCCATCGTGCGAATGAATCCAGCGACTTGTCCGCGGTGGTGGGTTCCATGATTCACCACCTGGAACACACCCTGCCACAGCGGGTTCTCCCACGTGTTGCCCTTCAGGTCCTTGTAGGAGACTACTTTCTCGACCTGTTCGTCGGTGAGCGAAGCCGCCCACTTCTTCCACTGCTCGTGGAGTTCCGGCCATTGCTTCTGAAGAGCCGCGAGGTTGCGATCCTCATCGGTGATGAACACCGAAGGGGGATTGCCCTGTAGACGGCCCAGCCAGACGCGATCGGCGGCGAATACATGTGCCAGCGTGTTGAGCACGCTTTTATCCGCGGTCTGGAAATCGCGGTTTAACTCTTCGGGAGAAAGTTCGGAGGCGGCGGCCAGAATACGGCGGCTCGCCCAGGCGCTGTAATCAAGTTGATTACGGATTGCTTCGGCGGATAAGAGCATATTCAGAGAGATGCTACCACCTGGAGCACGGATTCGCTTTGTCACGAGCGGCTGTGCAGGCCATGACTGTGGCGATCCACGTACGTGCGGCGCATGGCGCCTAGACTTGCTATCTTGACTCGGGGGGTCGACGACCATGAAGAGCCAGAAGAGAGCAGGGGGCGAGAAGCCAATTCTCGTGTCCCTGACGGCCGCGTTGATCGCGGCGAGCGTCGGCGTTCTGCTGGCGCAAAATTATCCGCATGCCTTCCCACGGGAAGGTACCGTCATGCTGTTCGACAATGAGCGCGTCACCATCTGGGAAGTGAACTGGAAGAACACCGGGAATGTGCCGCCCATTCACCGCCATCTGTACGATATGGCGGGCGTCTATTTGCGATTCGGGCAGGTAAGCGTCACCGGCCCGGAGGTCCCTGTCGTCGCACATCCCAAGCCAGGGGAGCCGTTCGACGTCCCGAGGCCTTATTACCAGCCCAAGGGCATCACCCACCGCGAAACGCCGATCGGCGCTCCGGGGGATCCCGAGCGGCTGGCCATCATGGTGGATTTGAAAGATTACCCCATGCCGCCGTTCGAGGTGAAGCCGGGGATGAGTACTGCGTGGCCCAGGGTGGGAGCCAGGGACGTTTTGGATAACGCGAGGGTCGTCGAGTGGGACTACGCTTGGCCTGCGAACAAAGCTCTTCCGCAGCATGTTCACGCGCGGGATTCGGTGGAAGTGTTCTATGAAGGAGGCACGCTCCTCACGCGCATGGCGGACGGACACGAGGAATCGAAAGTGGTCGCGTTCAAGAGTGCGCGCTTCGTTCCCAAAGGTCAGGTGGATACCGAGGAAGCCACCAGCGGAACTCCGCACGCGATTGTGATCGAAATCAAGTAGTGCCGCAAGCGCTGTTTGAATGCCGGCGGCGCGAGATCTCGAGCGCTATTTCGTCAACGTGAAGTTCACTTCGATCTGAGTGATCACTTCCACGGGCTCGCCGTTGAGCAAGGTGGGACGATAAACCCACTGCTTCACGGCATCTACCGCGGACTGGACCAGCAGCGATGGGCCGCTAATCAATTGCAGATCCTGGATGGCCCCGCCTTTGCCGATCACGGCCGAGAACCGCACTGTGCCCTGCACACGCGCTCTCAGCGCCATTTCTGGATAGACCGGGGTGACTCGCCGTATCAAATTCGCGTTTTGGACCGTGCCGCCAACGCGGATCGGTTGTGTCGAACCTGGGGACGTCTGCCTTGACGGTGGTGGCGCTGCTCCCGCATCGGGCAAACGCACCGCGGGTGACGAAACGGCAGCCCCGCCCGTTACCACGCCTGAAATGACAGGAGCGTCAGGCAAAATGACTCGGCCTTCTTGAGAGGCCGAGGTTGCCGGCGGAGGCATGGTGAAAGTGCGAATAGGAGTCTTTGGCGCGGAGGGCGGCACGGAGCCAGCGGGCACCTGGACGTTGGGTGCTGCCTGAGCGTTGTTCTGAGGCTTTGCCGAAAATGCCGCATTCTGGGCCTGCGGATTAACGCCCGCCGTGGCATCTGCGGGCGTCCCGGAAGAAAGTGCCATCACCGATTCCTGCGTGACCGCCCCGGAATGGTCCACAACTTCCAGACGAAACTCGACGCGGTCCGACGAAGTCTGGAAGTACAGATGACCCATCTTGAGCTGTGCAATTTCGAGGGGAACGGTCTTGGGTGCCTGATCGCGCTCCGTGATCACCATGCGTCCGTCGCGAGCGTTGGTGACCGGAGGAGTATCCGGATTCCAGCGGATATTGATCATCCCGTTCGCCTGCGGCTGCAATTCGAGCTGAAGTGGAAACGCGGGAGCGGCTGCAGCAGTCACAGGCGCCTTCGCGGTTGCAAAGTGACCTCGAAGAAAGAATGCGGAAAGTCCTGCGATCACGACGACGGCGCCAATGATCAAAGGCAGCTTGCTCGATTCACTTTTGGGCTGCTCGATGGTTCCGAAGGTCGCATGCAGGGCTTCAACCTTTTCGAGAATCTTGTCATTCACGGGCAGCGAAGCCTTGAGCGGCGCCGGGTCTTTGGCTTCCGTTGCGGCGGGTTTCGGGGCCGGTTTCAGAACGGTGGCCGCGGGCTTGGCATCGCGCGCGCCCAGTCCTGCGGTCTTCGGCGTGGCCGCCACGGTCGCGGCAGACGTCGGGGAGACAGGCGCTGGTTGTGATTTTTCAATCGGCCTTTCGGTGACCGGTGCCGCGGGCTTTTCGACGGCCGGAGCTGCGGGTTTCGCCCCAGGTTGCTCGATTTTCGAAACCGGCGGGGCAACAGGTGGCGTCGCGACGGCGCTGGGCGCGGCTGCGCGCGTCTGATCGTTCTTGGCGAGCATTCCCAGCGAGGATTCGACGTCCTGCATGTTTTCAAACAGCGGGCGGCGCGTCGCTGGACCAGGGCGCAGGAGGGCCTCGAGGACCTCGTCGTTCACCGCAATGGAGGGATGACGCGACGTCTCGGCTTCCGCGGGGCGCTCGGCGGTTCGCTCTTCGTTGGGAAGAGGTCCTGCCGGCTCACCGGAAGACTTTGGGACATCGGACTTGGAAA
>Ga0182030_10016679_pt1 | contig 14279 bp, 14 predicted proteins | sample 812S3MmetaG_FD_121299 | JGI IMG/M metagenome (GOLD analysis project Ga0182030, IMG submission 121299) | Permafrost microbial communities from Stordalen Mire, Sweden - 812S3M metaG (Illumina Assembly) | ecosystem: Environmental > Terrestrial > Soil > Wetlands > Permafrost | place: Sweden...
CGCGAAGGGTTGCTGACGGCCATTGTGCTGACCGTCCTTCCCTTCGTGTTCCTGTGGGTGCTGGTCAAGCTCCTGCCGCCGTGGCCGGAGCGAAATTCGGGATCGCTTCCCGAAGCCACGCTTGCGCACTGAGTTCAAGCAGCGGTCGTTCCGGGCCTCAAGTGGGGGAGGTTATGGACGAAGTACGCGACGCTTTGGCGCGGCTTGAGGCACGCCTTGAGAACGTGGAACGCCGAATCTCCGCCCTTGAGAATGGGCCTCACCCTGCCACGCCCGTAACTGTCCCCGCCGCCGCTACTGCAAGCGGTACTCCCGCGACCGTAGAATTCTCACTTCCGCAAGCCGGAGGAATTTTTCCGGTAGTGGGCAAAGCGATGCTCGGAATCGCAGGAGCGTATGTGCTGCGCGCCGTGGCGGAGTCCGGCTCATTCCCAAAGCTGGCGGTTGTGGTCCTGGCGCTGGCCTATGCGGGAACGTGGCTGATATGGGCGGTACGCGTTCCGGTGGGCGCGCGTTTCGCCAGCAGTGCCTATGCCGTCACAGCCGCCCTGATCCTGGCTCCGATGCTGGCGGAACTCACCCTGCGCTTCCGGGTCTTGCCATCGCCGATCACCGCCGGCCTGCTGGCCCTGTTCGTCATCGCCTCCGCTGCACTGGCCTGGAAACGCAGGCTCACGCCAGTCGTCTGGGTTGCCGGACTTACGGGTGTGCTTACCGCCCTCGCCTTGCTGATTGCCTCGCGTGATCTTGTGCCTTACCTCGCGGCGCTTCTGCTGATGGCCCTGGCCTGCGAGTTTGCGGCAGCATGCAATCGCTGGGGATCGCTGCGGGCGGTGGTGGCAATCGGGGCCGACGTTGGAGTGTTTGTTCTGCTCAACGTTTACTCGCTGCCGCCGAATACTCGCACGGAGTACACACCCGTCAGTCCGGCCGCCGCGCTCGCTCTGCCGTCTTTCCTGTTTCTGATCTGTGGCACGAGCATCGCGTTCCGAACGGCGTCCCGCCGCGAGAGGATGACGATCTTCGAGATCGTTCAAGCCGTCATCTCATTCCTGCTGGCTGGCTTTGCCTGGCTCCGGTTCCCGTCAGGCGCGGGCCTGACGGGGTTTGGCATCGGCTGCTGGATATTCTCCGCCGCGTGCTACATAGTGGCCTTTGCCCGCTGCGATCGCGTCACAGACAAGCGGAATTATCACGTGTATGTCACCTGGGGCGCTGCCCTGGTGCTGGCGGGCTGCTTCATCGTTTTGTCGCCGCCCCTGGCAACGGTTTTTCTTAGCGTCGCCTCGATCGCGGTCACGCTGCTGGGCGTTCGGCTGGTGCGAGTGTCGCTGGAGTTTCAAGGCCTGGCATTCCTGGCTGCGGCCGCGCTCACGTCCGGATTGTGGGAGTTTGCCGGCAGCGCCCTCGCAGGGAACCTCCCCAGCGCGCCGGGCTGGATGGCTTGTGTGGCGGCGGTTTCCGCACTGGTTGGCTATGCCATCAATGGGCGACTTTCTGGAGAGCGCTGGAACCAGAGGCTGCTGCGGCTGTTGTCAGCAATCCTGGCGTCCGGTGCCACTGCTGCGTTCCTGATTTTCGCGGTGGTCCCGCGGGCGGCGAACGGCATCACTCCTGACGCGGCTCATGTCGCGGTCATCCGAACGCTCATTGTGTGCGCGTTCGCGCTGGCCCTGGCCTTCGGCGGCGGGCGCTGGCGCCGCACCGAACTGACGTGGAGCGCCTACGGCGCTCTGGCCCTGGTCACCGCCAAACTGTTGCTTGAGGACCTGCCTCACGGGCACTCGGGATCGATCGCCATCTCGATCTTCCTTTATGCCGTGGCCCTGATTGCCGTGCCTCGCGTGGCGCGCGCCAGCCGGCAGCAGAAAGTCAGCGAATAGCGCAACCCGGAAGCCTGCTTAATCCTGAAACTCCGCCGACCCTGACGGTGAAGGCCGAATTCCCTGCCCGTTTCGCACCGACAACAAGGCCAGCGCGCACGAGCCCAGACGCGCCATCTTGTGCTCGGTCCGGACGCTCATGATGACCGGCACGCGCGCGCCCACGATTACGCCTGCGCTCTGCGTGTCGGCCATGTACTCCAATTGCTTGACCAGCATCGTGCCTGCTTCCAGGTCCGGCATAATGAGGATGTCCGCTTTTCCTGCGACCGGAGACACAATGTTCTTCTTCTTCGCCGCGTTCTCGGAGACGGCAACGTCGTACCCCATGGGCCCATCGAGCACGCCGCCTGTGATCTGGCCCCGGTCTGCCATTTTGCATAAGACTGCCGCATCAAAGGAAGACTGTAACCCTGGCGCCACGAGATCCTGTGCCGACAGGATTGCCACCCTGGGCTCCAGGAGACCAACGGCGTGGGCAAGGTCGATCGCATTCTGGACGATGTCGCGCTTGTCCATGACGCTGGGAGAGACGTTCAGCACGGTATCGGTGATGAACAGAGGCCGGGGGAATCCGGGCACTTCCAAGTCGGACACGTGGCTCATGCGCCGCGCGGTTCGCAATCCCTGTGGAGCATCGACAAAGTGCACGACTTCGTCGGTGGGCAGACTGCCCTTCATCAGCGCCTCTACCTTGCGCTCCCGCGCCATGCTGACGGCACGCTCCGCGGCCTGATGACTGTGCTCGGTATATTCCGTGCGGAACTGCGAAATGTCGATGTTTGCCTTCTCCGCCGCGGCCCGGATCTTCTGCTCAGGGCCCACCAGGACGGGAATGATCAGGTTTTCTTCGGCGGCCTCGAACGCGGCCAGCAGCGAAGCCGCGTCAACGGGATGGACCACCGCAGTGAGAATTGGGTAAAGTCCGCGGCTCATGTCTATGAGGTGACGATAATGCTTGCCCTTTTCCAGCAGCCGCACTTCGGGCAGAGACACGCGCTCACGCGAAATCTTTTCCATCGGCGCGATGACTTCTGCAGTGCCGCTGATGACCACTTCGCCGCGCTGATTTACAGCCTGGCATTCCAGGGTCACACGGTGTTTCTCGGCGTCCATCTCGGCCACCCTTACGCTGACCACGATGGTGTCTCCCAGGCCCACGGGCCGGCGGAAGCGCAACGATTGGCCAAGATAAATCGCGCCCGGACCTGGCAACTGCGTTCCCAGCACGGTGGAGATGAGCGCCCCACCCCACATGCCGTGCGCGATGATCTTGTGGAACATGTCGCTTTTGGCAAAGTCCTCGTCCACATGGGCGGGGTTGACGTCGCCCGACATGATGGCAAACAGCTCAATATCTTTTTCAGTAAGAGTGCGAGAGATGCTGGCTGTGTCACCGATCCTCAGTTCATCGAATGTGCGGTTCTCAATGCGATCAAGCAGCGTGGGAAAGGCCATTTCGTCTCCTAAGTCCTTGCGCCCGCCAGAAGGGAGTTTCGTTCCGGCGATCTGGTGCGCATGCGGCCAACAGGTAGAGGTGGTTGAGCGTCCGAGCAGGCACGTGTAGAGACCATCAGTACATTCTCCAGTATAGGCTTCAACCCGGCGACCAGAACTGGCGAAAGACTGAAGCGTGCACGCCATCGCGGCAGGCGCGCTGAAGTACAATGGCTCCCATTCCACGGAGGACCTTCATGGCTTCGCGCATTCTGTTACGTCTGGTTTTGCTGCTTCTGCTGTCTCTAACCACATCGGCCCAGAATCCCGAGCTGTCGAAAACAGTGAAGGAATTCGTGCGCGTGGAGGCTCCCAAGGTTGTTCTCACGCATGTGCGGATCATTGACGGCACCGGAGCGGCGGCGGTTGAAGATCAGAATGTTGTGATTGAAGGCGGGAAGATCACGGCGATCCAACAGGGGGCCGAGGTAGCGGCCTCGGAAGGCACGACCGTTCTGGCCCTCCGCGGATACACGGTGATGCCGGGCATCGTCGGCATGCACAATCACCTTTTCTACGTTGCACGGCCAAACCTCAACAGCCGGCGGCACTTTGAGCCTCCCGTGCTGGTGCCGCAGATGACGTTCTCCGCGCCCCGTCTTTATCTAGCGGGCGGCGTGACCACGATGCGCACGACGGGCAGCGTGGAAACCTACGCCGATCTCAACCTGAAGCACGACATCGACGCCGGCAAGCTTCCCGGGCCGCACATTGATGTGACGGGACCGTACCTGGAAGGCAGCACCAGTTACTTTGTCCAGATGCCGCATCTGACCAGCGCCGACGATGCGCGTGAGACCGTGGAGTACTGGGCCGGCCAGGGCGTAACGTCGTTCAAGGCTTACATGAACATCACGCGCGCCGAGTTGAAGGCGGCCATCGATGCCGCCCACAAGCGCGGGCTGAAAGTCACAGGCCATCTCTGCTCGGTGACTTACAAAGAAGCGGCTGAACTCGGAATCGATGACCTGGAGCACGGATTCTTCGTCAATACACAGCTTGATCCCGACAAGAAACCTGACGTTTGCAGCGAAAGCGCGGGCGAGGAAACGATGGCCCGCATGGATCCGAGCGGGCCGGAAGCGAAGGACCTGATCCAGACGCTGGTCAGCCATCACGTCGCCATCACCTCGACGCTACCGGTCTTCGAAGGAGACGTGGGCGGAGGGCGTCCACCGCTGCGCCAGCAGATGCTGGATGCGATGACGCCGCAGGCGCGCGAAGATTTCTTCCTGGTGCGTCAGCGGCCTGCGTCAGCCCCGCCGCCGAAGATCGATCCCACGCTGCTTTGGAAACACGACCTGGCGCTGGAGCGTGCCTTCGTCGCGGCTGGAGGATTGCTGCTGTCTGGGCCCGATCCCACGGGCCGCGGTGACGTGCTACCCGGATTCGGCGATCAGCGAGGGATTGAGTTGCTGGTGGAGGCGGGATTCTCACCAGTCGAGGCCATCAGGATTGCCACGCTGAACGGCGCCATCTACATGGGCAAAGACAAACAGATCGGCTCCGTGAGCGCGGGAAAGAACGCAGACCTCGTCGTGATCAAGGGCGATCCGTCGAAACAGATTTCCGACGTCGAAAACGTCGAGATCATTTTCAAGGACGGCATCGGCTACGACTCGCAGAAATTGCTGGATTCCGTACAGGGAAAATACGGACTGTATTGATCACCGGACTCCCCCGCCGCAAGCACCCATTGTTTGTGGAACATCCTGCCGCCATCGCTCGTATGTGGCGACAAGGGGTTCGCCATGCAAACTGTGCGGCAAGACATAGCTTACGCATTCCGCCAGATGCGTCAGTCACCTATCTTCACACTGACGGCGATGCTGACGCTGGCCCTGGGCATCGGGGCTACCACTGCCATTTTCTCCCTCATTCACACCGTGATGCTCAAGTCCCTGCCGGTGGTCGATCCTGCCAGCCTTTACCGTATTGGCGACGGCCAGAGCTGCTGCGTCGAAGGCAGCCCGCAGGAGAACTGGGGAATGTTCTCTTATCCCTTCTACCTGCGTTTAAAGGAGTCGACGCCCGAGTTCGCCGAGCTGGCTGCATTTCAGGCCGGAGGATGGCAGTTCAGCGTGCGTCGCGGGGAAAGCGACCGCATAGCCAAACCCTTGCGCGGCGAATTTGTCAGCGGCAATTATTTTCAGACCTTCGGCGTGGGAGCTTTCGAAGGACGGCCCATCATTCCCGCAGACGACCAGGTATCGGCGCCTCCGGTCGCCATGCTGAGCTACCGCACCTGGCAGCAGCAGTATGGGGCCGATCCCAGCATTGTAGGTTCTTCTTTTATTCTGGACGGCCACGTGGTCACCCTGATTGGAATTACCCCTCCCGGCTTTTTCGGCGAGACGCTGCGCAGCGACCCTCCCGACATCTGGGTTCCCATTCAGCAGGAGATACTATTTCGAGGGGCAACAAGCTCTCTTCTGCACACATTTCCAGCCTGGGTGCGAGTGATCGGACGGCTTCGGCCCGGAGCTTCACCGAACGCTCTGCCCGCACGCCTGACTGAGCTTCTGCGAGTGTGGCTGGTGACCGACAGCGGCATGCCTCCTGAGTGGATGGCCGGCCTCAAAGCGGCGCTGCCCAAGCAAGTTATCCACGTCGTTCCCGCGGGAACCGGGGTCGGCATCATGAAGGCCGACTATGCCGACAGCCTGCATATTCTGCTGGCGGTTTGCTGCCTGGTTCTGCTGATCGCCTGTGCCAATATTGCCAACTTGCTGCTGGCCCGCGGGGCATCGCGCCGCGCACAAGTTTCGGTCCGGCTGGCGCTGGGCGCTTCCCGCAAGCGGCTCATCCGTCAATCGCTGACGGAGAGCCTGGTGCTTTCCGTTCTTGGTGGCTTTGCGGGGCTGGTCGTGGCATACCTGGGAGTCAAGGCCATCGTGCTTCTGGCCTTCCATAGCGCGCGATTTGTCCCCATTGACGCGACTCCCTCGCTGCCGGTGCTGGCATTTGCCTTCGTTCTGTCGCTGATGACGGGTGTAATTTTCGGAACTGCTCCGGCCTGGCTGACCTCCCATGCCGATCCCGCCGAGGCCTTACGTGGAGTGACTCGCAGCACTCGCGATACCTCTTCGCTATCTCAGAAGATCCTCGTGGTGGTGCAGGCTACGCTGTCCGTGGTTTTGCTGGCTGGCGCCGGGTTGCTGACGCGAAGTCTGCAAAAGCTGCAACACCAGGACTTCGGTTACCAGACCGACCATCGGGTTACGATCAGTTTGACCGGACCGTATTCTTCCTACCCACAGCCCAAGCTGGACGCAATGTACCGGGAGCTGCAGGACCGGCTTTCGCATCTTCCGGGTGTCCAGCGGGCTGCACTCGCCCTCTATACCCCGCTGCAGGATAACTGGGGCGAAATCGTCATTCGCCAGGGCCACGGAATGCCAAGCGTAAACGACGACCACATCGGCTCCTCATGGGACCATGTGACCCCTGGATATCTCGAAACCCTGGGTCAGCAGATTGTCCGCGGACGCGGCATTACCGAACAGGACACGGCTGCAACGCAACCCGTCGCCGTTGTGGACGAGAGTTTTGTGCGCAGATTTTTCAAGCCGGGAGAAGAACCTCTAGGCTCACACTTCGGTCTCGACTTGCCGAAATACAGCAGCACGTACGAGATTGTGGGCATTGTGCGCAACGCGAAATATAACGATGTGGCAAACACCGAGACGCCTCGCCCTATCTTCTTCGTGCCGCTGGCCCAGCGCGTCCATTATGACGAACCGCTAATGCAGACGGTGGAAGACGACACCCACTTCATCGAAGGCGCGGTCTTGCAATTGCATGGAAGCACGGAGGGTCTGGAGCCGCAGGTGCGCAGCGTGCTCAGCGACGTCGATCCCAACCTGACACTGCTGAAGATTCAGACCCTGCAAGAACAGGTCGATTCGGAATTCGACCAGCGGCGCGCGGTGGCGCAGATGGTTGGACTTTTCGGCATTCTCGCGCTAATTCTGGCAGCAGTCGGGCTGTACGGCGTTACGGCCTATGCCGTCGAGCGGCGTACCAGCGAAATTGGAGTGCGGATGGCCCTGGGCGCAAATCGGAGCAGTGTGATCAGGCTGGTCCTGCGGGGCGCTTTCCTGCAGATCCTCATCGGACTCGCGATCGGGATTCCGATTTCCATCGCGTGCTCGCGTCTCATCGCCGCGCAGCTCTACCAGGTTAAAGGGTGGGACCCGATTGTGCTGGCTGGATCTATCGCCGCGCTCGGACTGTGTGCGCTCATCGCCAGCATCATTCCGGCGCAGAGAGCGGCGTCGATTAATCCGGTGAACGCACTGCGTGCAGAATAGACTCCAATTGCCTTCCCTGCTCGTGAGCAAGCACAGAATTGTTCTGGAGCAACGACGAAAGCCGCACTCCGTGGGATCCTCCTCAGACAGCTTTTATCGACGAACAGTTCAGCACTACCCCAGTCGCTGGCGTAGGTTTTGAACTTTGGACTGCGGGAGGCAGCTGGAAAGTGGCATCAGCGCGGATTCTTATTGTGGACGACTGCGAAGCCTGGCGTCGTATGGTGATTACGATGCTCGAAGGCTCCGCGGACTGGCAGATTATCTGCGAGGCTGCGGATGGATTCGAAGCCGTGCAGAAAAGCAAAGAGCTTCAACCCGACTTGATCTTGCTGGATGTCGGACTGCCCAGGCTCAACGGCATCGAGGCCGCCCGCCAAATCTGCGCGATCACTCCACATCCCAAGATACTGTTCCTCAGTGCAATCCTATATTCGGACGTGATGCAGGAAGCCTTATCTGCCGGCGCGCAGGGTTACGTCCTGAAATCCGACGCCGCCCATGACCTGCTGCCCGCCGTGGAAGCTGTCATCGCCGGCAAGCGGTTTGTGTGCAGCACGTTTGCATTCTGCGATCCGATCGGCCCTGACGGTAACGATTTCCGCGACCCTCTGCAACGCGGTCTCGCGCAGCGCAGACCAGATCGCCGGTTCCATGACTGAAGCGCAAGCGCAAAGCGCGGCCCAATCGCGGCTGAAGAAGCTGCTGGCGATGGATGTGGCGGCGATCCTGCTGGAGTACGGAGTCGAGCGAGAGGAAGCACGCCGCATCGCGTGCAACGCAGCGAACGAGGCGAAGCAGTCAGCCGGCATGCTGCGCATGGTGAAGTTCACATCGCCCGACACGAAGCTGATTCTGGACTGGGATCCGGAGCCCGAGGACGACCAGTCCGCCAGGAGCGATCGCCGGACCGGAGATTTTGCCGGGCGGCGGTAGCGCAATCCGGGATACAATCACGGCCATACTGCCGTGCCTGCATCCCGGGGGATCCTTACACCATGACTACGCCTGAACTGACCGCGCTGGTACGAAAGCTGCAACCGCCGTTCCTGGCCGATCTTGGCCCGCTTGAAATCACCACGGTCCTGGCCGCTTCGCGCCAGCGGCGATTCCTGGCGAACTCCGTGATCACCAACCAGGGGCACCCTGCGAGTCACATTTTCATGCTGCTCAGCGGCGGTGCCCGAAGCTTCTTCCTCACCCAGGGCGGACAGAAACTTCACATGCACTCGTACCCTCCGGGGGAGATGTTTGCCGGCATGGCGCTATTGTCGAGACCTTCCGATTATCTGTTGAGTACCGAAGCTGTCAGGGACAGCCACACCCTGGTATGGGACCACTTGCGGATACGCAGCCTGGCAGAGAAGTATCCAAAATTGTTCGACAATGCCTTGACGATCGCGTCGGATTACCTGAACGTGTCTATCGCCGCACAGGTCGCGTTGAGCTGCCACACGGCGCGGCAGCGGCTGGCGGAAGTGCTGGTCAACCTGGCCAGCGGAATCGGCCACAGAGTTTCCGGCGGAATCGAGCTCGCGGTGCGCAACGAGGAGTTGGCCGCCGCCGCCAACATCACACCGTTTACCGTCAGCCGCGTGATGAGCGAATGGCAGCGCGGCGGCGTCTTAGCCAAGAGACGTGGCAAGGTCTTGCTGGCCTCTCCTGAACGGCTGCTACTTCAGGACCTCTAAGCGCAGCGTCCCATCACGCGTTTCGCCTTACAGCCAATCATTGCTCCAGCGCAAGCTCTATTTTGCGCGGGGGCAACGACTGACACATCCAACCATGCAATGATCGAAGCAGTTTGGGTCCAACCGGATTGCAGGACGCTTGCAGGGTGCAATGGACGACCGGGTGGATACGCAGACGGAGGACCACTGTAACCGGTGGTCCTCTATTTTGCGATCTCTTTGGCCGATCGATTGATCGAGTCGGAATCTGAGCGCTCAACTCATTTCGGGACCAGCAGCAAAGTAGTTGCGCTGCGCTAGTTGGAGAAGTGTGTGTCCAAAGTAACTCCCACGGTTATCTTGTGTGTGGATGATGACCCAGCAGGGCTGATGGCCCGCCGTCTCGTGCTCTCCATTGCCGGGTACGATGTGCTGACCGCGTGCTCCGGCGACGCTGCATTAGAGATGCTTGGCAGTCACCCCGTGGAACTGGTGATCACCGATCATTTCCTTCCCGGCTTTCCCGGCGCCGAAATCATGGTGGCGATGAAACAGACAAAACCCGAGGTCCCGGTCGTGTTGCTGACTTCAACCCCGGTACTGCCTCCGGGCGCAGAGTTGGCGGACATGGTTCTGATCAAGGGCATTCCGCCTCCGGAGTTCCTCGCGGCCATCGCAAAGCTGGTGGAACAACAGGGTTCCGCCGGAATCGATCCTCAAAGCGACGGCGGATCGCGGTAGTTAACCCACTTCCCAAGACGCACTAGCGCCGGCACAGCCCGCGCTATCCCTTTTCGGGTCTTACTCTGGCTCCGGAAGCGATCTCTATCCGCGCGCCCCACCGCTGATTTGTGGCCAACACGTCTACTTTTGACCAGACAAATCTTGCCGGGGAAAAGTACCGTACAGATCAGGCGCTCCCTTCTCATGAGCCACAGCTTCGTGGATCAGGAGAGCAAGTTGGACCGTTCCCTGGGATCCGAAGCTGGAAAGGGCTAAATGGCTGACTCAAGGGGTGCCCTGATCCTTCTGGTCGACGACGACGTTGCGGGCCGGTCTGTCCGCAAGTTGGTGCTTGAGGCCAGTGGTCATCTTGTTCTGGCGACAGGAGAAGCTCGGCTGGCCCTGCGCACCCTGACGCGAGAGCCGGTACGGCTGGTGATTCTCGACTACTTCCTGGATGGCATGAAGGGGACGGAACTCGCCAGCCAGATGCGCCTGGTAAAGCCGGACGTGCCCATACTTATGTTGTCGGCCTCCACTGACAATCCGGAAGGCACGGAGCACGTGGATGCTTATCTGTCCAAGCTGGAGCCGACAGAAGTGATCGAAGCTAAGATTGTAGAGTTGCTGCATCGACGCAGACGGCATAGGGCCCGGCCGGAATCCTGAGCCCAGACGCTTCCTCTTCAGCGGCAGGCCACTGATCGAGGAATTCGTTTCTGCATGTCGATTACGCCGAGCGCGGCGGGTTTCCGCATCTCTCCTGGATCTTTCCTGAAGAGCATCCCCACCCTTTTTAGCTCCTAAGTTATTGATTCTACGCAAAACTCCCCGCAAAAATTTGAGCGCGTAGGACTTATACGTAAAAACTTGAGCCACAAGGACTTACGGTAACAGAACTCGGCCCTGCAGAGGTTCCTCCCGGTTCTCCATTTCGCAGGTTTTCAAAGAACGTCGCTGCCAGGCTGGCAGCACCGGAGACTGGCTCCGGCACTCTCAGTTTATTCATGCGTCCGGAATTGGATCGAGAACAAAAGGCGGCTCACGGAAACGAAGGTAACCACAATTCCCGAAATGGAAGGCATTTAGGTGGGGCGCTGGGCAGGAAGTGGTGGAGCACACCTTCAGGTGCGTATAAGGAACATTCGTTGCGACCGGCTTCCGCCGCTTCTTGGTCAGGCCGAATCCGGCAACTTACGGCTGGGCGCAAAGGTGAAGTTCCGTGGCCACTTCTGAGAGGCGCCGGTCCCGGCTCCACAGCGGCGTGTTGCTGAGCGCCGCCGAAGCCAGGAGATGAGCATCAATCCAACCGATGCCGCGGCCCATCAGGCGATGGCGCTCGATAAACGTCAGTACCTCATCATGGCTGGCTACCGGCACATGGGGCAGCCTCCGCAGAAGGGACAGCACTTCCGAGCGGCGTCGCATGGAACCACACGCCAGTTCGCCGATGACGAACGGGTGGCACTCGACTTCGTCTCGGCCGAGCAGTGCGCTCAGCTTAGGATCGCCGCGCCGTAAATGCTCCACCCAGACCGACGTATCAACCAGCATGGGCACGAACGGCGTGGGCGCGTGTTCGCCGGCGGCGGATTCCGCGCAGGCCTGGGTCGCTGCCCCCTAAAGCCGCCAACCGTCTGGCACTTTCCCTGGCGATCAGGGCTTCGAGTCCTGCACGAACGACGGCGGTCTTCTCGGCAATACCGCTGAGCCGAACTGCTTCATTGAGCAATATATCGTCGATATTCAGCGTCGTTCTCATATGCATTAGTATGCATGATACATGCATCACATTTCAAGCCTTCGCTTTGACGCCCCTCATTCGAAAACCGCGAATGAGTGGGTCGCCCGGCTCAAGAAACCTTCGAGAGGGTTGCTAGGAAGGACGATTCTGCAACTGCGGCTGAACGTCTCGACAGCCGTTAAAGCGGCAGCCTCCTCTGAAGTTCGTGCACCCGAAGTAAAGCTTGTCCGTGTCCTGCTGTGCACGGGCCACGGTGGGGCTTCCACAGAGCGGGCATGGCGGCCCGGCTTGACCACGAAACCCTGGCATATCCATTGGGTTCTTGCCCGTGCCCGGGGCGATGGGTTGAACAGACGCTTTCAGTCTTTGTTTCTCCACCAGATATGCCATATAGAAGGCCTGCATGTATGTTGTCCACCAGATGACCGATCCGAAGGCGTATTTCGGCCTGAGGTAAATCTGGTAAGCCTTGTCAAACGTCCAGTAGATCATGGCGCAAATCATTGCCCAGCGATTGCCCCGGTAGATGAGTGTCGCCAAAACGAAAAACACACCTCCGCTAAGCACTGCTAAGCCGAGCAATACCACCGTGTCGCTGAAAGAATCCGGACGGGGTTCGGTGGATAAATAGAAGACGACAATGCTAACTACTCCCGAAAGGATCAGCAGGAGCGCACTCAAGCCGCGCGCTGACTTAAGCTTGCCAAGTGAGTTGTAATCTCGGACCTGCCTCTCCAGTTCTTCAGGCTCAATCCTCCACCACAGAAGCCAGTGGTAGCGATTCTTGCGATTCCGCGTCTCAGTCATGCCGCGGCTCCCATTTGCCATACTGGAAGAGGGCCTTGTCCACCTCGCGACGGGACGCATTATCGTGTACTGCGCACTGTTGTTGCAAGTCAGCGATGATTGCGCAGAATTTCCCCAGATACCAATCAGGGTCCTTGGATTTCGTTTTCGGAATCCCCCAGCCGTGGTAACGACCATGGGTTAGAAGGCAGATGCCGGAATGCGTGTTGCTGTCATAGATCGGAAACCGCGCCTTCGAGAAGACGTGAAGAATGTAAGTAGCCCGCGACAGCCCGAATGGGACACTTTTGTAGCCGCCGTGACACGCTTTGACGAAATGCTCGCTGGCACTTTGATTCAGAAACGAGCGGTAGTCCTCTCGGCTCATGAATTCCTCTAGCTGAGAACGCCTTTGGGACAGACTAAGCCAAACCGTATATGCGCAGACTGCGTTCGGCTTCCAGTTACCAGTGAAGTGCACCTGGTATTTGCCGAACTGCCTTGGCCTCCACGACGGATTGCGCCATCCTTCCAAGCTCCGAGCACCTCAAAATCGGCATCCGAAAGTTCCAAACCCCGCGCCAGCAACTCCTCATAAACTTCGTCGGGATATGTTTCGGTATCGAAGCCGCGAGACCACTCCGCTCGCCATTCCGGTCCCGATAGTGGGGCTCCGTTCCGAGACCGAAAATCGAATTCGCAGTTCACATCGTTGGCGGCAATCATATTCGAAGCGCTGACCACTGGCCACTGACCACTGCATCACTCCAGCCCAAACTCCTTCCACCGCTTCGTCACACGCGCCTTGGTCTTTTCGTCTATGCGGATTTCGTCGGGCCAGGGGCGCTCACCCAGAGGCTAATCTGCTCGGCTTAGCGGAAAGGATTCTCAATCCGCAAGTCGCCAAACGTTTGCCCGTGACGCATGTCTTCACTGTAAAGCACGCCACACTGCGCTTCCAGGGCAGCGGCAATAATCAAAGAGTCGTACCACGACAATCGGTGCCGTTCGTACAGCCGCAAGGCGTCAGCAAGTAAGGCTGATGATGACTGGACGGCGAGCATGGGGTGGAAAACGGAGGCCAGGTATTGTTCCGCCTGCACCGCGGTCATGGGCGGAGCGAAGCGGCGGAACGCAACACTGAAGAACTCCTGAACCACCTGGTAGCTGATGATCCCATTGCGGCTGGCGATGGCCTCCCGAACGAGCTCGGCTGCCCGCCGCGCCTTCCCTGCCGGGGTTCCGCCCAGGGAGTAGATGAAGATATTCGTGTCCAGAAAGAATTTAGCGCTCATTCATCTCGTCGCGAGTGTAGGGGCCACCCGAGCGGATGTGGCGCAGCCGTCTCATCAAGGCATCAAACTCCTGCACGTTGCCGGACTGACGTGTGTAGGTCCGCAACCACTCCCGAAAGGCCGTGTTCAGGGTCTTATGCTGTGAGCGAGCCACCAGACGCGCCTGCTCGATCAAGTTCTCGTCGGCACTGAGGGTAATGTTCTTCACGAAAATAGTGTACACGATTTTCGTGCACACGGATTTATCACCCCAGCCCAAACTCCTTCCACCGCTTCGTCACCTGGGCTTTGGTTTTTTCGTCCATGCGGATTTCGTCGGGCCAGGGACGGGTGAAACCCTCGCTTGGCCATTTGCGCGTGGCGTCGAC
>Ga0182030_10016680_pt1 | contig 14278 bp, 14 predicted proteins | sample 812S3MmetaG_FD_121299 | JGI IMG/M metagenome (GOLD analysis project Ga0182030, IMG submission 121299) | Permafrost microbial communities from Stordalen Mire, Sweden - 812S3M metaG (Illumina Assembly) | ecosystem: Environmental > Terrestrial > Soil > Wetlands > Permafrost | place: Sweden...
AGGTATTGGCTACCAAGGTGGCGGAGGTTTTTCCAGAGGCGGATATGGCGGAGGAGATCGCGGTGGGTATGGCGGGTCAAATGGATACGGCGCACCCCCTCCAAATGCTCCCGCAGGCCCGGGTGGTGCACGTGGCGGCGGCGGATTCAGCAGGGAGGATATGGTGGCTCTGGTTCTCCTGATCGCAATGGTCATGGCATGTCAACGCCAGCTGGTGGGTATGACTCGCGTGGTGGTGGCCGCTCATATGATGATAGATCCGGAGGATATCGTGGCAACAACCGAGGATATGGAGATCGCGACGGAGCACCCCGAGGCGGAAGTGGTAGCAATATGGAGCCGGTAAGACCACGAGATGGCGGATATCGCGACAGAGACGCCGATGGATACAGTGGCCGACCTCGAGAGGACGAGTCAAGAAAGAGAACTTACGAAAGCAGTGGCTACCAGGAGGATCCTCGCAAGCTGCGAAGATATTAGGTGCAGCGAGACATCATTGGGTTTGTCTTGTGGTGGGTTTCTCGAGTATTCAGTCTTTCCTCCCTTTCTCACCAGGGGTAAGCGGTTCTTCGATGCAATTTCCACCAAAGGTAGTATTGCCGTCTTCGCCTTTCTACCAACGCACTACTTCGGATACAAAAACTTTCTCAGTCTGCTTCATGGTAATTCGACCCCTTCACCAAACCTCGACTTCATCTGGATTGATATTGCATGGAAAATGGGTGGCGTTCTTCCTCTTCACGTCTTGTCTTTATTTCTGCTTTGGGTGAGAATACACTTGGGCTGTGATCACAGGAGGTAAGGTCAGAGGTAAGGCATAGTAACGTCTGGCCATCTGACCATCTTGACTTCAGCACTAGGGAACGGGTTCTTGCTTGTATTATCGGAAAGGAAAAATTCAAGGTGGTAAGATAGCTCAGGGATGGGTGTGCATTTGTCCTTTTCATTTTCGATAATAAGCCAGCGCCTAACGCCGGCCACTCCCTGACTGTATGATAGATAGCAAACCGATTAGCGATGCTTGGTTTATTCCTCCGTTGCTTCGACCTCTGTGACTTCAGTTGTAGCTGCGCTCCAATATCTAGTTCTCGTCAGCGTGATCTTACCTGATACTGGAGAATACTCACGCAACCAATTGAACAGTAAACTCCGCAGTAGCCACTCCAAATAACTTCAACAATCTAGTCTGTCTACTATCCAGCACATCCCCTTCCTCACAAACCGTATACGGATTATCCAGCGTAATCTTTCCCTTCACCAATGTAGTCGGCATATTCAGCTTCCTCAACTCCGGCTCCAAACTATGCGACATAGGCACATCCTCCTCAGCAGCTATCTCCCCTCCCATCGAATACACTATACCTGCGGGCACGGTAAACGACCTACTGGCCGGCGTCCCTGCTCTTGCAAAATCCGTCTTGGAAAGAGTCGCAAAGTGTTCAGTAACTGAACTAGGTTCACGGTTTGTGAAAAGGAGGCCAACGTTTCCGCTTAGGTATTTGGAGAGAAGGTGTGTTGAGGGCTGGTATTCGTCTTCGGGGGTTGTGCCGAGTGCTTTGGCCATTACTTTAGTTTTACCAAAGAACAATCTACACGCAATTAGCAATTACCCTTATATCGACTTGAGAAGGTTTTACGAACCGACTATCGGCAAAATTATTCCTGACATCCTTCAAATACGTATTTCGCATATTCTCAACTGAGAAAACGAAGCAGTGTTGATACAAGTCGAGACATTCTCGAACATTGGAGAAGAGTTTGAGAGATAACTCTTTGCCCTTCTTATCGACTTTTGTCAGGTGGACGACTTTTGCGCGCTTGGATTTAGGCATTGTGGTGACCTTGGAAGGAGTTCGTGGTGGGGCTCGTGGGTTTTTGGGCTTCGAGAAATTTATTTCTGATATCGGCGATAAACTTTTGAGGGTCTGCGCTAGCGGCCGCCTCCAGCGCTTGTGCCTGGAAACTCGACTGCAAGTTCACCTTTTTATTGTTATTTGTTTGAACATGCTGTGAATTAATTCCAAGAGGGTTACGAGTTACGATTTCTTTAAGTATGTTGGGGTTTATGGATTATGTACAGCATGCGTGGTATAATGCTTCTCATTGGAATCAAGAGAATTCATACTCCCAATTAACTGCTACAGCTAAAGGTAAATATTTCACAGCCATTGCTATACAAAGCTAATATCTTAAAGCTCTTCTAGACTTTGATACCCCTCGAGGCTTACGTTTGAATGTCTCTTCTCTTTCTTCACCAAATTTCGCGACCTCTTACGCGCTGGGAAGTGTAGGATTTGTTGACGGGTCCCTTTCATACCTTTACACTTCACTTCCTCTACACAACGTTTCGCAGAGTAGCAAAATTGATTTGCATGAGGTTATACGAGGTTATCGACAGATTCAGGAGCTACAGAAGCCCGAGGAATCATGGATGTGGGAGCAATGGCAAGGTGGGAAGCGAATTGACAAGCGGGATACTCTTCTATATGGACGATTATATCTACCACAAAGCATACTCGAGGCGCTGTATCTCCGTCGAATAAGTCCTACACAGCAACTGAAACTATCGGCTGTCAGCGATAGTCGGTTACGGAATGGTGGTACAATTTTGGCATTGCACCAGTACGATGTTGGAAAATATAGCGCCGAGACTCTGTATTCCACGGATGGGGGGCTCATCGGTTTGAGAGGTTTATATAACTTTGGTCCAGATCCTCGAGATGAAGTGATGGAGCCGCCAAGGACTGATGATCGGTTTTATGGCCGCTTCAGCGCCGGCGCGGAGATGTATTATGGTTCATTAAATAAATCAGGTGGAGTGAGTTTTGGTGGAAGGTTTGCGACTTTACCAGCTCACAAAGGCATTCCACTGACGGCAACCCTGACGTTGAACCCTTTAATGGGAAATCTTAGTACGACATACGCTGTGAAGGCAGGCAAGGATCTAGCGCTCTGTTCGAAATTCGACTTCAATGTTTATAGTTACGAGAGCGACTTGATGCTCGGGTGCGAGTTATGGAGAATGAAAGCAAGAGTCGAGAAAAAGAGAGAACGAAGCATGGCTGCTAAGCTTGCTTGGAAGCTTGATGAGATCGTAGAGCCAGCTGTCCCAGAACCAGAGGAGGTTGCAGGAGTCTTAAAAGCGAGAATCGATCAGAATTGGAGGATTGGGTTGTTGTGGGAGGGAAGGATAAAGGAACTAATGTTTACTTTGGGTTCCTCCATCGACATGAGGAGGCGAGACCAGCCATTTAGAGTTCTGGGGCTGGAGTTGCAATACTCGTCGTGACGAATCCGGGGACAAGACGGAATGAGATACGAAAATGGGCACCTCGTCCACGAATTTATAATGATTCAAAGCTTGTCATAAGCTTGTAAAGGAAGATAATAATATACACGGAGATATGTCTGTTTTACAGTATTCTCTTGTAGCAGCACGAGATACTATGCCCAGTATGTCCTACTTGCGGCGATTTTCAAAGGAACAAGTGTAAGCACGCCAAGTTAATCAGCTATACCGCCGTCATGTACGAGTATTTTGGTAGTAGAGGGAGGCTTGTCTGTAAAATTTGGAAGATTTGTATGATTGACGGTACGCTGGATGAGATAGAGGAATGGATGGTGTAGAGAGAGTGTTTACCCCTCAATAAATACAACGTGCAGAGCAAATTGTATTATAACTTTGTACAAAAGGCTTATGAAACAGAAGTATTTTGTCTAAAATATTGTTTTTGTATGGTTGAGATTTTACTACCCCTCGCCTATGCCTCTTGCCAAGAAATGCCCCGCAAATCAAACTCTCGCGTTTCCTTCTATTCATCATCTGTACACAGCGTTGTAAATATTGACCATGGATATAGTGACGCAAGTTGAGGCGAATCGGGAACAGAGAAGCAGAAGCCCTACCTTTCGTGCAGTACAATCATGCAAGGAACATCGGGGAGTAAAATCTCCTATTCCAGATTGTTTCATGAGTAGCAGAACAATATGCTTGCTCTCAAGACATAAGCTTAAGCAATTGTCTGTCTACTTATGAGACAATGTCTCAGCTCCCAAATCTATCGAAAAGAAGCAATTATTAACTCCCCGGTCTTCCAGGCAACGAGTGCAGAAGACGCAAAGGCAAGTGTGATCGTGTTGCTCCAGAGTGTGGGACTTGCACAAAGTATGGCCGCCACTGTCTGTATGAACAGCATAGCAAGTCCCCATTGACCCGCAAGTAAGGAGAGATCAGTGTGTTACGGATCATCAGACTTCAGACTGATCTTATCTTAGACACCTAACTTACGTCGAACACCGCCTCGAAGCAACTACTGCAGAACTTCATATATTAAGACGCAAATATGCAGCATTATGCGCAGAGCGGCTCCCCAATGCTGCGGAAAATACAACTTATCAGAGTAACTTTGAGCCCCCAGGTTCCGCCTCTCTCAAAATTGTTCATCAAACCACTACCGATCATCAAATACAGGTTGCGCTTGAGCAGCCATATCTTGAAATGACCGATGCCCCTTCCATAGACGAGAGCACGGGAACGGAAAGTCTACAAATACCATTCGAGGGCCCTCCGACTACCAGTGATGATTTTGACTGGGACGAACAAGATATAGCCAAGGACTCAGAATGGTTAGCCATGGAAGATAACGTGGATTTCGTCGATGGGATGGCGTCTTTATCTGTTGATGAACAAGATACGGGGTACCTAGGAGTTGCATCTGGGGCGGCTCTTCTGCGCATTCTACAACCAGATGGCAAAAGCCAACTTCCGAAGTCGTCAGTCCGAAATTCTCGAGGCTCGAACGCGTCCAAAATACCCTACCAGCCTGATCCAAACGTTCACATCTTGGATGCTATGGTTGACGGGTACTTTCGAACGTACCATGTAAGCTACCCAATAGTCCATGAACCACGGTTCAAAGCACAGCACGCTGAAGTTATACCAAGGCCAGAAGGAAATGGCTGGAAGGCACTTGCTTATATGGTAGCAGCCATTGGAGCGTTTTCGTCCGCTGCAGGCCCTGGAGTAGCTGACGTTACACTTTTCCATGCTGCAAGATCTCAGCTTTCTATGGACGATCTAGAATCGGGGAATATAAGTCTCGTACAGGCTTTGACACTCATGTCAAATTACCTACAGAAGAGGAACAAGCCAAACTCAGGTTACAATTATCTTGGTCTGGCTCTCCGTATGGCCATGGGACTTGGCCTTCATAAAGAGTTCCCTAAATGGGACATTAGTCCACTGCAGATGGAGATACGCCGAAGGGTATGGTGGACTTTATTTGTTTTTGATATAGGAGCCACTATCACATTTAGCAGACCCATAGGATGGCCTCACGAGGGTATCGAAGCGGCTTTGCCCCTAAATGTACATGATAGAGTAAGTCAATGATACTTATTTTTCCTCTGCACCCGTGAGTAACTGTTTTCCTTTAGCATCTCACAGCAGCAATATCGTCATATCCACCAGAAGACGAAGAAATTACAAACTACTCTGCCGTACGTGCACAAATTACTTTTCATTGCGCTACAAATCGTATATACACTCGTGTTATAACAAGTCCGTTTCCTACCTCTGAAGAGGTCTTATCTCTGGACCAGCAATATATTGTGCCGTGGCTGGCTTCTTTACCTTCTTGGTACATGGAATCCGCAGCTGTACCACCAGTATACTGCTTTAGCCATGCAGTGATAATGTGGCGATATCGAAATCTACGACTTATCATGTATCGACCTTTTGTCATTCGGTTGCTACTCAAGGCACGCCAGACTTCAAAAGCAGTTGATTTGGTAGACAGAGAAGCATATCGCTGCTGTGTTGAAGAAGCTACTATCAGTATAAACTCGATTCATACATTCTGGTCCTCGCAGCCTCACACCAAGCTTGCAGCATGGTATGCATTGTGAGTGAAAGAAGCTTTTCTAAATTCATAATTAAACGCTAATATTTCCTAGGTACTTCCTCTTTCAAGCCTCCCTTGTACCAGTATTCTGCATTCGGAACGACCCGCTTTCTGCAGAAGCACCAATCTGGCGGCAAGACATTATTCTTGCCCTTAGTGTAATCGAATCTATGTTCTCCATCAACACGAGTAGCATGAAGTGCTACAACACTATTCAAGAACTTTGTGGTCAGTACATAGGAAATGTGTCTGCATTGGAGCAAGTAAATCCCACAGGAGAATCCCCCCATACTCAGATCAACAACGTATACTCCATGATGTGGCCTAACCCACCACTTGCCGGGGCTGACATAGTTATGCAAGATGACGCTTGGCTGAGATTCTTGGAAGAACAGCCTTTTGGGGAGCAGGCAAATATCAGTGAAAATTTAGATGAAACATGGTCATTTTCGTAGAAGTGGCAGGTTTTTGTCATATATACATTGTCTTGCTCACTGCCAGACATCTGTAATGACCGAAATATGGTTGGCCCTCCTAGTGGTACCCTTTTCGTCCTCAATTCATTTGAAGGCAATCTCACGGCAGAGTGTAAGCACCATCAATAACCATGTTTGCCCCTAATATTGGTTAGTTCCACGTCTCAGCCTGATGTTAGATTACTGACCGGTCATATAGCTGCTAGCATCACTAGCAAGGAAAACATAGGCTCCTTTCAGCTCGTAGGGATCGCATAGCCGCTGGGCTGGAATCATTGAAAACCATTGTTTTCTCCATTCCTCGGGGTGAACGCTCAACACTGAGAACCTTGTGAGCTAGATTGAAACATGAATTTGGCTACGGATAACGTACTATCTGTGGCAATGAAGCCCGGGGAGACACAATTGACGCGTGCAAAATCAACCCACTCGACCGCCAGGCATCTGGCCATCTGGACCACGGCCGCTTTTGATGCATTGTAGGCCATCTGCTTCTGTGGGACGTTGACCAGTATTGCAGAGACCGAAGCTGTGAAGATCACGTTACCGTGCCCTTGTTTCTTGAAAATTTGACCAGCTGCTTGGGCAGTGTAGAATGCACCATCGAGATTCACACGCATAATGTCTGAGAATTGCTCTGGGGTGTAATCTAGAGCGTCAATATGGGTCGCAATGCCACTGTTCGAGGTCACTTCAGTTATGGTTCTATGAGTAGGATCGGCAAACCTACGCATTTGCCACTACTATATCCAGCCTTCCAAAGTCAGACAAAACCTGGTCAATCGTCTTCCTGATACCAGCCGCGTCTCTGACATCGCCGTGATATGCTTTGATAGTGACGCCAGTGTCACTGGCAATTTTTGAAGCTATAACTTCGGCATCCGCTGTTGTACTGAAAGTGAAGGCAACATTGGCTCCAGCCTCTGCTAATCCGGTGACGACTTCAAGCCCGATACCGCGACTACCTCCAGTTACGCAAACAACTTTGCCTTTGAGGGAAAATTGAGACAGAACATGCGAGTTTTGGGGCTTTGAGAGAGGCATGGTGGGCGAGCACGTGGGAACTCTGATAGTGGGTAACAATATTGCGGGGGAAATACGTTGTGTTTCGCAATGGAAGTAGGAGATTGGGAAATAAATACTTCTGCCACTGAAGTTAACCCACGTTAAGAAAACGGAAAGCTGTGCGACAAGTAATTCTCTCGCGCACCTGCGGACTCTAGCTGTCTCAATGTGCTACAGTAGCTCAGATCCCTAGTCGCGCGGGGAGGGCGACTGTCGCCCGCTGTGGGGTAAATCGGCCAGGAATTCGAGTCCGCTAATTTTTCCCTCCTCAATCTCCAGGTCGCATTCTCTTAGCCAACCTTACACATTTGGAACTTTAGGCTGCTGGATCGCTGGTATCACTAAATCTGAGAAAATCCAAACAAGCGATTCAGATTATCCTGTTTCCTCGAATAATGGGACAATGCAGCCAAGGGTTGTGCAGGTTACATGCGCGGTATATGCATGTTCGAGATGAGTGTCAACATAATTCTCACCTCGGATTTGTTACTTGACTTTGATGAAGCGTCCGTTAATAGTACAAAGTTGGAGCGTCGTTGAATATGGAGCAGCCGTCTATGAGTCAAATCCATAATTTCTTGCTATCGTACACTTCCTCTACAATACCAGTCCTTCCACATTTCGCAGGAAAATGCCCGGATATCAAGTCCTATGATATCTTACACCTTGGTTTCGATCATCTCCACCTCCTTCTCCTTCGATTTCTCATGATCGACGTACGAAGACGCTGGCGCGGCATCGGGACCATCGAAAATTGTCGCAATTTCCTCCAAAGAGTATCCCTTGGTCTCTGGAAAGGTAAAGTATACCGTGGTTATAATCACTACCAGGAAACAACAGAAAACGATGTAATATTTCCACCCAATATTTTCAAGGCCGATGGGATTCACGAATGCCGCAATGACCTGAGAGCAAATTAGTGATTTGCTCCTCAGAGATTCTCATTCGGGGTTATTCATACCAGCGAGCCGTATATCGACAATAGTTCGCAGGTCAAACCCTTACTTCGGAGAGTATAGGGGAAAATTTCGGTCGGATAACTCATCAGCAAAGGAGTATAGGCGATGTCGTAATGAAAGAAGAATGTGAATAGGCAGACGATGACGACGATACCAGCAGGCTTCGAACCAGTATTCGCGTTTACCGCTGAACAAGCAGTCCAAACGACGTATGAGATGAACATTCCGATACCTGACCACATGAACAGAGTTCTTCGGCCAAGACGATCGACTAGAAATGCTGCAGACAGAGCTGCCCAGAAATTGAATATCTAATAGCTATTAGAGTTCGAAAGCTAAATGGGATATTGAGCACGAACCTGCAGGAGACCATTGATCAAGGTCTGGATAAAAGTGTCCGTAATGCCAACAGTGTTTAACACCAGAGTGAGATAGTAGGACACAACTCCGATTCCATTCCACTGCGCAGCTGATCCGAGGAATACGGCAATAAAGAGTCTCTTGCGATTTCCGGGAGTGGCTACTAAAGCACTCCATCCAGTGCTTGCGCTTGCTCTATCCATATCGATAGCTTCAACGATCTCATTGATCTCGAGGTTCAGCAGAGGGCTATTCTCGTCCCCTCCTGCATGGTATTTGCAAAGAATAGCTCTGGCTTCCTGAGCACGATCGTTGGCAACAAGCCATCTCGGTGACTCGGGTAACCACGATATCCCACAAAGTTGGACGGCTGGCCTAAGAGGAGTCAATATCAATTTTCTGAAATCTCATGTCATAAAGGCAGGGAGCTGCGCCTGACAATGTTCCCACCAGAACATTGTAGCAAGCACTGTTTGCTCAATTAAAAGTCGGAGATGTGGAGTTTTCTCCTTGTTGAAGAGACTTACCAGCAGGCCTGAAGTATTGTCGGAATTCTCCAGCTCCAAGAGCCTTCATAGTTCTGGGTGCCAAAAGTTGCCCAAGAAGCCAGTATCGCTCCTGAAAACATACTTTTAGTTCACGACGAGCACGCAGAATCCGAGGACATGGTTCATTTGACATACCGAGATAGTACATAGTCCAGAAAGCGCTTGTGTATTTTCCACGATGCGTTGGGTAGGCCAATTCAGCGATGAGAAGCGGTGAAGGCTGGACAACAAGCATTCCTCCAGCTCCCACAAGTGCGCGAGAGAAGACAAACATTCCAAAATTCACACTAGCAGCTCCTATCACCGTCGAAGCCAGTATTGCGAGTATTCCGCATATCAAGACTTTCTTGCGTCCAAATTTGTCGCTCAACCAGCCAACAAGAGGAAGTACTACAACAGAGCCAATAGACCTAGAAGATCAGGGAGTTAGCAATCACTTCGTTAGGACGGGTTTGGGTGTTAAGATAATGTATCATGAGTAAATAGACAACTGCTCATGCACCTTGATATCTTGGGAGCAAGCATTTATCTTCACAGTTGCCCATGAAACATTCTTGAATGGGAGATATTACTCCCCGATATTCCTTACTGTGCTGCGTTGACGAGACCTAGGAGTGCTCCCTGTGGCTCTCCAAAATATGTTTTCCATTGTGGGAGAGACTGAAGACCATTCATAAGCGAGCCTGATTGTCTTGTTAGTTTGTGTTCAATGACGGCTGGGAATTGACACCGTACTATCATATCCGGCGACAGAGGAGGAGAGAAGTGGCACGAGGAGAATCAGATTTAGTTGCAACAAGTGTTTAGTCTGGTACCAATAGCCGTCGAGAACAGGAAGAACTTCCTGGATAGCATCTCCAGCAATGAAGTTACTTCCTTTCTTTTTCACAACCATCGTGGAGGGCTTGAAGTGCTTGATTGTTGAAGTCTCCTAAGGTAAAGAGGGTGTGCGTTGGTGTGCCTAAGATTCCTCAATATGGAAGAGAAGAATGAAAATATTCCACGTTAGTCTACTTTATAATTTTCTTTGACTCAGGAAGTTCGGCATAAAGATGGGGTCGCGTTGGTGGAGTCCCCACTTGCGTCCATCATGGGTCCCCATGGGGCGTTGCAAGGTCAAGGGACGATCGGGGACTGTCACCCACGCTAAAAATTTGAAAAATGGAGTGGCAGGGAATAATCGTGCACTTGGCTTCTCTTCTCGTGCTACCGCTCGGGATCCCCCCAATTCGGTATACTTGACAGTTCGCACTCAATGCGTGTAGAATTGGCTACTAGGTAGCCCTCACTGGATGAACCAAGACGCTCAGTGCCACTGGGGATACGAAATAGCGAAACGAAGAGTTGTTTTATTTCATATCAGTAATTGAATATTGATATATTCGGTCTTTGGACTACTATTTTCCCATTTAACGACAAGTATATCCTCCATCAATAATGAAATCAGATCCTGTCGTGTATGAACTTGCATCGGAGCAGAGATACAAGTAAATTCCTTTCAACTCTCTTGGATCAGCGTCCCTCTTCATCGGAGTGAGACCGAACCATGCCTCTTTCATTTCAAATGGACAACTTCCTGAAATCGGAGTGTTGATATATCCAGGCGAAACAGAGTTGCATCTTGCCCCAAATTTTGCCCACTCGACAGCTAGGGATTTCGACAAATGAATCTATACAAAGTCAGATTCGATCTTCGGATCTTTAAATGGTGGCAACTTACGACACCAGCTTTGCAAGCATTATAGCAACTCTGCTCCTGTGGAACATTGACAGCATGGCCTGACATACTGGCTGTGAAAATGCAATTGCCATAACCCTGCTTCTTGAAGACGTAGCCGGCAGCTCTCGCACAATAATATGCACCATCAAAGTCGACCGCCCTAACTTTCCGCCAAGCTTCTAATTTATCGTCAAGCCCGCCAGCTTTAGAAGGGATTCCAGCATTCGCTATCATCACATCCAGGCGACCAAAATCCGACACCACTTGAGTAACTGCAGCTTCGACTTCTTTGTAGTTTTCCACTGCCACTTTGTAGGTCTTGACTGTCACTCCGAAATCCTTTACGATCTTTGCGGCTAAAGTGTCGGTGGTGGTTGAGCTGTTGTACCAAAGAGCTAGCTGGAAGACTTGTTAGATGTGTAACAACGCAATAGAGATTCATAAGAAAGGCTCACATTGGCTCCTGCCTCCGCAAGGCCGCGGGCAACTTCGTATCCTATCCCACCGGATGCCCCGGTTATGATGATTGTTCTGCCATCCAAGCGGAAAGACTCAAATATGCTGTCCTTGATAGCAGGGTCTGAGTTTCGAATTGATTTGGTCATATTGAAGAATGCTGGCAGTTATCGAAGTAGGATTCAAGCACTTGAGATGTATTTGATGATTTACTATTAAAGGAGATAATCAATGAATGGATGCTAGCTCCGGAAGGCTGAAGCCTTGTGGGTGACTGCTGGCTGGTGTCACCCTGAGGTCTCTAAAATTCCTTCTTGAGGGCGACCTTCTCCCTATACCCCTCAACGGCTACACTGAACTAGAATAATGGAGCATCTTAGTTAACCGGAATGACCGACCCATTCCAATTTCTTCCTCGCCATTAGATTTACTCGTTACACTTTGCTACGCTTCGCTAACAACACTTGGAGGTAAATGAAGTCACATGTGTTAAATCGCATGTCCCAGCACCTAAGGGGGTTTCCACCACCAATTTCATATGCCCAAAATATGAATATTTCAAGTACGCCTGATATTCAGCTCAGAATTATCTATACTTTCAACAAGTACATCTGCCGACGCCCTAGAATGTTCCATTATATACACCCCATTCAAAGTGTCATTCCTATCAACCCGCTTCAGCGCACTTTCCATATCTTTCTCAATACCAGCAGCAACATGTCTCCTAGCTACCCTCAGTCTAGCAACTTCTTGATCAACAGTAACCAACCAACACATATCCACCAGCTCCTTAACCTTACACCAAGGATTCTCATCCACAAGTAAATAGTTCCCCTCGAGAAAAACAATCTTGCTCATAGCTGGGACGAGAAGTCCATTAGCCACCGGATCCTTGGCTGCATGGTCGAAAGTCGGAGCATAGGTGCCTGCATCAGTGGTTCGCAGCTGATGTATTAGCGCGACTATCGACTCCGCGTCAAAGGTCCAAGGTGCACCGCGGCGAATATATGCTTCCTCGCGGTTTGGGAGCTTGTCGAGATAGCTGCGCGGCCAATGAAATCCATCCATCGAGACCACCGTTGCGATGCTTGATGAAGTCTTCGCGTTGACGAGAGCCGCAATAGCAGTTGTCGAAGTCGTCTTTCCTGAGCCCGGAGGCCCAGCCACCGCAATAAGGAGTCGGGGTGAGACCTCTGTGCTTCTGTTTTTGAGGGCTTCATACTGCGTAATAGCAGTTTCCGCTAGTGATTGGTAGATTGCCTCCATTATGGTGAGCGGGCATACCAGTATTGGAAACCCATTTCGAATTCCGTTCACCAATCAATGTATTTAATCCTGGCCGGGCAACTGTCAGCTCGATGGCTCGATCTACTCTGGGGTAGAGGAATGTGTAGGTTACATCGGTCTAGGGTGACCGTCTCCGTGGGTTTGGGATCCCCGCCTCCGGGTGACAATGTGCGTGCGGGGCGGAGACCCTCGAGTCATGATTTGGCCCACATTTCCCCTCAATGTGAGGCCTCCTGACTCCGGCGGGGTCGCTCCGTGACCATGTGAAGAACTGCTTTTGTAGCTTGTGTGACCCCATTTTTCATGGACATGCTTTCCGATGTAAATCTCAAAAAAATGTCTTATTGTCCAAGCATTTATGGAGCTTTCTTTCTTTCCTCGACTTGCAAATTAATCCCATGTACAAATGTCGTTCCCTAAACAAAATGTTCGTATCTGAACAACCCACTCATCTCCTGTAGCTAATTTTGCATGTCACAGAACCGCTCATTTGTGCTTCATTCAGTCCAAAACGTCTCATTTGAGGACCGTCCCACTCAGCCGCTACGTAATGAGCACGAAGTCCGAGTCCATATTGGAAAGACAGGGATCTGCGGCAGCGACGTTCACTATTGGCAACGCGGTCGAATTGGTGATTTTATATTGAAAAGCCCCATTGTCTTAGGACATGAGAGTGCGGGTGTTGTCGTCGAGATTGGTAGCGCTGTGAAAAACTTGAAAGTTGGCGATCGTGTAGCCATTGAGCCCGGCACCCCTTGTCGATACTGTGACTTCTGCCGAAATGGACAGTACAATTTATGTGCAGATACGATCTTTGCCGCTACTCCACCGTGGGATGGCACCCTCAGCAAATACTACAATGTAGCGGCTGATTATTGCTACCCCATCCCTGATCATATGTCTTTGGAGGAAGGTGCTTTGGTTGAGCCGATGGCTGTAGCTGTCCAAGTGACGAAGGTCGCAGAGGTCAAAGCTGGTCAGAAAGTGGTCGTGTTCGGCTCGGGTCCAATTGGAGTTCTGTGTCAAGCAGTATCTAAAGCATATGGAGCAAAAAAGGTCATCGGTATCGATATTTCTCAGTCTCGTCTTGACTTCGCCAAAACATACGGCGCGGACGGAGTCTTCAAGCCTACGAAGCCAGACCCCTCGATTGATCCTGTTGTAGCTAGCGAGCAAATGGCAGAAGCTATCAAGAAAGAGTTTGACTTGGGAGAAGGTGCTGATGTGGTGCTCGAGTGTACAGGTGTTGAGTCGTGCATTCAAGCCGGAATTTTCGTGGCGAAGAAGGGCGGAATGTTCGTTCAGACTGGGATGGGCAAAGAAGTAAGTCTCATTCGCCTAGGTCAAAAATTGGAAATGCTGATTGCTTTAGAATGTGGTGTTCCCAATAACCACAGCCTGCATTCGGGCATTGACTATCAAGGGTTCCATCAGATATACATCTGGGTGCTATCCGCAGGCAGTAGATTTGATCGCTTCTGGAAAGATTGATGTGAAGAGGCTG
>Ga0182030_10016681_pt1 | contig 14277 bp, 15 predicted proteins | sample 812S3MmetaG_FD_121299 | JGI IMG/M metagenome (GOLD analysis project Ga0182030, IMG submission 121299) | Permafrost microbial communities from Stordalen Mire, Sweden - 812S3M metaG (Illumina Assembly) | ecosystem: Environmental > Terrestrial > Soil > Wetlands > Permafrost | place: Sweden...
ACAGAGTCAGTTAGATTTTCCCATTGCTCCAACGTAGCTAGTTGCTTTCGTACAGCTTGACGAACAAAATCGCTACGACTGTAACCTTGTTTCTTGGTTTGAGAGTCAATCCGCTGAACAAGTTTAGCCGGCATTGATATATTAAATGTTTGTGACTTCATACAATCATTGTATGTGATTATTGAATTGTTGTCAAGTAGTGAGGCCACAGTTCTAGTGCGTATCTAACACCTAGTGGGATCAGAACTATTTAACGGATATAAAAATGCCTCTCAAGTTGGAGAGGCGTAGGTACGAACTAAATTGTATCTGTTGAATATACTTGGAGGGCCCAGTGGGACTTGAACCCACGACACCCTGCTTAAAAGGCAGGTGCTCTAACCAGCTGAGCTATGGGCCCATAATATTCAGTTCATCTGAATCTATCAAAAACCATACGAATTATTCATCCCTTCGTATGGTTGCTTTTTTCCTATTATTAAGGAAATAACTCCTTACATTATCTTATTTTTTGTGGATAAGTCAATGGTGCTTGGACTTGCCACTGCGAGAATGTTTACCGTTTTGGCGACCGAGCAACATGAAAACAATGCTACTAAGAGCTCCGAATACAACTATAACCGTTTGGTAATGATAGTAATTATGCCAGATGCTAGTGCCTTGGATATTTAAACTTAGTCCAGCTGGTAGAATCGGCACGAGTAGTAGAGCAAGTAATAGTCCGGTTGCGATACTAGGAATCAAATCAAGTATTAACTTCGATTTACCTGCAACACTATGAAACATTAAAAGCACAGTTAAGATTGGTGGAAGCAGTAACAGTAGTAGGCGCATTGACGAGAAACTAATATGCCCAGTCGGGTATAGTGGGCTAAGATAGGAAGTTGCATTATTGGAAACAAAAATAACCAACACCTCACCTACACAAAGACTCATAAATAAAATAGCTGCGTTAACCCGCAGTATAAATGCTAGGATTGCTGGAGAAAAAACGCATAGACCAATAATTATCGCTGATGTCATGCTTTTAATAATAGCATGAGCATTTTTAAAAGGCTTAGGCCCTAGGCACCGATTTTGTCTTTACGACGTTTGCCCTTAAAATTCTGCTCTATATAGTCAAGAATGTGGCTAGCAACATTGTGTCCGGTAACTTTTTCGATACCGAATCCAGGACTTGCGTTAACTTCTAATACTAATGGTCCTCTATCAGACCTCATCATATCTACACCGCATACCGCTAGACCCATAGCTTTAGCTGCTTTTTGGGCAGTTTTGCGCTCTTCATCAGTTAATTTTATTGGTTTACCTTCGCCGCCTTGGTGAAGGTTTGAACGAAAATCATCGTCAAGACTCTGTCGCTTCATACTGGCAACTACTACACCATTAACAACAAATGCACGAATATCTTCTCCGGCACTCTCTTTAATATATTCTTGTACGATAAAGTTAACGCCTTCTACATAGAAGGCCTGCATTACAGCCTTCGCGGCGTTTTTGGTTTCAGCCAGTACGACTCCGTTACCATGTGTACCGCGTGCCACTTTAATAATTACTGGCGCTCCACCAACTTGTTCAAGCACGTCTCCAAAATCAGCGGTTTCCCGGGCAAAAACCGTCTTTGGTATACCTACGCCAGCTTTAGCTAGGAGTTGCATGCTGCGTAGTTTATCGCGAGACCGGACAAGGGCTATTGAAGTAGTTACCGTAAAGACATTTTGCATCTCAAATTGTCTAACGATTGCCGATCCATACTTGGTTATACTGGAAGCGATTCTTGGGATAATAACATCAACATTAGATAAGTTCTCACCGTTGTAGCGAACTACCGTAATACCGCGTTCAACGGTAACGTAACAACGCGAATATTTAATAACTCGGACACTGTGTCCCCTTTTAACAGCCTCTTCTTTGAGACGCTTTGTCGAGAAGTTCCCTGGGCCATTGGATAGAATAATTATATTCATAATTTGCTCCTTACGTAATGAGGTCTTTAACTACTTGTTTAAGGCTTTTCTTCATAGTTACTAATTCGTGACTGTGTTCTACATCAACTAAAAATTTTCCACTTAATATATTTCGGCCAATTAGCACAGGGTACTTTTGAGTTGAACGATTAGCAAGCGAGAAAGATGCTCGAATTTTGCGACCAGATATTAAGATTAATAACTTTACAACGTAGCGTTCTTCTTTATTACCGTTTGAGCTAATTATTTTCCTAATTTGGAAGGAGCGAGTCTTTACGACATCTCCAGTATGCGAGTCGCTAGTATCATCAAATAAGGTAAACTGAAGAACGCCTTCTTTTAACTTTATATCTGAAGCCCAAACCGCAGACGTTTGCGCGCCAGTATCAACTCGCGAAATAATGCCTCCCAGATGTAGTTCTGGAAAGTCGATGAGTTCCGTTTGACCGATTAGCTTCTTTGCTAGTGACATAAGTTAGCCTTACTGTATGCATTAGTATTACAGATTAATTATAACATAATTACTTATATAATTCAATACTTAATCTGAACACTGTGGGCATGATTCACTCTAATATAAACTATCACGATAGCTGCTAGTATTAAGACAACTAAGGAAATCATAAGTGGGATAAATCCTCTTTGGTCATTTTTAAGCTTTAGCATATCTAGTAGTGTATTATAGAACGTTTTTAATTAAATATAGATTTTTTTGAGTTTTCGCTAAAATCTTCCAAAAGACCTCGTTGCCTTTTACTAAGTTTCGTAGGGGTATCGACAATTATAGTAACTATATGGGCCCCGCGACTATCCCCGCGGAGGTGTGGTACGCCGTGATTAGAAAGCTTGAAGTCTGATCCGGATTGGGTGCCCATCGGGACTTTCATTCTTATCGGACCATCAATCGTTTCAACATTAATCTCTGCTCCAAGAGTTGCATCAATCATGTCAACATGGGCCTCACTCAAAATAAGATCGCCTTCCCTAGTAAACTGTTTGTCCGCTTTTACTCGAACATTAACATATAGATCACCTTTAGGACCATTGGCGATAGCTTCACCGTGTTCGCGCAGACGAATAGTCGCACCATCATCTATGCCGGCTGGGACTTTTAACTTAATTTTCTGAGCTCTCTTGGCTGTTCCACGTCCCCGGCAAACACTACAGACCTTTTCGGGAACTTTACCCGTTCCACGGCAAACAGGACAAACGGCAGCTTGTTGAATATTGCCAAAAACTGTTCGCATAACATTAGTAACTTGACCCTTACCCTGGCAATTTTCGCAGGTTTTTAGATTATAGCCTGGTTCAACGGTAGTACCCTTACAGTGTTCACAGTTGTCTTCAAGGCTTAGATTAAGTTCAACCTCAGTACCAAAAACAGCTTGTTCAAAGCTAATCTCAACTTTGGTTTCAACATCTCGTCCTTGAGTCTGGCGTTGTTGTTGTGTGCGTCCGCCGCCACCAAAAAAGTTTTCAAAGATATCCCCAAGTCCTAGATCACCAAAATCAAAGTTTACACTCTGGGCACCGCCACCAAAACCAGCGTAAGGATTACCGCCATCACTAGCCGCACCGCTACCAACGCCAGCATGACCAAATTGATCATAGCGTTTACGCTTAGACTCGTCTTTTAGGACTTCATAGGCCTCATTAAGTTCTTTAAACTTTTCTTCATTGCCGCCACGATCAGGGTGATGTTCAACAGCTGCCCGGCGGAAGGCTTTTTTTATCTCATCAGCGCTGGCAGTTTTACTGACACCTAAGACTTCGTAGTAATCACGCTTAGCCACTTATAGACTCCCTTAACCACGTTTTAGTATCTTCAGTTACCTCAGAAATAGGTATAGCTCTCAAGGCCGGGGTGTCATAGCTATGTATTTTCTTCACTTGTTGATAAATTGTATCAAACTTAGCAGCTGAACTGAGCATAGTTAATCTTACCTCTTTGGCTTCTTCAATATTAGCCTTCCACCAAAAGCGAGATTCTATATTTGAAAATTCAGCGCAAGCCACTAAGTGTTTATCAAGTAAGCTAGAAGCAACTGCCTTGGCTTCTTCTTGGTTAGCGCAGGTTAGAATTAATTCGATGAAACTATCTTGCATATCTTTTTAGCCTGATAGCCTTATTTCTTCTCTTCGTCGACTACTTCGCCTTCTACTGGTTCTTCTTTATCTTTTTTATCGCCATCTTTAGCATCATCTTCAGCCGCAGGCTGTTCTTGTTTCGCAGCGTTCTCGTACATTTTTGTACCTATAGGCATTATTTTATCGTTAAGCTCTTTAACCGCTGCTTCGTAGGCTTCTTTATCAGCCTTTTCATCAGCAGTAACTTTTTTAGCTGCTTCTACGGCTTCATCAACAACCTTTTTATCTTCATCACTTAATTTATCAGCACTATCTTTTTTCAGCTTCTCGGCCGCGTAAACGGCATTTTCTAATACGTTGCGAGATTCAACGGTTTCTCGCTTCGTTTTATCTTCGTCAGCATGAGTCTCGGCTTCTTTGGCCATTTTCTCAACTTCTTCTTTATCTAAGCTACCTGAACCTTGGATAGTGATGTTCTGTTCTTTACTGGTACCTTTATCCTTAGCAGTAACATTTAAGATACCATTGGCATCAATATTAAAGGTAACTTCAATTTGTGGAACACCACGTGGAGCTGGTGGGATACCATCGAGTACAAATCGCCCCAATGATTTATTGCCCTCAACCATGCCACGCTCACCTTGCAGGACATGAACCTCAACCTGTGGCTGATTATCAGCGGCAGTTGAAAAGACTTCCGATTTACTGCTTGGAATAGTAGTGTTTCGCTCAATAAGCTTAGTCATTACACCGCCCATAGTTTCAATTCCAAGACTCAAGGGAGTAACATCTAGTAAAAGCACATCCTTAACGTCACCTTGCAGAACACCGCCTTGAATGGCGGCACCAATCGCTACTACCTCGTCAGGGTTAACACCTTTCATTGGAGCTTTTCCGAAAATATCCTTAACTTTTTTCTGAACTGCAGGCATACGGGTCATACCACCGACTAAAACGATAGCGTCTATATCACTTGCCTTTAGTCCAGCATCTTTTAAGGCTTTTTCGCATGGTTCTGCAGTCTTGTCGATTAAATCAGCAACTAGGCTTTCCAGTTTAGAGCGAGTTAACTTGTGCTCAAAGTGCTTTGGACCACTAGCATCAGCTGTTAGGAAAGGAATATTTACATCTACTTCCTGGGCAGTACTTAATTCAATTTTTGCTTTCTCAGCTTCATCGCGCAGTCGCTGCATAGCCGCTTTGTCATCACTTACGTCAATACCAGATTCTTTTTTGAATTCATCAACAAAGTAATTAACTAGAACTCGGTCAAAATCGGCACCACCAAGGTGGGTATCACCGTTAGTTGATTTAACTTCAAAGACTCCATCGCCTAGTTCTAGTATGGAGATATCAAAGGTTCCACCACCAAGGTCATAAACTGCAATTTTCTCATCAGTTTTTCCTTTATCTAATCCGTAAGCTAAGGCGGCGGCAGTTGGTTCATTAATTATGCGCTTAACTTCAAGACCGGCAATTTTACCAGCGTCTTTAGTTGCCTGACGCTGAGAATCATCAAAGTAAGCTGGTACGGTAATTACTGCCTCAGAAACTTTGTCGCCCAAAAAGGCTTCAGCGTCAGCTTTAAGTTTTGATAAAATCATAGCGCTTACTTCTTCGGAACTATATTCTTTATCGCCCATCTTAACTTTTACAGCCTGGCCGTTTTTGACGATATCGTAGCCCATGAGCTTGATGTCGCGTTGAACTTCCTTGTCTTCGAAGCGACGACCAATAAGTCGTTTAACTTCGTAAATAGTGTTGGCAGAGTTAGTCACCTGCTGACGACGAGCTACCTGCCCAACTAAACGCTCACCATTCTTATTGACAGCTACTACGCTTGGCGTAGTCCGTGCACCTTCAGAGTTAGCTATAATTTCTGGCTTTCCAGACTGCATTACAGCCATTGCTGAGTTTGTGGTTCCTAAATCGATTCCTATTATCTTTGCCATATTACTTATCTCCTTCTTGATTAACTTCTTTCTTAACTTGATCTTGATCAATGGGTTCCTCTTCTTGTGTTATCGGGCTCGGGAGGTCTTCGAGAGAAATATCCCCATCCAATAGTCGGTTATAATTAAGCATCTTTATCCTCCATCTTTACTTTAACCATAGCGTGGCGTAAAACTTCATCACCGAGTTTATAACCAGCTTGTAGCTCTTCGCTAACAACTTCGTGGCTGCCGTTGCCCTCTTCCATAGCAACAGCCTCGTGGTAACGTGGATCAAAGACCTGGTTATTAGTCTCAATTCGCTCGATACCAAGATCATTGAAGATTTTATCAAACTGTTTGGCAACACCCAGTAAGCCTTTAGCGTAATCGCTATCAATAAGCTCCTTAGGAGTATGCTTTAAAGCCCGTTCTAAGTTATCAATTGCTGGTAGTAATTCCCTTATTACCTTGGCCTTATAAAAGCCAGCCAGTTTAGAACGGTCTTCCTCAGAGCGACGACGAACATTAATTGCATCAGCCCGCTCTTGTTGCAGCGCCCGAGTTAGCTCAACGATCTGCTTATGCAGAGCTTTTGGATCCAGCTTAGGGACTTTTGAGGCGGCGCTATTCTTAACCATAAAGAGCCTCCTCCAGCGCCTCGCCAGCATGGCGAACTAGCTGCATAACGTCACGGTAACTCTGCCTGGTTGGGCCAAGTACACCGATATAACTCTGATCGGAATAAGGACTCCTAAAACGGCTAATAATTAAGCTGCAGCCAGCACTACGGCCAATTGGGTTTTCTTGGCCAATATAGACATTTAGTGGTTCATTAGGGGCAACTTCGTACAACCAAGGCTCTAGTGAGTCCAACAACCTCGCAACTTGTTGGACTTGGTCACCATTGATGAACTCTGGCTGGCCAAATAGATTAGATAAACCACTCATGTAAAGTTGTGGCCCGATAGTCGCTAGTCCAAGATTATCGGTAAGCTCAACAAGGGTTTCAACAGCATTTCTGATAGTACGTTCCGGTAAACCACCACCGGAAACACGGGCACTTAAGGCTCTCTCGCCACGATTTTCAATAGTTGGCAGCTTTTCATTAGCCAAATTATTAACGTAGTAGCGATAGCCTTTATCGGTTGGAATACGTCCAGCACTAGTGTGCGGCTGCATTATGTAGTTACCACGCTCCAGATCAGCCATTTCAGATCTAATGGTGGCACTACTAACCTTAAAAACCTTAGCCATAAGACTACTTCCTACCGGAGATGCGACTTCAGCGTACTGCTCGATGATGGCACTAAGAATTTGTTCTTGTCGTTTTGTCATAGCACTCATTCCTTATAAGTGCTAGTGTATCTAATTAGCACTCACATGTCAAGAGTGCTAATTGGTTATTTTAACAGAGTATTTTGGGTTTTTATTAGTAGGGTTTTTATTAATTCGTGACCTTTTTCTTGGGTTACCCTGTCAATTTTACCTTTAACAATATCATCAACCTGCTGGGCGGAGTGTTCCACTACGTCACTTATTATGATTATTAAGTCTTTATTGGTCAGAGCATCGGTTAAGATCTTAACGGCAGTTTGCATCCGCCTATAATATTCGTCGCCCTGCAGTTGCCCCCTGGCGCTAAGTCGTCGTTGCCATTCTTCGAAACTAGGCGGCAATATTAGTAGCGCAATAACGTCGGGTTTAGCCTTTAGAATATTTTTGATGCCGCCTATATCAATATCGGTAATAGAGATCTTATTACCTCCCGAGGCTTTTTCTAGTTCGCGGATACTAATACCCGATACTTGTTGGTTATGAATTATTTCTGCCTCTAGTAATTCGCCGCTTCTAAGATCAGCTAGGACTTCTTCTTCGCTTCTAAACCAGTATTCGTGGCCGTTTTCCTCTTGCACACCATTATTTACTCTGGGACTACGGGTGGTGTCAGAAACTATAAAGTTATATCGGCCAGTTGTCAGTAGCTGATTAATTAAGGTATTTCGGCCACCAGCTGAGGGAGCTACAAGTAAAACTAGCTTTATAGATTTTAGACTTTGCTGGGCACGTTTGGAAACTTTGTAATCAGCTAATATATCGGTAAATTCATCCAGATGGCTGAGGTGGTTCTCCATGTGTAATTTATAGCATATAGGGACACAGGAGGCTAATAATTAGCGCAGAGAAATAGTTTGTTCTTCAATATTCGTCTTTGGACTGGTGGCTATATTATCGGCGCTGGGTCGACGTCGGCGGCTACGTTTTCGTTTTGGTTTATCGACTATGCTACCACTGCCAATACTCCCAGTTAGAGCCGCATGGGCTACGGAGTTTGGGGCCGAGACTTTTGGTTTTGCCACAGGAGGTGCAGGAGTTATTTTTGGCATGGCAGCCAATGGTTGGGGCTGCGGCCCATCAGTTGGGTTAAGATACCGCTCACTTACGTAGCGTTCAATGTACTGTTTACTAACAGCGTAGGTGGCCCTACTATGATCGATAATTTGTTGACTGTAATCGAGGGTTTGCTGCGGAAGATTAAGGGTGATCGATGAAAAGGCTTGAACTTTTTCGCCTTCAATAGTCATGCTGATAACAAAATGCCGGTTATGCATATGGACTAGATCGTGTTCCTCGAACTTTGGTTCAAAGTACCGTAACATAGTTCTGGCATCATCAGCCGAAGTTCTAAAACTAATGATCGAGCCAACGTTGCCAAATATGGCATCGCGGACTTCCGGTAGCATCTGGGCAATATACTGATTAGCGACTGTAAGATTAAGTCCATATTTCCTAGCCTCACTTAATATAGTTGCGAAGCTGTCGGTGGCAAAGTTTTGGAATTCATCGACATAAAGATAAAAAGGACTACGTTCTTCCATTGGGATATCGGCCCGGCTCATAGCAGCCATCTGAATTTTAGTAACCAATAAGGCTCCCAGCAAGGCGGCATTATCCTCACCGACTAGTCCGCGGGACAGATTAACAATTAAAATTTTTCGCTCATCCATAATTTGGCGAATATTAAAGCTGCTCTTTGGTTGGCCGATGATGTTACGTACAAGAGGATTAGCGGTAAAGGCACCAACCTTATTTAGTACTGGGGCGACAGCCTCGGCGGCAAATTTATCATTCCAACTAGCAAACTCAATTGTCCAGAAGTTTCTAACTACTGGGTCAATAACGTATTTCAAAACATTATTCCTGAATTTTTTGTCAGTTAGGATACGAGTAATATCGAGCATCGTGGCTTCTGGATAATCGAGTAAGGCCAAAATACTATATCTAAGAATATATTCCAGTCTGGGTCCCCAGCTTTCAAACATTCGCTTCAGTACTCCAATTAGCTCCGAGCAGGTATGGGTTCTAAGTTTAGGGTCGTAGACCTCTAGAGGGTTAAAGCCCATCGGAAAATCGGTATCGCTCGGATTAAAATAAATAACGTCATTAACTCTCTCAGCTGGTATACGACGGAGGACACTCTGAGCATAATCACCGTGCGGATCAATAACAGCAAAACCGTAAGGACTAAAAATATCTGATATTGTCATGAGCTCGAGCAAGCCTGATTTCCCTGTTCCGGTTTGACCAATAATATACATATGACGACCGCGGTCAATCCTCGGTAGTCCATATATAGTATTGTGGCCCCGGAAATTAGTCGTTCCGATGGGACTGACATTTTCGCTAGCTGGGCCATCTATTATTGGCAGATTAGCTGGTGGTTCAGCGGTTTGAGCGATTGACCAAAGAATATATGGTGTCTCGACATTAGTATGCGGTAAGTGATATAGGGTGGCGACTTCCTCGATATTGCAGTAGAAATGGTTCTTGGCTATACCGCGAACTCGGTAGTAAGCCTCAACTTGGCGATCAACCACTTTAGTCTGTTCAAAGCCATTTAGATAAGTCGTATTAAACTGTTTGTAACTGGCTATGATTGACTGCAGGCGCAGCCCAGCTTCAGACCCTGTAATATTGCCTTTGTAGACAATTCTAAGAACTGTCTCAAAAGCCAGCTTCTGACTTTTCTCCTCAGCTGCAGAAACCCGGGTTTGTTCGTAGTCAGTTAGTTGAGTCGTCTCGGTTTTAAGGTCAGGGGCTTTCCATAATGCGGAAGCTAGACTACCTACGCCTACAGTAGTTTTACTAGTTTTACTTTTTTGACCAGAAATATACTGTTCGCTACGTTTATGCCAATTCGAAGCTGCTGGCCGAATGACCATTTGAATCCAGGCTTCTTCTTCATCACCAAACTTGGCGAGCGTGGCTGTTATGGCAGCTAGTGGGTCGACTTCAAAGCTCTGAAAGGTTTTAATCGGTAGAGCGTCGTTATTAATGAATTTTAGTTCGGTAGTTAGAATACTTGCGTATTCTTTGTCGTGCGCATAAGCATAATCTTCAATTTCGGAGATATGGACTGTTGGGTACTGGGCGTATATCTGTTCCTCAACAAAACTCATTAAATAACGAGGCACCCAAACATAGAAACCGATTCGTTTTTTAAGTACAGCGATTTCAAAACTTATGCGTTCACGGTTAGGTTTAGTAAAGCGGCCTTTAGAAGGCAGCGTCAAAAGACCATGAAGACTTGCAAACATCTGTTCAGCAGCTAGCTCTTTTTTATCATTGGTACGCGGCACTTGAAGGAGTAATAAGATTCCCTCACTACTAGCTTCAGCTGTTGGTTGTTCTGGCGGATTCATATTCTAGACCTAAATACCTTACACGATAGAGTATATTGTCGCATTTTTTGCCCCTAAAATACAGCTTAAGCTTAGTAGAGACTGGCTGTTTTTGGCATTACTGAGCCATGCAACAGAGTCTTTACTTCATCGGCGTCAATAGTTTCTTTTTCTAACAGACAAGCTTCAAGAACATCGAGTTTCTTAAGATTGGCTTTTATAACAAACCTAGCCCGATCAGCCGCTTCAGTGATTAGATTCTCAACTTCAGTATCAATTACTTTGGCTGTCTCATCAGAGTATTCACGTTCGTGCATGATACGATCCATCATCATACCTTCATCGCTATGGAAAACTTGATCGCGGAGCTTTGTCCCCATACCTTGATTAACTACCATATCCCGAGCTAGTTCTGCGGCTTTTTGTAAATCGCTGCCAGCGCCAGTTGTCACCCGATCTTTGCCATAAATTATTTCCTCTGCAATTCGGCCACCTAACATACGAGCTAAGATATCTTTAAATTCAATAATCGAATGATAGCTTTTATCCTCTGGGGGTATAAACCAGGTTACGCCACCAGTGCCACCCCTAGGAATGATAGTAACTTTATGTACAAAGTCGCTGTCTGGGAGAACATGACCAACCATAGCGTGACCAGCTTCATGGTAAGCAGAGATTTCTTTTTCTTTCTTACTCATTACCTTACTCTTGCGCTCTGGCCCAATAGCGACCTTCTCAAAAGCTTCAGTGACATCACTTTGATCAATCTGAGAGTGATTATTTCTGGCTGCCACAATAGCCGATTCGTTAGCTATATTAGCTAGATCGGCGCCTGAGGAACCAGCCGTTTTAGCGGCTAGGGCATCAAGATCAACACTTTTAGCCAGCGGCTTATTAGCAAAGTGAATTTTTAAAATATCTTCACGGTCTTTACGATCCGGCAGAATAATATCAACTCTTCGGTCAAAACGGCCGGGGCGCAGAAGTGCTGGGTCAAGAACATCAGCCCTATTAGTAGCCGCAATTACAATAACTGTCTGGCCTTGTTCAAAACCATCCATCTCAACTAGAATTTGGTTAAGAGTTTGTTCACGTTCGTCATGCCCACCACCCATACCACTGCCACGACGTCGTCCAACAGCATCAATTTCATCTATAAAGATAATGCAAGGGGCATTTTTCTTGGCCTTGGCAAATAGGTCTCGGACACGGCTTGCTCCAACACCAACAAACATCTCAACGAACTCAGATCCTGAGATACTAAAGAATGGTACGTTAGCTTCACCAGCTACTGCCCTAGCTAACATAGTCTTACCAGTACCAGGGGGACCAATTAGCAAAACGCCTTTTGGTATTTTGGCGCCCACAGCGGCAAATTTCTTTGGGAACTTTAGGAATTCAACTACTTCTTGGAGATCTTGCTTTGACTCACCGCTACCAGCAATGTCCTTAAAAGTAATCTTTTCTTTTTCGTTACCGTAGAGGCGAGCCCGGCTTTTACCGAAACTTAAAGCTTGGTTGCCTTGACCTTGAGCGCTACGCAGCATAAAGACAAATAGGCCACCGATAATCAGCACTGGGAGAATATACTCTAGTCCAATCGTTACTAGACTAGTTCCATTAGATACCGCCTTATAGGAAATAGTTACTTTGCTAATATTGAAGCCCTGATCTTTTAATGAAGTACTCGGATCGTCGTAACTCTTAAGAGATGCAACCGAGGCACCCTTCTTGGTAATAGTTATTTGATTGCCGTTAATGGCAATTTGCTTATAATCCCCAGCATTAGACTGGGAGACAGCCTGCGTTAGAGGAATTGTAGTAAGTGTTGATGCCTTATTATTTGAAATAAAAAACACACTGGCAAATAGAACAATTAAAACTATGAAACCAGTATTCTTGAGACCGCGCTTAGTTGGATTGGGTCGGTTCTGAGCGGTCTTAAAAGGTTTTTTATCCATACGTGCTTGCTATTATACAGACTAGCTTTAATTTTGGCTAGCGCTCAGACGATAGGAGTGCCAAATAGTCTCCTTGAACTCTTAGAATGCGCCTCTTATCGATGTCTCGGCTCTTGCCTGAATCAAGTGTTTTAGCTGCAATTACCAAGTTTTCAATAGCTGTCTTATCAAATGTTATAGCATGCTGCCGAAGCCAGCTAGACATTACTTCCCTCGCGATGTTATGGGGCAAACTAGTAAACCAACTCCTTAATATCTGCCCGTCTTTGGAGTTATCGGCAATTAAACCACTCAGTAGATTATCTATTTGTCTATTAGATACCTGGCTACCATTTATAATTTTCAAAAGACTACTGCGCTGCTTGGGTGTAAACTTTGGAATAATCTCGAGACGAATATAGTTTCGGAGGTATTTAGGGTCGCTATTGGTACTATCTTGCTGCCAGGCTAAGTTGTTCTGCTTGGCATATGCCACTAGATCCGATTTTGGATAGCGTAGTAACGGTCGGAGAATATCGCTGGACTGCAGGGAACTCAGACCACGACGGTTAGTACCCCGTAGCAAATTAATAATCGCTGTCTCTAAAAGATCATCCTGGTGATGAGCCGTAATGATTGCTGAGGATTTAGTTTCGTTTTTTATCTTGTTCAAAAATTCATAACGTTTTGCCCTAGCAGTCGCCTCGCTAGTCTTACTACCAAGTTTTCCTTCGACGTAATAGAACTCGAGACTGCGTTCTTTAGCCACTTGCTCAACGAATTTGCGATCATCCGCAGAATCCTTTCGAATACCATGATCGTAGTGGGCTACGACTATCTCTAAATTTGGTGTCTGCTTTAATAAATCTAAAAGTACAATTGAGTCAACACCACCACTAACAGCAATTACATACTTACCGGGTTTGATATTAATTTCCATGTTACTGATATTTTAACAGTCTGGGCGACTGACAATGGCTCTATTATGAGCTCAAAGCCTAGCCAACAGAGATAAAACATGCTATATTTGGCCTTGAATCATCATGGCGGCGTAGCTCAGTGGTTAGAGCACAGGACTCATAAGCCTGGGGTCAGTAGTTCAACTCTACTCGCCGCTACCAAAAATACCTCTAAGTAGAGGTATTTGGAAATGATTCTTACATTTTGTTTAGAATTTGATCTATTTTAGCCATTGACTGGCTTGGTACAAGCTCAAAAGCTAACCCTTCTTGAGCATTGGTAATACTCATAATTTTTTACTCCATTTATATTTTTGTTAATTTTTGTTTTTAGTTATAACAGATATTATTATACTATTTTGTTAATAAAAAGTCAATATCTGTTACAACGTTACTTTTTGTTTTAGCTTTCGCTATCGATAATTGTAAAGTACTAATGGTATAGATTGCAAGGAGATTATTAAATCTAAGTAATCAAAAAGACGCCGAAGGGTCTTCAAAATATTCTTCTGATTGACCTTGTACATTCGAATTGGAACCTCCTCCTTGCAGAATTATCGAGATGGAAGGAGCTCCATGAAGATGACCCACTGTTGAGTTACCCTGGGACAGAGTAACACCCTAGAAACTTTTTAGACAAACAAAAACCTCTGTCGTAATAACAGAGGTTTCAAAATACTTGGTTGCGGGGGCAGGACTCGAACCTGCGA
>Ga0182030_10016683_pt1 | contig 14276 bp, 14 predicted proteins | sample 812S3MmetaG_FD_121299 | JGI IMG/M metagenome (GOLD analysis project Ga0182030, IMG submission 121299) | Permafrost microbial communities from Stordalen Mire, Sweden - 812S3M metaG (Illumina Assembly) | ecosystem: Environmental > Terrestrial > Soil > Wetlands > Permafrost | place: Sweden...
CAAGTGGGCCGCCAACGCCAAGCTTCCTGCGGGACTGACGATCAGTACGTCGGGAGTGCTGTCCGGCACCGTGTCCACCAAAGTGGCACCGGGTACCTACTCCATCAAGGTGAAGGTCACCGACTCCACCAAGCCCACGGCCCAGACGGCGACGGCATCCTTCAGTCTGAAGATCGTCAGGTAGCCTCAGAACTGACGGAAAGCCCCCACTGGAGCACCCACCCGCCCCGGGTGGGCTGGTCTGCCCGTGGTCGAGAGGTCGCGTACATGACAGTGATGGTTGAGCGGAGACGAGCCGTCGCCGCCCGCGGGGTGGCTGCCACGCTGGTGTGCTGTGTGGGGCTGGTCTTCGCCGCCTGTTCATCGAGCCCGGCGGCGGAGACCACATCGACGGCATCTACAAGGGCCAGCACCCCTACTGTGCCCGGTAGCTCGGCCGAGCTCGGAGCCAGCCTTTCGTCATGGAAGGCGGCGCACGTTCCGACCGCGGCAGGGACCACCGCCGGGTACGGGTCGATGGTCACCGTCAACGGTCGGAAGGTGCCCGAGTTCACGGCACTCCAAGTGCGCGGGGGCAAGGTCGTCGGCTGGCACCTGTCCTTCGGGTCCGCTACCCACCTGGCCGCGGCAGAGAACTTGGTCAGTCAGCTGCTCCCCACCGATGCACAGCAGACAGCCTCATGGAGGGGGTCGTTCGGTCCCGGTCGCTACTGCGAGTTCGTCAACTTCCGGAGCAAGACCCTGGCGGAGGCCCTGGGGACCGGAGTACCCCCGGCATCCGGGAGCAACATCGGGGCGACGTTCTACAACACGTCACCGGAGCGCTCCGGCACCTCCAGCATCGATGTGGTGAATTCGGCAGATGTGGGTATCCGCTCCCACGCCCAGGGGCAGACCTGCTGATACCCGTCGGTTCCTAGGCCCAGGAACTCAGTAAGGCAGCTGGACGTCTTGGAGTCGATCCTCATTACGCACCGCGGGGCGACTGCCGGTAATCAGGATGTCAGGAACTCCAACAGGTCGGCGTTGATGGTTGCGGCCTCCGTCGTGGGCATGCCGTGTGGGAAGCCGCTATAGGTTTTCAGTGTCCCGTTCTGGACCAGCTTGGCGGACAGCGGCCCCGAGTCGGCGTAGGGAACGACCTGATCGTCGTCACCGTGCATCACCAGGACCGGCACGGAGATCTTCTGCAGGTCCTCGGTGAAATCGGTCTGCGAGAAGGCCACGATGCCGTCGTAGTGGGCTTTGGCACCGCCCATCATCCCTTGACGCCACCAGTTGTCGATGATCCCGGGCACCGGGTTGGCCCCCGGGCGGTTGAACCCGTAGAAGGGACCTTCGGGAAGGTCCCTATAGAACTGCGCCCGATTGGTCGCCACCTGGACCTGGAACCCGTCAAAGACCTCCTTGGGCAGACCCCCCGGGTTGGCCTCGGTCCTCAGCATCAGTGGCGGTACCGAGCTGATCAGCACCGCCTTGTCCACCCGGCTCTCCCCGTGCCGGGCGATATATCGAGCCACCTCGCCTCCACCGGTCGAGTGGCCGACATGGATGGCATTCCGGAGGTCGAGATGGGCGGTGACCGCAGCCAGGTCGTCCGCATAGTGGTCCATGTCATGTCCGTCGGAGGTCTGCGTGGAGCGCCCATGTCCTCGCCGGTCATGGGCGATCACCCGATACCCATGGAGGAGAAAGAACGTCATCTGGGCGTCCCAGTCGTCCGACGACAGGGGCCAGCCGTGGCTGAAGACGATGGGCTGACCGCTTCCCCAGTCCTTGTAGAAGATTTCCGTACCGTCTGTCGTGGTGATCGTACCCATGCTGGGACTCCCTTCGTCGATGGCGAACCCTGTACCACCCCGCTGCTTCCTAGGTTGCGGCACGCGGAGTGGTTGGTCAACCGCGTTTTTGGGCCCCGAGCTGACTGGCGAGAGCGCGGTAGGCAGCCAGGTCAGAGAGGTGAGGGCAGCCTGACAGTGGGCCCGAGCAAGGCCGGTCAGGTAGTGCCGGGTGACTCCTGGAACCTACGGGGCCGAAGCGGTCGGGGATAGTTAGCCCGTCCTGAGGGAGTGGGTCACCGGGATGGGAGATGAAGGAGCCTCACCGGCTGCGCCGACGGCTGGTGCAATCAGGCGGCCAACTCGGAGAGCACGCTCTTCGTTCCTGCGGTGTACGCCGAGAACGGCGCCATCGATCCGGTCATGCCGATCTCGGTCCCAGTCGCCGAGTCCGAGAGATGGATGCGTCGGGACAGGCCCATTTTCTTCACCGAGCACGTGGTGGTGGCTCGGGAGAGGTGCAGAAGCTCCCGGTTCGGCGTTGACCCTGTCGCCGGAAGTCCCAATAGGTGGATTGTTTCCGGACTCACCGCCACCAGCATGCGGGACGTGACCCCGTGTGCCTGCGCGTTGACATCTCGGGCTGCGTGGGTGCTAACTGCACCCGCGACGCCAGAGATGAGTGGACTGCCCACGGCATCTCCGACAACTGCGTCCGCTGCCAACCCGGCCACCAGGATGGCCGCATAATTGTCCTGAAGTCCGAGGACCCCGGCCGCCGTGATGGTGGTCTCATCACCAAGAACCAGTCGCGCCTTGCTGATGAGGTCGGCCACGTTTGTCATCTTGCCCTCCGATTCCTGGTGCCGAGCTCCATTCCGATCCCGGCCATAGTTGGCTATCGACCCAGAATCCCGCCACCTTTATCCGCACCTGGTCAGCTGGATGGAATCGTGGCCCATCAGGAGCGAGATGGTCCCCCTTGGCAGGGCTCACCACCCGGCACACGTCGTGGTGAGGGGCGACGCTTACGGTCCGACGAGAGGAGCGCCGCCCCCGACGGGTACGCCGGCCATGGCATGCGTACCCGGGACAATGTCTGAGGCGAACTGGTCCAGGAGGCGAACGAGTTCGGGGTACTGCTCGGGCGACCATCCCTGCAGCAGACCGTTGAGCCGGGTCCGCACCGCGTCGATGAGTTGATCAGCCACCAAGGCGCCGCTCGGGCTGAGTGAGTAGGCCGGTAGGGGAGCCACGGCCTCGGCCGCGTCCGTGAGCCCGGTTCCCTCCCCGGCTGGGTCCGCCGGCCCGGTTCCCGCCGCCAGGGCCTGGGGTTCGACAGGCGCGAGGAGACCACGTTCGACGAGGTCGGCCACCGCTCCGTCGAGGGCGGCCAGCGGGATCTTCTGGCTGGTGGCCAAGGACGTGAGGCCCACCGACGGGTCTCTGCGCAGTTGCACCAGCACCCATCCGTCGGCGATAGGCAGGTCCATTCCGGCATCGGAAGCCACACGCTCGAGCCACTGGCGCATCTGCTGGCGGCCGACCAGCACACTCAACGCCCGGAGGATCTCCGAAAGTGAGTCGCCGGAACGGGGGGCACCGAACGCGCCACCCAGATCCTCGGTGGTCAAGGTTTCGCGCATGGGCAGCTGCTTGATGAACCACGAGGCGATGAACGCCGCGATGGAGACCAGGCCGGCCACTTTGAATGCCGTGTCGAGGGAGTTGGCGTAGGCGGCGAGGTACGTCTCGTGGATGGCCGGAGGGAGCTTGGCCAAGGTGGTCGCGCTGAAGTGGGACGTGTTGAGCTGGGCTGACGAAGCGTGTGGGAAGTCGGCTCGCAAATGGCTGGCCAGCTCGGTGGCGAAGATGGTACCGACGATGGCCGTTCCCACCGAACTCCCGATGTTGCGGAAGAGGGTGTTGCCTGAGGTGGCCACGCCGAGCTCTTGGTACCCCACGGCGTTCTGGACCGCCACCACCAGGACCTGCATGACCAGGCCTATCCCGAAGCCCGTCACGAACAGGTAGCCGGCTGCTTCCAGCGTCGAGGTGTGAGGCGAGAGGTTCGAGAGCAAGAAGAGCCCGATCGTCATGATGGCTGTCCCGACGATCGGGAACGCTCGGTACTTTCCGGTGTGCGAGACGATCTGACCACCCACGATGGACGTGACCAGCAACCCGGCCATGAGGGGCAGGAGATCCAAGCCGGACCCGGTGGGCGAGGCCCCCTTGACGACTTGGAAGTAGAGGGGGATGAAGGTGATGGTCCCGAACATGGCGAATCCGAGCAGCACGGCAACGATGCCGGCGGTGACGAAGACCTGATTTCTGAGGAGCGGCAACGGGAGCACCGGCTCAGCCGCTCGCCGTTCGGCCAACAAGAAGGCGCCTAGGGCGACCAGGCTGACGGCTCCGAGACCCACAACTTGGGTCGAAGCCCACGGGTAAGTGGTGCCAGCCAAGCTCACCATCAGCACCAGAGATGCGAGGGCCAAAGCCAGCAGCCCCGTGCCCAGATAATCGATGCGGTGATGCGTGCGGGTGGCCACCTTCGGAAACGTGGCGGCCAACACCACCAGGGCCAAGATTCCTATGGGTACATTGATATAGAAGATCCACCGCCACGAGAGGTTGGTGGTCAGGGTTCCGCCGAGGAGTGGACCGATCACCGTGGCAAATCCGAAGACCGCCCCGAACAGCCCCTGGTACCGACCGCGCTGACGGGGAGGAACGACATCACCGATAGCCGCCTGCGCGCTGACCATGAGGCCACCGCCACCCAGACCCTGCAGGGCCCGGAAGGCGATCAACTCCGGAAATGTGTGGCTGATACCGCAGAGTGCGGACCCGATCAGGAAGATCACCAGGCCGACCTGGAGGACGATACGGCGCCCGAACTGGTCGCCCAGCTTGCCGTAGAGAGGGGTGACCACTGTCTGGGCCAGGAGATAGGCAGTGGTGACCCACGAGATGTGGTTCAACCCGCCGAGGTCGCCGGCAATGGTCGGCAGCGCGGTGGCCACGATGGTCGAGTCGAGCGCCGCCATCAACATGACGAGCATCAATCCCGAGAAGACAAGGGCGAGGCTTCGACCGTGGAGCTCCCGGGGTCCGTCCAGTTCGGTCAAACCCACGCTCCTTCCCGGTCGGTGACCGTCTCAAGGTCGCACCCGCTTCCGGGCGTGGAGGTAATTGTCGAGCCAGGGGTTCGCTCGAGATCCACGTCGGACGACCTGTCACCGCACGGCCGGAGCGTTTGCGAACTCAGCAACAGTTTTCCACACCCCGGTGACACCGTGGAGGTTAGAGGCCGGAGTCAGCTCGCCTGCTCTGACCCTGACTCTGACTCACGCGGATGATCTACCAGGGCTCCCCGGAGGGCCAGGCGCAGGGCCTCGGGGGAGAGCCCTCCCAGTGCGGCGGCGAGTTCCGGATCGCCGATGGTGGTGGTCGTGTCGCCGAGCTTGATCTCGACGATCTGGGGTCGTGGTGGTGCATCGGTTGTCCCTTGGAGAGGAATCTCCGCCAATTGGGAAGTGAGCGACTCGACTGTCACGCCGAAGGTTGCCAGTGCCCTGGTACCTTGCGAAGCCGTGTCACTCAGTACGGCGAGGAGAAGGTGACCGGTGTTCGTCGGTCCGGAGCCGGCCATCTCACGAGCCAGCCCGAGTGCACCGGCCGCGGCAGGTGATTGAGGGAGGTCGGCGACCGCTCCGTTGGGCATCAGCTCGTCCAGGCGCGCTCGTACATCGGCGGGGTCCACGCCGAGGAGCTTCCTGAGGGCTGTGTCGTCCTTGAATACCTGAAAGACGCCAAGTAGGAGGTGTTCCGTACCGATGTAGTTGTGGCCGAGCCGAAGGGCCTGTCGGAGGGAGCGTTCGAGTGCCTTCTTGGCATCCGGACTGAACGGCAACTTCGGTCCGACGTGATCGGCCTTGGAACGCTCGATGGTCGCTCCTACCTGCGCCCGTAGCCGCTCGGGAGTCACGCCGACCTCACCGAGAGCCCTAGCTGCGAGGCCTTCGCCCTGGGCGAGACCGACCAAGAGGTGCTCCGGTCTTATGAATTCATGGTGGAAGTCCTTGGCTTCCTCCTGGGCGACGACGAGAACACGGCGGGCACGGTCAGTAAGTCGCTCGAACATATGGTTATCCTACGACCCTTGTCAAGACCATGCTATTTGATAGGGTGGACGATAGTGACAACTGACAAACCCCCGGATCGGGGCGCTGGCTCCGAGGAGCACCCGACGACAGTCGATTGGGACGAGCTGCTGACCCAGCTTGCCAAGCTGCCGGAAGTGGAGGGTTGGGTGACCCTCGAAGAGGCCTCGGCAGCAACCGGGGTGGCCCGATCGACATTGCGATCGTGGTATCGCTCGGACCAGTTGTCTGCGCGCATGGTGGCGGGGGCGCACGGACCTCAACGGATGGTCCCACTCGATGCGGTGATCGACCGGGCGCTTCGATCACCCCGCATTCAGCGCCAGCTCGACCACGCACGATCGCTTGAAGCCGAGGTCGCTGAGCTTCGTCAGCGACTCGAGATGATCGAACGACACCTCGGTCTGGCCTGAAGGCACCGCAAATCCGCTGCCGACCGGCAGAGTCGGGCTACCTCAACGTGGCAGGCCTGGCCAGCGTGATCGGTCCGATGTTCATCTTGCCGACGCCCGGCAGGGAAGCCGGCGGCGTCGAGGGTGGGGCCGACCGGGAGGTGGTCCTCACCGGCGAACCGAGCGGGTGCCCCCTGCCGTCCTGGCGTGACGGACAGGCCGAGGCGCTTTGGGCACATCCCCGGCCGGCCGTCGACAGATTGGTGGTGAGCTGGCGCCTGCGGGCCGGGGTCACCGCCGTGCTGCCCGTTGCTCCCTTCGGACCACCGGCCCCAACCGTAGTGGGGCCCACCGGAGGTGGACCCTGTGTGGTGATCGACTGGTTGGCCGGGTTCGCCGCGCCAGAGCCGGCAGGTGCCGGGGCAGGGGGAGGCGTCCCACCGGAGCCGCTGACAGGAAGACCAACGGCTTCCGGGAAGCAATCTCGTAAACCTGCTCGCCGGCTCCCTCCGAAGGAGGAGGGTTCGCCCTCGTTCCTCGCCTCGCCGACGGCGGGATGCCGCTTCGGGAATCCGCAGTGCTGGGCACAACGTACAAGCCCTCCTGTATTCCCTATAATACTTACTTGATTAGTCGAGTTTCCTCACCTAGGGTGGGTGGCGGTTGTCGAGCACGAGGCTCGGTCCGGCTGGAGCAACCAGGCCCAAACGGCGGTTGCTGTAGTCGACCCTCTGTTCTTCGCCCCACTGGCTCTGGAGGCCTGATGTTTGCAACAAATCCACGTTCCACCAGCGGATCGGACAGATCGAACGTCTTGCCGTTTCGGCGGAGGCCCAGTGCGGATCACCCGGCTGGACAACGTTCAGCCCCGTCGAAGGGCAACAGGCCGCCGGGCGCGCTCTCGTTCGGCGCCATGCGGGGAATCGCTGCAGGTTTGGCTCTTGTCCAACGGCCCGTCGAACCCGACGGGGAGGATCCGGGCGGCCCCCGCGCGATCCGTCTCATCACCACGGCGTTCTACGATGCCTGGCTCACCACCTGGCCCGATGGATCGGGTCTGCCGCTGCACGATCACGGAGGTTCCCGCAGCCTCACACGTGTTGTCGACGGTCAACTGGTGGAGATCGTCACCGACCTGATCGACCACCTCCCGCCGGTGGCGAGCATCCTGCACCGCGGCGATACCACCTGCGCCGGCGTGTCCCGTGTCCACGATCTTGCCAACCGCTCGGGTGCTGAGGCCACGACTCTCCACGTCTATTCGCCACCCCTTGACGACATCACCCTCTACGCGGACGAGATCGACGACCCGGTTGGGGCGGCAGGTGGGCGAACGAAGTCATCCAGCCCAGGTTGCGTGAAGTCGACATGGTGATCCTGAACCATAATTCTAGTCTATGCAGACGCTTTCGCTGACCAAGGTCAAGGCCAGGCTGTCTGAACTGGCCGACGAGGTGGATCGAACTCATGAGCGGGTCCAAGTCACTCGCAACGGACGCGAGTTCGTCGTGCTCATCTCCTCAGAAGATTTGGCTTCTCTCGAAGCGACCATCGAGCTCCTGAGTGACCCCGACGCCATGGCGCGTATTTCGGAAGCGGACGCAGCAGCGGCCGCCGGCGATCTCACTTCGGGTGAAGAGATGAGGGCTTTGATGGAAGCGCGTCGGCACTCTGAGCTCAAGGATGGCTAAAGGAGAACGATCTGATGTCAACCCACCGCCCAAGTACGAGCTAGTTGTCTCTCCCAGTGTGCGACGGTCGCTGAGGGAGAACCTTCCCGGTACGGTCGCTTTTGCAGCCTGGGAGTTCGTTTCCGGCCCGCTCCTTGAGAGGCCAAGGGTTGTCGGCGTACGACTTCGTCCTCCGTTCGAAGGGCTCTGGCGAGCCAGACGAGGCGAGTACCGGATCCGCTACCGCATCGACGAAGAGCGCCATCGGGTGATCGTGATCGACATCGACAATCGACGCGATGCGTACCACTCGTGAGCTGTTGCCCCAATGGACGCTGGTGGGTGTGGTGGGAATCTGGTGGGCCGTGCGAGTCTCGATCTCGCCACCTCGAGATTACAAGTGTCAACTGGCCTGGCCATATGCTCCATGGAGCAGCAGGAGTGCTGGTCAAATCTGGTGCCGATTCCACGGGGTCCACCGGATCGGCCCTGTCAACCGAATTGGGGTGGCAGGGGAGTAGCAGGTGCTTGCGTCACGTGAGTTGTTGTCCTTCAAAATTCCTGTGCGCCGTGAAGTCCCCCGAACGACCTTCAGCCGGATTCAATCAGTTCCTGGTATCGGACGGTGCACAGTGCACGATCAACGATGCGTTGTGCTGAGCCTTACGAACCGCGACGTCGCGGTCGGTCAGCACATGCGTCTTTCCGACGATGTTCGCCCGCTACGAGAGCTGGCACCCATCGAAGTGACCCATCGCGAGATCCTCGTGCACCGCGCTGCGTATGGCATCGCCCGGGGCGTCACCTGCGGGAGGATCGCAATAGGACCGCCCGCCGGGCGGCCCTATTGCGATCTACTGCTTACTGTCCGTGATCAGGTCAACCGGCCAGGATCAACCTGTGGTGCCCAACCCGTGATCAAGTGCAGGCGGCCGCGGGCGTCGTCAACGTGCCCTGGTCGGAGTACGCGCCGTTTAGGCCGATACTGGGCGACTGCCGGTAGAACCACGAGAAGAAGGCCAGCTCCTGCATGTGGTACGTGAAGCTGCCGCTCGTGACCGGGAAGACCGTCCCTGAGAGCGGGTCCCCGACCTCGAGGTTGGCCTGGCAGCCGGTCACCTGGCCGATGTGGCCCCACGGCGCGGTGGGATTGGTCCCCAGCGGGTCGTCCATCCACTCGTCGGTCTCGTGCGACAGCCCGGCGGCATCCGAGAAGCCCGTGAAGGAGCCCTCGTTGTCGTAGTCCCCGAAGGCATACGTCTGGGTGCCGGAGTGCGAGTACGCGCTGTGATAACCGAGCACGCAGCAGTCGCTGGGGTTGTTGCTGGTGAACGCAACCACGTTGTGCACCACGAAGATCGGGAACGTGCTGGCGTTCACGCCCTCGGAGGAAAGCGACGGGATGGCCGTGTTCTGCAGATAGGTCTGCAGCCAGTTGATATTGACATCGCCCAAGTCCCCGTTGCCGCAGCCACTCCCATTGGCGAAGTAGTAGGCGTCAGCCCCAGGAACGGTCACGGTCAGTGCCGGCAGAGTGGTCATCCCCATGTGGATGCTGAAGCCGGAGTTGGTGCCCGTCGGCTTGGTGTAGTGCCAGAAGCTGGATCGCTGGAAGGCGTCGATATACTGCCCGGTCCCGACGGACGTGCCGTCGAGCGTCCAGGCACGGTTGACGAAGATCGGCGAGTTCTTCGTCCGGGTGAAGGCGCTGGCCCCCGTGTCACAGCTGTCCTTTACCGAGGGGTTCCAAGTTATGCCGTCAGGGTACTTGATCACCAGCGGGACGAGCAGGGTCTTGATCGTCGTGGACGAACTCGTCCCCTTGACCTCCGGGTTGGTGCCGACCATGTTGTAGGTGTACTTCGTGCTGTTCTGCGGGTCGGTCACCGTCGACGTGAAGGTCTTGAGCTTCACTGTCGCAGAGGACCCCTCGGCCGCCTCGGCGGGCGTGAGCGAGTTCGTGACCCCGACGTCGAACAGTGCACGCAGGTGAGTCGCCGGCAACTTCGTCGGCATTGTCGTCTGCTTCGTGGCCGACGCGGTAGCGGCTAACGGCACCACCAACAGCGCGCTGAGACCCACCACCAAGGCGCTTCCGAGCAACGCCCGCTTCGCATTTGATTTCAACATGTGCACCGCTCGATCCGGCGACCGCCAATAGCGGCATCCTCCACTGGTCGCCGGCTAAGGGAGGATGCAGCCAAACGAGCGCTTTGCCGCCCGCCTCGCCGCGAATTCTGGCACGTTCGGCCCGCCTCCACAACTCAGATCGCCCGGGCCTGTCGTGGGGACGTTGCAACCTTGGTTGCACCGTCCCCCAGACCGGATACCCATGTCCCCGTAGTGATGGCCCCCGACCAGGTGCCATCGCCTTCTGTGGTCCCCGACCGAACAGAGACAATTCGCGTTCTGCAATCGTCTTCGACGACCCGGTCCCATCCCTCAATCACTTCCGACGAGGACACGTGGGGGCCTCGCCTCGCTGCGCCAAAGACCGGCAAGTCATCGTCTCCAGGCATGATGTGACGTTCGGCAGTTGGTGAACTCGACGCCGAGCTTGCTCGCATCAATCGTGAATAGGGCAACTGACACCACGCGACGTACGACCAGGAAGCCGGTGACTGGGCAGGGAAGATGCCCGAGACGTGGGAGCGGCTCATCAATATGGACAACGAGGTCGTTGATCAGTGGGTACGTCAGAAGGTTGCCCACGAATGTCTCGCTTGCTCGTCAACATCACTTAGGTTTCAACAAAGTGACGCAGTTTGTTCACAGTGGGCACACCGCGGCGACAAGGCCCCGCGATCAATTATGCCACCCCCGATGTCACGGTGATGGAAGACAAACTCGCCATTGTCCGAGGACGGTGGCATTGAGGCAGCAAGTAAGCGGTGAAAGGCCGGCGGCGAAGCGAGGGTGTGGAGTAGTGCCGGGCGCAGGGCTTTTCGCTATTGCGCTAAACCACATCCGATCAGGTGGGCCGTGCGAGTCTCGATCTCGCCACCTTGGGATTATAAGGCGGGAGAAGCCTCGCAGGTACTGCTGCGATTCCCCGATGATTTTCGGATCGTTGCCGTCAGGCGACGGCGCCGGCCGACATCGTGACTGGGATGCTCGAGATCTACCCCGATTGGGGCAACCTCCGCACACTCTGGTACTCAGCGAAGGCAGCCATCGATCGGAGAGGTGGCTAACACAGCCCGCCCGTCGACCGTCGGTCCGCCTACCGGTGCCCCCGAACCGGCTTAACTCCGAGTCAGGCCGTCAGGTAGGGGTGATCGTGGAATCAAACCCCTTTCGACCTTCCAGGTCGGATTCACCAGAGACAACTCCCAATCAGGTGAGAATCTGGACGGACCTGGCCTCACGTCGAAGCGATTCCTCGAGGCGAGGTGATGGGGCGGAAAGATAGACGTCAGCCGGCAAGTGAACCGCTGCGGCCAGAACCTCCATTCCCAGGATATTGAGGTCATGCCGAGCGCGGAGTTGACCGATCACCGGTGCTAGCTCGCGAAGACTGACGAGGCCGATCTCTTCGGGTAGCTCGAGCAGCGATCGCATCGCCCGAGCATAGAGTTCGCCAGGCAGCGAGGCGAACGGAGCGGAGAGAACTCCCATGGCTACGCTCGATCCGAGGACTGCCTGGCACAGTCGGACATAGAAATACCCGGTCGTGTAGATCGATGCACCATGGCGAGGTGACGGGTCTCCCCGCAGGACCGACCCGAGTAACTGATCGTCGACAAGATCGATCACTCGCTGGCGAGCTCGGGGTCCCCGTGACCATCTCGGGCGACGGCCCAGTCGTCCTCCGTGAGGGCCTCGAAGAGTCGGTGCCTGAGGTTGTCGACCCCATCCGGGATGAGTATGACCGCATCACCCACGTCGAGATAGCCGACTTCGCCACCGCCATCGAGGCCCCAGCGGTGCCTCGCTTCGGCGGGCAGGCTCATCTGGCCTCGCTGCGATACGCGGACATCGCCTGTGTTCTTCATGGGCTCAGCATACAAGGCATTCTTGTATTTTGCCTTGTATCAGTTCGCTGGAGGCCGCCATATCCACCGGTCGAATAGGTCGAACCGGAATTAACACGCCGAATTCATGAGGTGGCTCCCGGAGTTGTAGTCACGAGAAAAAGTCAAGAGGATCTCCGTCGGCCCAAAATGCCCTCTGAGGCGAAGATTTCTTACCCCGCGACCGCCAGCGGCTCGAGAGCCACCGAATAGCCCATCTTGCGAAGCTGGTCGAGAGCCCGGTTCTTGGCCTTGTCGGGATTGAGACGGGTGAAGTAGTCGCCCCCTGGATCGCCGTAGGGGACATCGGCGGTGATCATGTGCCAGGTGGCGACCAGCATGGCGTGCTCCAATGCGACGATGGCCTTGACCGGGCCTCTCCGTGAGGCGATGCGCCGGAACTTGGCAGCCAGGTAGGTGTCCTTGCTGCGCGCCGCCGACATGGCGGCGATGCCAAGGGCGCCTTTCAGGTAGGGATTGCCCGGTCTGGTCTGGGTGGACTTGATCCGTCCGGCGGACTCGTTCGAACCCGGGCACGTCCCGGCCCACGAGGCCAGGTGCCCGGCCGTCGGGAACCGGCTCATGTCGCCGCCGGTTTCGGCGATGACCACGTCGGCCACCAGGGTGGAGAACCCCAGGATGGTGACGAGCAGGTCCCTCACGTGACGAAAGGGCTCCACCACCACCTCGATCCGTCCGGTCAACTCGTCGATGGCCAGGGTGTGGTTGTCGATCAGCTCGAGATGGATCTGGGCCAAGAACCCGTGGTGCTCGCTGAACCGGCCGGTCAGGGCCTCAGTGAGCTCGGGGATCTTGGACCGCAACCGACGTTTGGCCAGATCGGCCAGCACTTTTGGGTCACGCTGTCCGTCGATCAGGGCAGCGAGCATGGCCCGGCCCGAGACTCCGGTGATGTCGGTGGCCACCGACGACAGCTTGATGCCGGCGTCCTCCAGCAGCTTCTCCAGCCGCTGGATCTCCTTGGCCCGAGCTCGCACCAGCGTGGTCCGCGTGCGGGTCAGATCCCGCAGTTGGCGGATCGGCTCGGGCGGGACGAACGAACCCCGGACCAACCCATGGGCTCCCAGTTGGGCCAGCCAGGCTGCATCGGAGACATCGGTCTTCCGACCGGGCAGGTTCTTCACGTGTCGGGCGTTGACCAGCATCACCTCGAACGGGCCGTCCTCCAAGAGGTAGTAGAAGGGCTTCCAGTAGTCGCTGGTGGCCTCCATGACCACGAGAGTCACCTGCTCGGCGACCAGGTGATCCCGCAGGGCCAGGATCTGGTTGGTGACGGCGCCCCAGGTCGTCACGGTCGATTTGGCCTTGGCCCGGCCCGCACCAGCGATCCGGACGCAGACCTTGGCGTCCCGTTTCGAGATATCGACCCCGGCGCACCGGGGATGCACCACATCCATCACTCGCTCCTTCCTCGACATGAGGACCATGGGTTTGGTTGCTCGTCCCGGGGAGGGCAGGGAATTAAGAAGTCTGACGCTCGTGCTCAAAGGCAACAGTCCACGGTGCCCGTGGGAGCCCTCCACCACCATGCTGAACTACAGGCTCACCGGCACTACAGAGGAATCGGTGTCGAACCGGAACGAGCCAAACCATTGTGCCGATCCACCACGAACGATGCCACTGGCCCTGCGCCCGGCTACGGGCGACCGGCTCGCATCATCTTCGCTCGCCCCGGCGAGCCCGAGTCAGGGCTCTACCCTGCTGAACTGGTGAACTGGTGAACTGGTGAACTGGTTAACTGGTGAACTGGCGGGCCGTGCGAGTCTCGATCTCGCCACCTGGGGATTAAAAGTTAGCGCCGGTCCACTTCGGGGCTCTTCGGCATTGGCTGGAATTCGCCTTTACCTGCGCCTACGTTGCCACCGCTGATCGCGCATCGCGTGCGTTGGCCGGGAGTTGTAGTCACGTTGTAGTCACGCTGGCGGCGAGTGGATGGGTCCTCTGGGGGCGAGAGGGTCGTTCCAGGGTGCATGACAGGGAGACGTGGGCCATCCTCTCCAACCTCGGCTTTCATCCAGGGCGGCACACGATGGATGGATTCTCAGCTGTTGCCCCTGGATCCATATCTGGCGATTGCAACGCACTGCTCGCGATGGTTGCCTGCCCATGAACGGCACCTCGGAGGCATGCTCCACTTGGATATGACGACGTCAAAGTGGGGCAGCCAACCTTTCGGTGGCGCTCAAATAGCGACCTCAGTGTCAAACAGCTCGCAGACGGAGGCGGTGCATCA
>Ga0182030_10016684_pt1 | contig 14276 bp, 9 predicted proteins | sample 812S3MmetaG_FD_121299 | JGI IMG/M metagenome (GOLD analysis project Ga0182030, IMG submission 121299) | Permafrost microbial communities from Stordalen Mire, Sweden - 812S3M metaG (Illumina Assembly) | ecosystem: Environmental > Terrestrial > Soil > Wetlands > Permafrost | place: Sweden...
ATCGAACTTCGGCCACGACGACACCAGCGACACCGCGATCGCCGGGATGCGGACGATCGTTGCTTCAACCGCCGCCGCAACCGTGCCCGAATAGTTCACGTCGTCGGCTAAATTCGCGCCGCGGTTGATCCCGCTCACGACGATATCGGGACGGCCGCCGCAGAGTTCGTTGACGCCGAGCAGCACGCAATCCGCCGGCGTGCCCGAACAGGCGAAGCGGCGCAAATCGCCGTCGGGCATCTCTCGCGAGCGCACCGCCTTATCCACCGAGATCGAATGGCTCGTGCCGCTGCGGTCGCCGTCCGGCGCGACGACCGTTACGTCTCCGAGTGCCTGCAGCGCTCGCGCTAATACCGCGATCCCCTCCGAGCCGATGCCGTCATCGTTCACGACGAGGATGCGCGGCATGTCCTAGGCGGTTTCGGGGTCAACGCCCCGCAGCAGCGATGACAAGAGGAACGACACGATGCCGAGGACGATCGCACCCCAGAACGCCGGCCAGATGCCGTTCACGACCAGGCCGATGCCCCAATGGCCGACCCAGTAAAACAACGCGCCGTTGATGACGAGCGTGAATAGGCCGAGCGTCACGATTTGAATCGGCAGCGTGAGAATGATGAGGATCGGCCGCAAGATCGCGTTGACGATGCCGAGCACGAAAGCGGCGACGAGTGCGCCGACGAATCCGGTCACGGCCACGCCGGGCATGAAGTACGCGACGACGATCAGAGCGATCGCGTTGACGATGACGCGAATGAGGAAATGCATCAGGAGCTCACTTTCCGCACGGAACGTGCTGTGCCAACGGCCTCGCTTAGAGTGCCATATCCGTCGCGCATGAGCAAGACTGCCAGTTCTCGCTTGATGCGCGTCACGAGGGCCGTACCGCCGTAAATGAGGCCCGTGTACAGTTGTACCGCAGTCGCACCGGCCCGAATCTTCTCGTAGGCCTGTGGTCCGCTCGCGATCCCGCCGAGCCCGATCAGCGGCACCGAACCGCCGGTGAGCTGCGCGACGTGCGCGAGCATCGCAGTCGAACGCGCGAAGAGTGGCTGGCCCGAGAGACCGCCGCGCATCGATGCGTTGCCGCGCAGCGTCGCGGGCCGCTCCACGGTCGTGTTCGCGATGATGATGCCGTCGATCTTTGCTTCGAGAAGTATCTCGACGAGTTGCGCCAGCAACGTATCTTCGATGTCGGGCGAGAGTTTCGCGACGAGCTTCGGCGGCAACGGACCGCGATCGACGGCAGCGAGACGCGCCATCAGATCGCGTAAACGCGCCGGCTCGAGAAATACTTTTCCGTTGAGGCTGTTCGGGCACGACACGTCGAGCGTGAGATAATCGGCGTAACCGCAAAAGCGCTGCACGAGACCGACGAAATCCTCGGCCGGATCGACGCTGTCGCCGTTGCTGGCGAGGTTGATGCCGAGCATGCCCGGGGGGCGTTCGCCGCCGAGCCGGCGCACGACCGCCTCGGCGCCGTCGTTCGGAAAGCCCATGTTGTTGATGACGGCAGCGTCCTCGGGAACGCGGAAGACCCGCGGTCGCGGGTTGCCGCGTTGCGGGCGCGGCGTGACGCCGCCGATCTCGACGAAACTGAACCCCTGTGCGTACATGCGGCGGAAGACGCGCGCGTTCTTATCGAAGCCCGCCGCCAGACCGACCGGATTGTCGAGACGGCGGCCAAATAAATCGATCGCGATACTAGGTTCGTCGACCCGCGGCTGCGCCGGCACCAGGTTCGCTTCGAGCGCGCGTAACGTCAGTTCGTGCGCGCGCTCGGGATCGAGCATATGCAAGAACGGTTTCGCCAACGCAAACGGATCAGGCACTCAGTGCAGCCTTTACGTGCGACGCAAGCGCCGGACTCATGCCCTTCACCGCAGCGATCTCATCGACGCTCGCGCGCTTGATCGCGTTGACCGAACCGAAAACCGTCAGCAGCCGCTTGCGCCGTACCGGTCCGACACCCGTCAGCGTATCGAGCGCGGACTTGGTCATCGCCTTATCGCGGCGATTGCGATGATACGTAATCGCAAACCGGTGCGCTTCGTCGCGCACTCGCATCACCAAGTGCAATCCGGCCGAATTCGGCGGCAGCGCGATCGGATCGGGATTCCCCGGAACGTAGAGCCACTCGTTCTCTTTCGCCAGACCGGCGACCGGAATGCCGATCATGTCCATCTCCCGGATCACCTCGACGACGGCGTTGAGTTGCCCTTTGCCGCCGTCGATCAACAGCAAGTCCGGCTTCTCATGGAAACGATCGCGCTTGCGTGCCTGTGCTTCCATCGCCGCGCCCGCGACATCACCATCCGCCACCGGCGGCCGGTCGGCATCGGCGCGCAAGTAACGCAGCCGGCGCCGCAGCGTTTCTTGCATCATCGCGAAGTCGTTCGGGCCTTTGTCGTATTGAATCTTAAAGTGGCGATAGTCGCTCTTCTTCGCCCGGCCCTCAACGAACACCACCATCGAACTCACGGCGTTCGTGCCCTGAATGTTCGAGATGTCGTAGCACTCGATGCGGTGCGGCGGCTCGGGCAAGTCGAGCGCCGATGCCAGTTCGGTCAGCGCCGTGGCGGATGCGCTCTCCTGTGCTTCCTGATGCGCGAGGAACGCTTTGAGATTCTGCTCCGCGTTCTTCTGCACCAAGCGCAGGTAGTCGGCGCGCTCGCCGCGCTCCGGACGCAAGATGCGCACGCGCTGGCCCTTGGCTTCGGTGAGCCACAGCTCGATCACCGATCCGTCGTCCGGATTCGACTGCACGAGAATCTCTTTGGGAATCGCTGCCGCGCCGCTCGTCCGGTGGCGCGAACGGGCTTTCTCGGCTACCGGCGATTGCTGATCGCGCGCCGCGCGCAAGGCGAGCGGACTCCCCGCGATATCGCTCGCCATCCCCGCATCGAGACCGAGTTGTCCGCTGCGCGCGGTATAAAACTGCTTGAGGAATTCCGAATACAGCTCGGCGTCGCTCGCGTCGATCGTGCCGTCGAGAATGAAGTGCTCTTGGCCGAGCAATTTACCGTTACGGACCATGAAGACTTGCATGCAGGCTTGGCCGTGCGCGCGTGCCACCGCGATCAGGTCCATATCGATGCGCGAGCGCCACACGACCTTCTGCGCCTCGATCGTGCGCCGAACCGCGATGATACGATCGCGCAAGCGCGCTGCCGCCTCGAAGTTGTAGTGCTCGGCCGCGTCGGTCATCTCGTTTTGCAGGCGCGCGATCAGCGCATCGTGATGCCCTTCGAGAAACAGCAGAACCTCGTCGACGAGCTTGTCGTAGTCCGCTTCGTCTTGATAGCCGACGCACGGTGCGAGACAGCGTTTGATGTGATACTGGAGACATGGCCGCTTACGCTTGCCGTCGATCGGTTCGCGACACGTGCGCAACGGAAACACGATCCGAACCAGATCGATCATCTCGCGCAGTCCGGCCGCGTTGGTGTACGGTCCGAAATAGCGCGCCCCGTCGTCGCGCACCACACGCGTGAACACGACGCGCGGGAACGGTTCATTCGTGACCTTCAAATAGGGGAAGCGTTTGTCGTCGCGCAGGCGCACGTTGAAGGCTGGCTGGTGACGCTTGATTAGGTTTGCTTCCAGGATCAGCGCTTCGATCTCGTTCGAGACGACGATCGTCCGCACGTCGACCACCCGCTCGACCATCTTCGTCGTGAAGTAGGCGTGCGCGGCGCTGTCCTGAAAATACGAGCGCACGCGGCTGCGCAGCGAGACGGCCTTACCGATATACAAAATCTGCCCGTCGTCCCCAATCATCATATAGACACCGGGTGCGTCAGGGAGCTGGGCTAGCGTCCGCTCGAGAGTCGCCTCCATCAAGCCTTGGGGGTTCGTTGCAGTTCGTCGATGGCCCAGGCGGCCCAATCAGCCATTGCCGCCTCGTGGCGCATGCCGGCCTCGAGCGCGATCCGCTGCCAGCGGCTGGCATCGTCGTCGATCGGACAGTGCTCCGCGTAGCCGCGGTAGAGCTCGAGCTTCTGCTGGTGCCGCCCCCGGTCGGCGCACAGGTAGGCCGCGGCCCGTTCCGGCGCAAGCATGCCGAGGAAAAACACCCGCACCATCCATTCGCTGCGCGGGTTATCGACCGGGGTCGACTCGGCCAGCCAGCTGCGGACGGCGGCTTCGCCCGTCGGGGTAATGGCGTAGCGCTGGCTGCCGCGTGGCCCGGTCTCGGTCTTGCGGATGAGCCCGGCCGCGTCGAGCTTGGCGAGTTCAGGGTAAATCTGGCTGTGGCTCGCGGCCCACACGTTGGCGAGGCTGACGTCGAAGTCGCGGGTCAGCTCATAGCCGGTGCGCTCGCCGCCGGCCAGGAGCCCCAACAGGACGTTCCCCAAGACCCCGACTTTTTTCATGAGAACCTTGACATGTAAATATTTACATGTAATATCCGACACATGGCACAAGCATATCACGTCGAGGCCACCTACGCGACCCCCGTCAGTACCGAGATCGAGACGTTCGATCTGCCGGTCGAGGGCACACTGCCGCCCGAGCTCTGTGGGGACTACATCCGTAACGGCCCCAATCCGAAGCCGGGCGCCAAGGCCGGCCACCTCTTCATGGGCGACGGCATGCTCCACGGCATACGTATCGAGCAGGGCCGTGCGCGGGCGTACCGCAACCGCTGGGTGCGTACCCGCCAGTTCGTCGATGACGCGCCCTACATCCGCTGGAACGGGACGATCGACCTGACGGTCGGATCGGCGAACACGAACATCATCGCGCACGGAAATCGGCTGCTCGCGCTCGTCGAGTCGTCGTTCCCGACCGAGGTCACGCGCGAACTCGCAACGACCGGCGTCTACGATTTTGACGGCCGCCTCAAAGCGCCGTTCTCGGCGCATCCGAAACTTGACCCGCGCACCGGAGAACTGCACGGCTTCGGAATGCAAATCCGGCCCGGCGCGCTCTCCTACCATCGCATCGATGCGAGCGGCACGCTCCTCGAGAGCCGCAACATCCCCGTGCGTGGCGTAACGATGATGCACGACTTCGCGCTGACCGAACGCTACGCGATCTTCATGGATTTGCCGGTCGTGTTCGACATGCTGCTCGGCATACGCGGCAAATTTCCGTATCGCTGGAGCGATAGTTATGATGCGCGCCTCGGCATCGTCGACCGCGCCGACCCGGCAGCCGCTGTGCGCTGGCTCGAAATCGAGCCGTGCTACGTCTTTCACGTGCTCAACGCGTTCGAGTCCGGCGAACGGATCGTTATCGACGTCGTGCGCTACCGCGAGCTCTGGCGTTCGGGCAACGATGCGTTCGGACCGACCACGTTGCACCGCTTCACGGTCGACCCGGCGGCCGGCCGTGTCAGCGAAGCGACGCTGGACGAACGCTCGATCGAATTTCCGCGCATCGACGAGCGCCTCACCGGAAGCCCGCATCGCTACGGCTATGCGGTCGCGGTCGGCGCAAGCGGTAAAGGCAGCGCCGAGTTGCGCAAGTACGATCTGACGAACGGTTCGTCGGTCGACCACGACTTCGGTCCCGGACGCGTGCCGGGCGAAGCGGTGTTCGTCCCCGCCGCGGCCGGCGAAGATGCGGGTTGGCTGATGTGTTACGTATATGATGCGGCGCGCGACCGCAGCGAATTTGTACTCCTCGACGCGAGCAACGTCGCGGCACCGCCGGTCGCGGTCGTACCGCTGCCCGTGCGGGTGCCGCTGGGCTTCCACGGCAACTGGATACCGGAGAATGTTTAACAGCCTCTACCGCACGCTCGGCGTCAGCCTCGTCTTGCCGCTGATCGCGATCCAAGTGCTCCTGCACCGCGGAGTCTCGCCGGTGGTTGCGCTCGCGATTGCGGCGATCTTTCCGCTCGGCGAAATGGTGTACGAAGCGACGCAGACCAAACGCCTCGGCGTGATCGCGATCGTTTCGTTCATCGGTATCGTGGTCGGCTTCGGTCTCTCGTTTGCAACCGGCAACGCGATCTTCGCACTGCTCAAAGACTCGCTGTTCACGTGCGTGTTCGGGCTCCTCTTTCTCGGATCGTTGGCGACTGCACGACCGTTGATCTATCGTCTAAACCTCGACCTGGCCGGCGCCGACCCGGTGGCCCGCGCTGCGAGCGAAGCGCTGTGGGAACGGCCCGCCGCGCGGCAGGCGTTCCGGCTCATGACGCTCGTCTGGGGTGCGGGTCTCCTGCTCGAAGCGGGGGCACGTGTCGTCGCCGCGATCGCGCTGCCGATCGCCTCGGCCACTGCCGCATCGCCCATCATCTCCGTCTTCGTCATCGGCACCCTCCTTGCGTGGACGGTGCTCTACGCTCGCGCCCGCCGCGCCTCCGCCGCCCGCGCTCTCGTTCTCGGGTAGAAACGCCGCTTGCTGGGTACGAAAGCCCCCGGTGGAGCCTACTCAGCCGTCTCTCTGGTATAAAGATGCCGTCATCTACCAATTGCACGTCAAAGCGTACGCCGACGGCAACGGCGACGGCATCGGCGATTTTGCCGGCCTGATCGAGAAGCTGCCCTACATCAAGGACCTGGGCGCGACCGCGATTTGGCTGTTGCCGTTCTACCCCTCGCCGCTACGCGATGACGGTTACGACATCGCCGAGTACAAGGGCGTTCACCCGTCCTACGGCTCGTTGCGCGATGTTCGCACGTTCATCAAAGCCGCGCACAAGCTCGACCTGCGCATCATCACCGAGCTCGTCGTTAACCACACTTCGGATCAGCATCCGTGGTTTCAACGGGCGCGCAACGCCCCGCGCGATTCGTTCTACCGCAAGTTCTACGTTTGGAGCGATACGCCCGAAACCTACGCCGGCACGCGCATCATCTTCACCGATACCGAGACCTCGAATTGGGCCTGGGATCCGGTCGCCGGACAATTCTACTGGCACCGCTTCTTCAGCCATCAGCCCGACCTCAACTTCGACCATCCGCCCGTCTTCGACGCCATCGCCGACGTCATGCGTTTCTGGTTCGCGATGGGGATCGACGGCATGCGCCTCGACGCGGTGCCCTATTTGTGCGAACGCGAAGGCACGACCAGCGAAAACTTACCCGAAACGCACGACGTGCTCAAACGCTTGCGCGCGATCCTCGATGCGGAGTTCCCCGACCGGCTGTTGCTCGCGGAAGCCAACCAGTGGCCGGAAGACGTGAACGCCTACTTCGGTGAGGGCGATGAATGTCAGATGGCATTCCACTTCCCGTTGATGCCGCGCATGTTCATGTCGATCGCCGAAGAGGATCGCTATCCGCTCTACGATATCATGCGCCAAACGCCGCAGATTCCGCCGAACTGTCAGTGGGCGATCTTCTTACGCAATCATGACGAACTAACGCTCGAGATGGTTACCGACCGCGAGCGCGCGTTCATGTACAGCGTGTACGCGCGGGAAACGCGGGCGCGAGTGAATGTTGGGATTCGGCGGCGGCTCGCGCCGCTGATGGAAAACGACCGGCGCAAGATCGAGTTGATGACGAGTCTCCTGCTCTCGATGCCGGGGACGCCGATCATCTACTACGGCGATGAACTCGGGATGGGCGACAATATCTATCTCGGCGATCGCGACGGGGTGCGCACCCCGATGCAGTGGTCGGCCGATCGCAACGGCGGCTTCTCGCGCGCCGACACACAGCGTCTGTACCTTCCCCCGATCATGGATCCGGTCTACGGCTACGCGGCGACCAACGCCGAAGCGCAAGAGCGCAGTTCTTCATCGCTCTTGCAGTGGATGCGCCGCGTGATCGGCGTGCGCCAGGCGCACCGCGTGTTCGGGCGCGGCGGAATCTCGTTCTTGCATCCGGATAACCGGCACATCGCGGCATACGTGCGCGAGTACGAAGGCGAGGTGGTGCTTTGCGTTGCGAACCTCGCGCGCACCTCACAAGCCGTTTCGCTCGACCTGTCGCGCTACAGCGGACGCACGCCGGTCGAGATGATCGGCTGGAGCGCGTTTCCGCCGATCATCGACGACCGCTACGTGATCACGCTGCACGGGCACGCCTTCTTCTGGTTCGTGCTCGCTGCGGCGAACGACGCGCCGGTCGCGCCGGAGTCCGCCACGCCGCAGCCGCCCGAGTTCATCACGGTCGTGCTGCCGCGCGGACGCGCCAGCCTGCTGAGCGAAGCGGCGCGAACGACACTCGAACGCGACGTTCTGCCGGCCGTCGTTGCCGTGCACCAATTGCTCGCGCCCGGATTGCAGCCGGCACCGATCGCCTTGAACGACATCGTTCCGCTCGGCGCCGATGACGCCTCGCCCACGCTCGCGATCCTCGGCGTTGCCACCAACGACGACGCGCTGATCCTGCCGCTCGAACTCGCATATTCCACCGAATGGGCGCTTCCGGCGCTGCGCGCGGCGTTCGCTAAAACGCGCACCGGACCGCACGAGGGGCTCTTGATCGACGCCGGCATCGACGATCGCCTGTGGCGCGCGCTCTTCGATGCGGTGCGCAACAATGCCGTATTGTACGGCAGCTCGGGCGCGCTGCACTGCGAGCCGACCTGGAGTTTGGAATCGCTTGCGATCGCCGATGAGGGTAACTTGCGCCGGCCGCTGGCCGGCGACCGCCGCCTGACCGCCGTCATCGGCGAGACCGTGTTGCTCACGCTGTATCGGCGCACCGTGCGCGGCACGAATCCGGCCATCGAATTGGCCCGGTTTCTGCACGACGCGAACTACACGCATACCGCGCCGCTGCTCGGCACGTTCACCTACCGCGCGGCGGACGGCACCGAAGTGGGCGCCGGTCTCGCGCGCCGCTACATTCTCGCCCAAGGCAGCGGCTGGGACGTACTGCACAAGATGTTCATGCGCTCGCTGCAAGGGACGACGGACGATCGGGCACCGCTCGATCGCATCGTCGGGCTCGCCGGGCGGCGTCTCGCCTATTTGCACGCGGTCCTGGCGCGTTCAGACCATCCCGACTTCGCGCCCCGCGCGTTCACGGCTGAAGATGCCGCTACGTTGCAGACCGAATTGCGCGACCTCGCCGAACGCGCGTTTACGCAAATTGCGCGCGATCGCAGCCCCGAAGCGGCAGCCGCGCTGGCGTTGCGCGCGCAGATCGAACGTTTCATCGCCGATGCTCCGCTGATCGGCGCTCGCGCGATGCGCGTGCATGGCGACTTCCATCTTGGGCGCGTGCTGGTCACCGAAAGCGACGTCTTGATCATCGATCCAGGCGTCGGTGAAGTTGCCCGTCCCGCGGTTCAGCGACGCCGGCGCACCTCGCCTTTCGCCGATGTCGCGACGATGATCCGTTCGCTCGACGAACTCACAGCCGCCGCGGCGTTCGACGTTTCGACCGATCCTACGGTGGACGCCGCGCAGGTCGCGCTCGCCCTGCAACCGTTAGTGCGTGATGCCGCCACGACGTTTGCCCGCAGTTACCTCGAACATGCCCGCGAGCTCGACATGCCCTACGAGCGCGAAGACGTCCGCCGTCTCGTCGACGTTTTTCTGGTACGCGCGACGCTGGAGGCGATCGTCTACCAAGCCCACGCGCGACCGGAGCGGATGCGCGACCTGTACGCGGAATTCACCCGCATCTTCGAACGCTCCGAGGTCGCTTCATCGTCATGACGTCCACCTACGCCGGCCGGTTCGGGCCGCTTGCGCTCGAACGCGGTTTCCGCTTGCGGCTGTACGCGCCGGTGGCGAAACGCGTCGAGGTGCTCGTCGACGGGCGCACGCTACCGATGGACCGCGACGCCGGCTGGTTTGCCGTCGATGACCCGCAGGCGCACGCCGGTTCGCGCTACGCGTTCGCCGTCGACGGCGGGCGTCCGATCCCCGACCCCGGCTCGCGCTTCCAACCCGACGGCGTGCACGAAGCCAGCGAAATCGTCGCAACGCATTTCGCGTGGCCCGACGACGGCTGGCGCGGACGGCCATGGCACGAACACGTGATCTACGAGTTGCACGTCGGCACGTTTACGTTCGAGGGCACGTACGAAGCGGCCGGACGGAAGATTCGCGAGTTGGTCGCACTCGGCATCACGGCAATCGAACTGATGCCGATCGCGGCGTTTCCCGGCGCGCGCAATTGGGGTTATGACGGCGTGCTGTCGTACGCGCCGTATTCCGGCTACGGCAGGCCGGACGACCTGCGGCACTTCATCGCCGCGGCACACGCGCACGGTCTCGCCGTATTGCTCGACGTGGTGTACAACCACTTCGGACCCGAAGGCAACTATCTGCACGCAACCGCACCCGGGTTCTTTAACGAGGCGGCACACACGCCATGGGGCGCGGCAATCGACGTGACCGTTCCCGACGTGCGCGCGTACTTTGCCGAGAACGCCGCCTATTGGCTGACCGACTACCGCTTCGACGGCCTGCGCTTGGACGCGACGAACGCCATCGTCGACCCGATGGCACCGTCGTTTCTGCGCGAGGTGCGCGCGACCGCGCTTGCCGCCTGCGAAAGCGGGCGTCACGTGGCGCTGGTCGTCGAGAACGACGATAACGACGTCACGTTGCTCGACGAAGGCTATGACGCGCAGTGGAACGACGACGTCCATCACTGCGCGCACGTGATCGTAACCGGCGAGACCAGCGGCTATTATCGCGACTACGCAGATGACCCCGTCGGCTGGCTGGGGCGCGCCCTCGCAACGGGTTTTGCCTATCAAGGCGAAGCCTCCGAACATCGCAACGGGAAAGCGCGTGGGCTGCCGAGCGCACGCTTTCCGTTAACCGCGTTCGTGTCGTTCTTGCAGAACCACGATCAAATCGGAAACCGGGCCTTCGGCGAACGGCTCGCAACGCTCGCGGCGCCGGAGGCGCTGCGCGCGCTCACGGCGCTGATCTTGCTCGCGCCGTCGCCGCCGCTGCTCTTCATGGGCGAGGAATGGGCGGCGTCGACGCCGTTCCTGTTCTTTTGCGACTTCGAGCCCGACCTCGCGCGACTCGTCACCGAAGGCCGCCGGCGCGAGTTCGAAGCATTTCCGCAATTCGCCGATGAGAAGGTGCGCGCCACGATTCCCGATCCCGCCGCAGTCACGACCTTCGAGGCATCGCGTCTGCGCTGGGAAGAGCGCAGCGCCCCACAGCATGCGGCGGCCCTCGCCTTCACGACGGCACTCCTGCACGCGCGCGCACAGCACGTCGTGCCGTTCGTGGCGAACGTGCGCGGTACCGATGCGGTCTGCGAACGTATCGGCACGATCGGCCTAGCGCTGCGCTGGAAGCTCGCCGATGGGACGATCTATGCCGATGCCAATTTGTCGGGCGACGCACTCGATGGATTTCCCGAACGCGTGACCGGCGAGACGTTCTACACGACGCACGATGCAGCATACCACGGCGGGCGCGCGCCGGCGTGGGCGGTCCGCTGGTCGCGAACGTGACCTTCACCGCCGTCCCGGTTTCGACATACCGCGTCCAATTTGGTCCGCAGTTTCACTTCACCGACGGCGAACGTATCGTGCCATATCTCGACGCGCTCGGGATCGGCTATCTCTATGCTTCGCCCTATTTTCGCGCGCGGCCGGGCAGCGAGCACGGCTACGACATCGTCGATCATACGCGATTCAATCCCGAGATCGGCGATGAGGCCGAGCATCGTTCGATGATCGATGCGCTGCACGCGCGCGGAATGGGGCACATGGTCGACTTCGTTCCCAACCACATGGGCATCGGCACCGACAATCCCTGGTGGTACGACATCCTGACCTGGGGAACGCTCTCGCCCTACAGTCATTTCTTCGACATTGATTGGCACCGGAGTTCGAGCGGCCGCGGCAAGGTCGTGCTGCCGGTGCTCGGCGACCATTACGGCAGCATCGTCGACCGGGGCGAACTCACGGTCACCTTCGATCCCGCAACCGACGCCCTGACGCTCCACTACTTCGATCATTTCTTCCCGCTAACACCGTCGACGTACGGGATGGTGCTGACGTTTGCCGCGCAACAGGCCCCACCGGAAACGGCGGTCGTCCTGCGCGAGCTCGGCGCATCGTTCGCAGCGTTGCGCGGACGCCCGCGCGAAGCGGTAAAGCGCACCGCCCTGCGCGATCGGGCGTCGGCATTGCAGCGCGAACTCGCCGACCGCGTCATGGCCGACGCGTCCTTTGCCCGCGCGCTCGCCGACGGTTGCACGGCGTTCGTCACCGATCCCGATCGGCTCGACGCGCTGGCCGGCGCCCAACACTATCGGCTCGCCTACTGGCGCGTGTCGTCGGATGAGATCAACTACCGGCGTTTCTTCGACATCAACGATCTGGCCGGTTTGCGCGTCGAGGACGCCGAGGTACTCGCCCGCACGCACGAGCTGATCTTCGCGATGATCGCCGACGAGCGCATCCAGGGTCTGCGCATCGATCACATCGACGGCCTCTATAATCCCGGCGGTTATGCAAACCTGCTCGTCGACCGCTCCGCCGCGCTCGGGCAACCGCTCTACCTCGTGGTCGAGAAAATTCTACTCGGCGCGGAGCGCTTGCAGCCCGATTGGCGGATCGCGGGCACGACCGGCTACGAATTCATGAACCTCGTCGCCGGGCTCTTTATCGACCGCGAAGCCGAGCGCGGATTCGATCGCATCTACCGGCGCGTGATCGGGCGCGCCACGACCTTTGCCGACGAAGCATACGAAGCGAAACGCCGCGTGATGCGGATCGACCTCGCGAGCGAACTAGGCGTGCTGATCGATAGCCTCGTTCGCATCGCACATTCCGACCGCCGTTCGCGCGACTTCACGAGCCTCGGTCTGCGGCGCGCGCTAATCGAGGTCATCGCGATGTTCCCCGTCTATCGGACCTACGTCGTCGACGACGCAATCAAGCCCGACGATCGGCACGTCATCGACGTCGCGGTCGAAGCCGGCCGCGCCCGCAGCGAATTTCGCGACGAGGCCACGTTCGATTTCATCCGCGATGCGTTGAGCGCACAGCTCGTCAACCGGCCCGGCGCGACCTACGATCGCACGGAAGTGCTGCGCTTTGCGATGCGCTTCCAGCAATACACCGGACCCGTCACTGCAAAATCGCTCGAAGACACCGCGTTCTACCGGTACGTTCGCCTGGTCGCGCTGAACGAAGTCGGCGGCGAACCCGGACGCTTCGGCCGCTCGCTCGATGAATTTCACGCGGCCAACGCCGAGCGCGCGCGCACGCACCCGCACGCCATGCTCGCCACGGCGACGCACGATCACAAACGTGGCGAGGATACCCGATTGCGCATCGCCACGCTGACCGAATTTGCTACCGAGTGGAGCCGCGCCGTCGCGCGCTGGTCGCGAATGAACGCGGCGCAGCATAGAGACGAGCCGCCGGCGCCGAGCACCGTCGATGAATTTCTGTTCTACCAAACGGTCATCGGCTCGTTGCCGGCAACGTGGCTGGGCGATAGCGCGGTCGACGCGGACGAGCATGCGACCTACGTCGAACGATTGGTTGCCTACGCGCTCAAGGCCGCGCGCGAGGCGAAGCTGCGTACGAGTTGGACCGATCGTAATGCGGCATATGAAGACGCGCTCGCGGAGTTCGTGCGGACCACCCTCGCACGTGAAACGCCGTATTTTCGCGACGTCCGCTCGTTCACGGCACAATTGGCGCCGGTCGCGGCAATTCACGGCTTGGCGCAGGTTGCGCTAAAACTCGGTGCCCCCGGCGTGCCGGATATCTATCAAGGCTGCGAGCTCTGGGACTACTCGCTGGTCGATCCGGATAATCGCCGCGCCGTCGATTACGACCGGCGGCGCGACATGCTCGCGACGTTCGCTGCCCGCGACGGCGAGCGCGAAGCGCTCCTCGGCGAATTGCTCGATGCCTGGCCGGACGGGCGCATCAAACTCTATGTAACCTGGTGTCTACTGCAGTTGCGCCGCGCGCATGCCGAGACGTTTCTCGACGGGGCGTATCGCCCGCTCGACGTCACCGGAACCGGCGCGTCATCGATCGTCGCGTTCGCGCGCGAGGAAATCGTGTTCGCCGTGCCGCGCCTCGCTCGCCGGCATGTGCATGACGGTCTGCACCTGAGCTATGAGGACGAACACATCGCCCTGGGACGGCCGAACGCGATCTATCGCAGCATCTTAGACGGCCGCATCGTGCAGGCCGATGCCGCCGGAGACGTTACGGCGAAGGCGGCGTTTGCCGTTGCGCCGCTGGCGGTACTGGTGCCCGGCTAGCGCGGCGGATGCGCCATACCGCGATCCCGGCAGCGATAACGACGACCAGACCGACGACGATGGCCAGCGCGAAATCGTGGACGTATGCGGTGATCGCATCGACGTTGTGTCCGGCTTCATCGCCCAGACCCGCGAGACCGAAGCAAAAGA
>Ga0182030_10016685_pt1 | contig 14274 bp, 12 predicted proteins | sample 812S3MmetaG_FD_121299 | JGI IMG/M metagenome (GOLD analysis project Ga0182030, IMG submission 121299) | Permafrost microbial communities from Stordalen Mire, Sweden - 812S3M metaG (Illumina Assembly) | ecosystem: Environmental > Terrestrial > Soil > Wetlands > Permafrost | place: Sweden...
CAGCCGCAGGCCGTACGTGCCGCTCAGCGATTGCACGAAGCGTCCTCCACCATCCATTCCACCAACTCGCCGAACGACAGGCCGGCGTAGGCCGCCATGTCCGGCACCAGCGACGTTTCGGTCATCCCCGGCTGTGTGTTGACCTCGAGGCACACCAGCTCGCCGGACTCCCCCTTCGATTCATCCAAGCGAAAGTCGGCTCGGCTGACGCCTCGGCAGCCGAGCGCGCGATGCGCCCTGAGGGTCAACTCTTGGACTTCATGGTAAATTTTCGGTTTAATTTTCGCCGGAAGGACGTGGACGGACCCGCCTTTCGCGTACTTCGCGTCGTAGCCATAGAAAGCTTCGGACACCGGCTGGATCTCGATGATGTCGAACACCCGGTCGCCCATGACGGCGCAAGTCAGTTCTTTGCCGTCGACGAAATGTTCGGCGAGCAGCCGGTCGCCATAGGGCCAGTCGGCGCGGCCGACCTCCTGGGGCGGGTGGGCGCGGCCCTCCTTGACGATCACCACCCCCAACGACGAGCCCTCGTCGATCGGCTTGAGCACGTAGGGCGGCTCCATCGCATGGCGGAGCGCCGCCTCGTGGCGGTCGACGACCCGACCGGGCGCGACCGGCACGCCGGCGGCCTGGAGGACGAGCTTGGCGAGATCCTTCTGCACCGCCAGCGCCGAGGCGAGCACGCCGGAATGGGTGTAGGGAATGCGCAGGATTTCGAGCAGGCCCTGGATCGCGCCGTCTTCGCCGCCGCGGCCGTGCAAGGCGTTGAAGGCGACGTCGGGCTTGAGGCGGGCGAGAATGGAGGCGATGTCGCGGTCGACGTCGATCCGGCTGACGCGATAGCCGCGCGTCTCCAGGGCGTCGGCGCAGCCGCGGCCGGAATTGAGCGAAACGGGACGCTCGGCCGACCAGCCGCCCATCAACACCGCTACGTGCTTCATCGCCCCTCCGAGGCCGGTCGCGCGCCGGTTAAGGCAGGATTAATGCGGTCCCGTTAAGGGGGCGTTAACCCGCGCGGCCTGCGCGAAGCTTGCGACGCCGTCCGCGGCGGCGGATCGGGGCGGGACGAGGCGTTTGCTCTCGGCCTCGAACGCGACCCCTCGGGCGACCTCGGCCTGCCGCGCGGCGCCTTCTCCGACGCCTGGCGATTTTGGCCGCCGGCAGCCCCGCCCGCCAGGCCTCGCGGAAATCGGACCCCGACGGCTCGGCTCGCCACCGAAATGCCGCTATGTTGGGAGCAGATGGGGAATTCCATGACCGACAGCGCCCTGCCGACGCCTCCCCCGCCCGCCCTGCCGGAGACGCAACGGCTTCCTGGCGTGCTCGCCCGCTATCGCGATCCCAAACTCGCGTGGAGCCTGACCGAAATCGCCGTCACCCTCGCGCCCCTCGTCGCGCTGTGGGCGGGTATGTGGGCGCTGATGCATGTCAGCTACTGGCTGACCCTCGCGCTGGCTTTGCCCGCGGCTGGATTTCTGGTGCGGCTGTTCCTCATCCAACACGATTGCGGTCACGGCGCCTTTTTTCGTCACCGCGCGATCAACGACTGGGTCGGGCGCGTGTGCGGCGTCGTCACCTTGACGCCCTATGATTATTGGAAGCGCACGCACGCCACCCATCACGCCACCGCCGGCAATCTCGACCGTCGCGGGCTGGGCGACATCGTGACGCTGACGGTCGGAGAGTATCTGGCGCTCGATTGGCGCAAGCGGCTCCGCTACCGCCTCTATCGCCATCCGATCGTGATGTTCGGCCTCGGGCCGACCTATCTTTTCCTGTTGCAGCATCGCGCGCCGCTCGGCCTCATGGGCGAGGGCTGGAAGCCCTGGCTGTCGACGATGTCGACCAACCTCGGGGCCGCGGTCGTCGTCGCTGTGCTGATGTGGTTGATCGGCCCGGCGCCGTTCCTGTTGATCCACGGGCCGATCTTCGTGCTCGCCGCGACGATCGGCGTCTGGCTGTTCTACGTCCAGCATCAGTTCGAGAACACGCGCTGGACGCACGAGGCGCAGTGGAGCCTGCCCGAGGCGGCGCTGCACGGCTCCTCGTATTACGACCTGCCGATGGTGCTGCGCTGGTTCAGCGCCAATATCGGCGTGCACCACGTCCATCACCTCTCCAGCCGCATTCCCTTCTACCGCTTGCGCGAAGTGCTGCGCGACTATCCGGAACTCGGCACGATCAGCCGCGTGACGCTGTGGCAAAGCCTGCGCTGCGTGAACTACACGCTGTGGGACGAAGACGCGCAGCGGCTGATTTCCTTCGGCGCCTTGCGCAGGAAGCTGCGGGAGGCCGGCAAGCGGGCCTGAGCGGCGAGGACGCGCCTACCCCGCCTCCCCCACCCGCTTGATCTCCCACTCCAGTTCGATCCCGCTCGCCGCCTTAACGCGCCGGCGCACTTCTTCGCCGAGCGCCTCGATATCGGCGGCGGTCGCTCCGCCGCGGTTGATGAGGAAGTTGCAGTGCAGCGTCGAAACCTGCGCGTCGCCGACGGTGAGGCCGCGGCAGCCGGCGGCGTCGATCAGTCGCCAGGCCTTGCAGCCGGGCGGGTTCTTGAACGTCGAGCCGCCGGTCTTGTCGCGAATCGGCTGCGAGGCTTCGCGCGCGGCGGTGATGCGCTCCATCTCGGCCTTGATCGCCTGCGGATCGCCCTTGCGTCCCTGCAACACGGCGCGGGTGAAGATCACGTCGTCGGGCGCTTGGCTGTGGCGATAGGAAAAACCCATCTCCGCCGGGCCGAAGACGCGCCTCGCGCCGGCGCGATCGATCCCACGCGCCTCGACGAAGACTTCGCGGGTCTCGCCGCCGTGCGCGCCGGCGTTCATCCGTAGCGCGCCGCCGAGCGAACCCGGCACGCCGCGCAGGAAGGCGAGTCCGTCGATTCCGGCTTCCGCCGCGACGCGCGCGATCTGCGCGTCGAGCGTCGCCGCGCCGGCGATCACACGGCGATCGGGCGTCGTCTCGATAGCGCCGAACGCTTTGCCGCCCAGGCGAATCACCACGCCGCGAATGCCGCCGTCGCGGATGATGAGATTGGACCCCAGGCCGATGACCGTGACCGGAATCGTGCGCGGCAGGTTCGCCAGGAAATAGGCGAGATCGTCCTCGTCGGCCGGGGAAAAAAGAACCTCGGCCGGGCCGCCGACTCGGAACCAGGTGTAGGGAGCGAGCGGCGCGTCGGCGGTCAGACGCCCGCGCAACTCGGGCGTCCGTCGCGCGATCTCAGCGGCCCGTTCCGTCCCGCTCACGCGGCGACGCCGTCGAGCGCGGCGAGTTCGGCGGGCAGCGAATAGGCCCATTGGGTGACGCTGCCGGCGCCGAGGCAGACGACATAGTCGCCCGGCCGGGCGAGCTTGCGCACGATGCCGGCGAGCTTGTCGGGCGAAGGCAGCACGACGGCGTGGCGGTGGCCATGGGCGTTGATCGCGGCGGCGAGCGCCTGCTTGTCGACGCCGGCGATCGGCGTTTCGCCGGCCGGATAGACGTCGGCGACGATGACCGCGTCGGCGTCGTTGAAGCAGCCGGCGAAGGATTCGAACAGCGACTGCAGCCGCGTGTAGCGATGGGGCTGGACGACCGCGATCACCTTGCCGCCGGCGGCGGCGCGCGCGGCGCGCAGCACGGCGGCGATCTCGACCGGATGGTGGCCGTAATCGTCGAAGATCGTCACGCCCTTCCACTCGCCGGTGCGGGTGAAGCGGCGCTTGACCCCGCCGAAGCCGGCGATCGCCTTGCGGATCGTCGCCGGCGGCACTTTGAGCTCGTGGGCGACGGCGATCGCCGCGGTCGCGTTGAGCGCGTTGTGGCGGCCCGGCATCGGCAAGGCGAGGTCGTCGATGAAGGTCGCCTCGCCGTTCTTGCGGTCGCGAATCAGCACGCTGAACTTGGTCAGGCCGCCGGCGAGATCGACGTCGAGCAGGCGCGCGTCGGCCTGCGGATTCTCGCCGTAGGTGATCACGCGCCGGTCCTCGATCCGGCCGACCATCTCCTGCACGGTCGGATGGTCGAGGCACATGACGGCGAAGCCATAGAATGGCAGGTTCTCGACGAAGGCGAGGAACGCCTCCTTGATCGCCTCGAAGGTCTTGAAATGGTCGAGGTGCTCGGGGTCGATGTTGGTGACGATGGCGACGTCGGCGGGCAGTTTGAGGAAGGTGCCGTCGCTCTCGTCGGCCTCGACCACCATCCAATCGCCGCCGCCCAATTTCGCATTGGCGCCATAGGCGTTGATGATGCCGCCGTTGATCACGGTCGGGTCGAAGCCGCCGGCGTCGAGCAGCGTCGCCACCAGCGACGTCGTCGTCGTCTTGCCGTGGGTGCCGGCGATGGCGACGCATTGCTTGAGCCGCATCAACTCGGCAAGCATTTCGGCGCGCCGCACCACCGGAATGCGCCGCGCCCGCGCCGCCGTCAGCTCGGGATTGTCGCGCTTGATCGCGGTCGAGACGACCACCACCGCCGCCTCGCCGAGATGGGCGGCGGCGTGGCCGACGAACACCGAGGCGCCGCGCTCGCGCAGCCGCTTGACGTTGGCGTTGTCGCTCGCGTCCGAGCCCTGCACGCAATAGCCGAGGTTGATCAGCACCTCGGCGATGCCCGACATGCCGATGCCGCCGATGCCGACGAAATGGATGGGCCCAAGTTCGCGCGGCAGTCTCATCAGGCCTCACTCCTCGCGCCGCCGGCCATCGCCGGGGCGGTTGCGAAATCGCCCCGACATAATCCGAATCGCCTTTCCGGCCAAATCGGGCCTCAGCGCAGGCGGTAGATCGTCGCTTGCGGCGTTTCGGCGATCTGCGCGAGGCCCGCCTCGTCCGGCCGCCAGTCGCAATCGACGTGCAGGGCGATCAGCGTGTCGTAAAGGCCGCGCCAGTCGTGACTGGCGAGCCAAGCGGGATGGGGCGGGGTCCACGGCGTCGCGTCGAGGCGCGGATCGCGGGCGGCGACCGGCTGCATGCCGCGTCCGGTGAACAGCGTGCTCGCCAGCGCGCGGCGGTCGATGACGACGAAGTTGATCAGTCCGCGGTAGAAGTCGGCGTCGTCGAGCGCGGGACAGCGCCCCGCCGGCGGCGCGACGGCGAGCACGCGCGCGCCCGGCGGCACGGCGCGGATCGCCTCGCGGAATTCCGTCGCCCAGCCGTCGTACGCGACCCAGTGCGGCGCCGCCATGCCGACCCGCGTCGCGACCAGGGCGACGGCGAGCGCAATCGTCCAGCGCTTCGCGGCGGCTTCGCGCGGCCCCTGCAAAGAAGCGAGCGCGAGATAGGCGAGCAGAACCGCCAGGCGCGCGTCGATGAAATCGGCCGCGCCATGCGCCGAGGGCGCGAGGGCGACGACCGCCGCGACGCCGACGAGCTGCAATCGCATCGCCGGCGCAAAGGCGACGCGCCGGGTCAGGATTCCGCCGGCGACGACGACGATGAGCGTGAGCGTCCCGAGCACGCCCGCCGCGGCGGTCCAGTCGTACATCGGCGCGGCGAGCGCGGCGAGCTTCGAGCCGGGTCCCGAGAGGCGCGAATCGATCGGCGGCGCGAAGGCCCACAGCGCGAAGCCCGCCAGCAGGCAGCAGACCGTCGAGAGCGCGCGCATCGCCCAATCGCGAGGCGATTCGCCGGCGCGCCGCGGCGACTCGTAGACGGCGACGAGCAGTCCGAAGGCGGCGAAGGCGGCGAGGTGGCAGAAGAACAGGACCGCCGAGACAAGGTTGAACAGCGCGATGCGCAGCGGCAGCCGACGCCGGTCGATCGTCAGCCAGGCGGCGAAGGCGATCAGCGCCAGGCCCATGCCGATGGCGAAATTGAGCAGCCCGAGCGTGACAACAAGGTTGTAGGCGAGCGCCGGCGCGAGCAGCACGGCGGGCTGCGGCGCGCCATGCACCGCCTTGCCGATCCGCCACGCGCCCCAGGCGGGCAGGGCGATCGCCGCGCCCCAGGCGAGCGCGATCACGCCGTAGGGCGTGACAAGCGGCGACAGAGCAAAGCCGGCGAGGTCGACGGCGAGGTCGGGGATCGGCGTCAGCCGAACCTGGTAGAGCGCGGCGAGCGGATCGCCGGGCGCCATGTGGTAAAGCGTCAGCCGCGCCCAGTGGTTGACGAGGTCGAAGCTCGGCGGGATCGGCCAGATCGCCAGCGGCGCGAGCGTCGCGGCGACCAGCGCAAAATAGACGAGGCCGAGCCGCGTCGGCGCGGCCGCGGCGGCGCTTGGCGCTTGGGGTCGGCCCGCCTCGGCGGTCATGGGGCGTCCTTCGCTTGCGGATTCGAAACGCCGCCGGAGCTTGCCCGCCGCCGATGAACAAAGTTTTGCCGGCTCGCCGCTCGGACGCGCGTCGATCAGATCAGGCGGTCGAGGCGGAAGGTCAGGACGAAGACGATGAGCGCCGCGGCGGCGAGCGCATGGACGAGAAACGCCGCCGCCGACAGCCAAGCGGCGACGCGCCGGCCGGCGAGAGCGAGGCCGGCGACGAGAGCGACGACCGCTTCGAAAGCGACCAGCCTGACGTCGGTGTTGGTCGCCAAGTCGTCGCGCACCTCTTCGATCAGCGCCGGATACGCCGAATACTGCGACGCCTTGTAGAGCAGGATCGTTGCGGCGACGGCGAGGTTGAGCCCGATCATCAGCCGTGGGACCCGCCGCTGCGTCAGGCCCATGACGCCGATGACGAGATGCACGCCGAGCAGCGCCGCGGCGACTGCGACCAAGCGCGCGTTGTCGTCGAGCAGCCCGTCGATGGCGTCGGCAAATGCGCCCGGCCCCATTCTTCGCCTCGCTCGGCGCCCCGAAAACTTCGGCCGGGCCGCCCGAGCGGGCGCGAATCGGGCGGCCTCTCGTCTTACGGGCCGCCCGCCGGATCGACCCGTCAGCGATCGACCATCGCCTGCGCGCTCTCGGGATAGCGGTCGCCCTCGACCTTGATTCGCGCCAGCGCAGCCTCGATCTGGCTGAGGTCGACGGCGGTCAATGCGACCTCCGCGCCGCCGAGGTTTTCCTCCAGTCGATGGAGCTTGGTCGTGCCGGGGATCGGCGCGATCCATGGTTTCTGGGCGATGAGCCAGGCGAGCGCGAGTTGGGCCTTGGTCGCGCCCTTCTTCGCCGCGATCGCGCCGAGCCGGCTGACCAGCGCCAGATTGGCCTTGCGCGCCTCCGGCGTGAACCGCGGGTAAGCGTTGCGGGCGTCGCCGGCGGCGAACTGGGTCTTCTCGTCGATCGCGCCGGTGAGGAAGCCGCGACCGAGCGGGCTGAACGGCACGAAGCCGATGCCGAGTTCCTCGAGCGTCGGAAAGATCTTCGCCTCCGGTTCGCGCCAGAACAGTGAATATTCGCTCTGCACCGCCGTCACCGGCTGCACCGCGTGGGCGCGGCGGATCGTCCGCGCGCCCGCCTCCGACATGCCGAAATGCTTCACCTTGCCCTGCGCGATCAGCTCTTTCACCGTCCCGGCGACGTCCTCGATCGGGACGTTCCTATCGACCCGGTGCTGGTAGAAAAAATCGATCCGGTCGGTGCGAAGCCGCTTGAGCGAGGCGTCGGCGACGGCGCGAATGTTCTCCGGACGGCTGTCGGGCCCAAGCCGGACGTCGCCGTTGCGGAAGCCGAATTTGGTCGCGATCACGACCTGATCGCGCACCGGCGCCAGCGCTTCGCCGACCAGCTCTTCGTTGACGAACGGCCCGTAGCATTCGGCGGTGTCGAAGAAGGTGACGCCGCGCTCGTAGGCGGCGCGGACGAGCTTGATCGCCTCGCCGCGGTCCATCGCCGGGCCGTAGGCGAAACTCAGGCCCATGCAGCCGAGGCCGATCGCCGAGACTTCGAGGCCGTTTTTGCCGAGAACGCGCTTTTGCATCGATTTCTCCTTTGGCGCGGCGGGGGGGACGACGGCGCGTCTTCGGCTCCTGATGTAGCCGGCGCCGGGCGTTTCGATTAGACGCTTAATGTCGAAATGGGCTATAAGTCTGTCTAATCAATGTCGCGCATCGACCTCAACGACCTCGACGCCTTTCTCGCCATCGCGCGCGAGAAGAACTTCACCCGCGCCGCGGCGCAGCACGGCGTATCGCAATCGGCGCTGAGCCAGACCCTGCGCGGCCTGGAGGAGCGGCTCGGCGTGCGGCTCTTGGCGCGAACGACCCGCAGCGTCGCGCCGACCGAGGCGGGCGAACGCTTGATGCGCGCGATCGGCCCGCATCTCGAAAGCGTCGCCGACGCGCTGGCGGCGATCAGCCGCTTGCGCGAGACGCCGGCCGGCGCGGTTCGCATCAGCGCCACCGAGCACGCCGCCAACAGCGTGCTCTACCCCGCCGTCGCTCGGTTGGCGCGCGACTATGCGGAAATCGCGATCGAGATCTGCGTCGACAACGCCTTCGTCGATATCGTCGCCGCGCGCTTCGACGCCGGGGTGCGGATCGGCGAGCAGGTCGAGAAAGACATGGTCGCCGTCCGCATCGGCCCCGACATGCGCATGGCGATCGTCGGCGCGCCCGCTTATTTCGAACGCTTCCCTCGGCCGGACACGCCGCGCGACCTCACCCGCCATCGCTGCATCGCCATGCGCCTTCCGACCTTGGGCGGCCTGCTGCCGTGGGAGTTCGAGAAGAACGGCCGCGCGGTCAATGTCCAGGTCGAGGGACAGCTCACCTTCAACGTCATGGCGATGGGCCTGAGGGCGACGCTCGACGGACTCGGCCTCGGCTATTGCCAGGCCGATCTCGTCGCGCCCTATATCGCCGACGGCCGCCTCGTCAGCGTGCTGGAGGACTGGTGCGCGCCGTTTCCCGGCTACCATCTCTATTACCCCAGTCGGCGCCAGCACTCGGCCGCCTTCGCCGTCGTGGTCGAGGCGCTGCGCTATCGCGGCGGAAGGTTGGGGTAAGCCGCGCGCGACCCGGCTTGACGCAATCGCTCGCTTCGCCTCCATTTTTCGGGACGCCTCATTTCACGGTGACCCCGGGCGCGAGCCCCAGCAGCGCATCCGCATTCGCATGCGCGATTTTCTCGCGGTCGACCGGGGAGAGCGGAAAGGCCATCAGGAAGTCGACAGCCGCCTTGCTGTCGCCAAAGGGATAGTCGACCGAAAACAGGATGCGATCCGCGCCGAAGGTCATAAGGGTCGCCAGGAACGCCGGCGCGCTGGCGAAGCCGCTGGTCGAGACCCAAACCTGATCGAGGATGGCGCGTGCGGCGCTGCGGTCGAGATGCGCGCCGCTGTATCGGGAGAAGACGCGCTCCACCCGCTCCATCATCGCCGGCAATCCTTCGCCCATATGGCCGATCAGGAGTTTCAATCGAGGGTGGCGATCCAATGCGCCAGACAGCGCCAGGCGCAGGATATGGACCGCCGTTTCGGCATGCCAGCCCCACCCGGCGATCGACAGCATGAACGAGGCCTCCCCCGGCAGACCGTCGTAATAGGCGGTGCTCACCACGGAACCGTCCGACCGAGATAATCGAGGTACTGCAGGCCTGCCTTCCCCTCTTGCGCCGCGATGGCGTCGGCGAGGTTGGGAATGCTTTCCTCGACGCTCAGACGCGCTTGCGGGCCGCCCAAGTCCGTCCTGACCCAGCCCGGCGCCAGCAGCAGCAAGGTTCGCGGATCGTCTTTGTGGCGAGCGGCGTAGCTGCGCATGAACATGTTCAGCGCCGCCTTGCTGCCTCGGTACACCTCGTAATTCCCGTTCAGATTGTTGGCGACGCTCCCCTGTCCGGAGGACATGACGGCGATCGCGCCCGTGGGAAGCGCCACATCTTGGAGCGCCTCGACAATACGCATCGGGCTCAGCGCGTTGGTCACCATCACGCGAACAAACTCGTCGGTCGACACGTCGGCGATCGTCTCCCGAATCCCCACCCCCGCGTTGACGAACAGCATGTCGAAACGTCGCGATTCCAGCCGAGCGCGCAGCGCGGCGACCTGATCGGGATGATTGATGTCGACGATCTCGACTTCGAGCCGTCCGCCCGACGTCGCCGCAAGTTCGTGCAGCGCGGTCTTGGCGGCGCCGCGAACGGTGGCGACAATGCGCCAGCCGCGTTTCAAGTATTCCGCCGCCAGCGCGAGGCCAAGGCCGCGGGACGCTCCAATCAGGAGCAGGTTTTTGTTCAGGTCGGGCATCGGGGAGCTTCCATTCATAAATGCATCGGATCATGGGCCTCGGTGAGCGTCGCCTTGGCCGATGCAGAGGAAATAGCATCGCCGCGATGCGGCGGAAGACGCGACGGATGCATTGTATGGCTGCGCCGAACGCCATGCGTTCCGACGCGCCGTGCATCCTATGATACCTTTGCCGGCAAATGCCCGAGGTCGACCTGAATCTGTTGATTGCGCTCGATGCGCTGCTCGCCGATGGCAGCGTGGCGGGGGCGGCGCGACGGCTTGGCCTGAGCGCGTCGGCGATGAGCCGCACGCTTGCTCGCCTGCGCGCCGCAACCGGCGACGCGCTGCTGGTGCGCGCCGGCCGCGGCTTGGTTCCGACGCCTCGCGCCGCCGAGCTGCGCGAGCGCGCCCGCGACTTGGCGCAGGAGGCTCGGGCCTTGCTGCAGCCCGGCGGCGCGGAACTGGACATATCCGCTTTGAAGCGGGCGTTCACCATTCGCGCCAACGAGGGCTTCGTCGAGGTTTTCGCCGGCCGAATCGTCGCGGCGGCGACGGCCGCCGCGCCCGGCGTGCGTCTGCGCTTCGCGCCCAAACCCGACAAGAACGTGCAGCCGCTAAGAGAGGGGACGGTCGACCTCGAGATTGGCGTCCTCGGCGAGACGGGGCCGGAGTTGCGCGTGCAGGCGCTATTCCGCGACCATTTCGTCGGCGTGGTTCGCAAAGGGCACCCGCTTCTCGCCGCGGGCGAGATCACGCCGGAGCGCTACGCCGCCTTTGGTCACGTGGTCGCATCGCGCCGCGGGCGCTCGAACGGCCCCGTGGACGAGGCGCTGGACGCGCTCGGGCTCACACGTCGAATCGTCGCGATCGTGCCGAGCTTTTCGGCGGCTTTGGCGGTCGCGTGCGCGTCCGACTTGGTGGCGCTGGTGACGAACTCGTTTCTAACCGTCGCGAACGGCCGCCAGGCCGAAACGGCCCGCGCGGCCATGCAGAGCTTCCCATTGCCGGTGAGCACCGAGTCGATAACGGTGTCGCAGCTGTGGCACCCGCGCGTCGACGCCGACCCGGCGCAACGTTGGCTTCGCGGCTTGGTGCAAGCGGTCTGCCGAGGCAAGGGCGGCTGATTCTTGCTGAAACGACGACGTCGTTCGAGCAAGCGCCGGATCTCATCCGCTAGGTGACGACGCTCGGCGCTTTGCGCCCGGTGCGCTGCTCGATCTCGGCGAGCGAGCGCGACAGGCCGATCAGGTCGGCGAGCGCCGCCTGCGCGTCGAGGGCGAGGTTCTCGCCCGGCGGCTCGTAGCGCTCGATGTAGACGCGCAACGTCGCGCCGACCGTGCCGGTGCCCGACAGGCGATAGACGATGCGCGAGCCGCCTGCGAACATCACCCGCACGCCCTGGCCCTTGGTGTCGGAGCCGTCGACCGGATCGTGATATTCGAAATCGTCGGCCGCCTCGACCGTCAGCGCGCCGAAGCGCTGGCCCGGCAGACTGGCGAACTGCGCGCGCAGCGCGTCCATCAGCGCGTTGGCGGCGGCGAGGTCGACCTCCTCGAAATCGTGGCGGGTGTAGTAGTTGCGGCCGTAGGTCGCCCAGTGCTGGCGCGCGAGCTCGGCCACCGAAATGCGGCGCTTGGCGAGGATGTTGAGCCACAGCAGCACCGCCCATAACCCGTCTTTTTCGCGCACGTGGTCGGAGCCGGTGCCGGCGCTCTCCTCGCCGCAGATCGTCGCCTTGCCGGCGTCGAGCAGGTTGCCGAAGAATTTCCACCCGGTCGGCGTCTCGTAGCAGGCGACGCCGAGCTTGGCGGCGACGCGGTCGGCGGCGGCGCTGGTCGGCATCGACCGGGCGATTCCCTTGAGCCCCTTGGCGTAGCCCGGCGCGAGCCGCGCATCGGCGGCGAGCATGGCGAGCGAATCGGAAGGGGTGACGAACTGGCCGCGGCCGATGATCAGGTTGCGGTCGCCGTCGCCGTCGGAGGCGGCGCCGAAGTCGGGCGCGTCCTTCGACATCATCTCGTCGTAGAGCGCCTTGGCGTAAGTGAGGTTGGGGTCGGGGTGATGGCCGCCGAAATCGGGCAGCGGCGTGCCGTTGACCACCGTGCCCGCCGGCGCGCCGAGCTCGCCCTCGAGGATCGCGTGGGCGTAAGGGCCGGTGATCGCGTGCATCGCGTCGAAGCGCATGCGGAAGCCGGAGGCGAACAAGGCGCGGATGGCGTCGAAGTCGAACAGCGTCCGCATCAGCGCCGCATAGTTCGTCACCGGATCGACGATCTCGACCGTCCCGCCGTCGAGCTTCGTCGTCCCCAGCGCGTCGATGTCGACGTCGGGCGTATCGAGCGTCTTGATGACGGCGATGGTCTGGGCGCCAGCGAAGATCCGGTCGGTCAGCTTCTCCGGCGCCGGGCCGCCGTTCTCGGCGTTGTATTTGATCCCGAAATCGCCGTCCGGCCCGCCGGGATTGTGGGAGGCGGAGAGGATGATGCCGCCGTAGGCGCCGAGGATGCGGATCAACGCCGAGGCGGCCGGCGTCGACAGCAGGCCGCCGCGGCCGACGACGATGCGGCCGAAGCCGTTGGCCAGCGCGATGCGGATCGCCTTCTGGATCGCCTCGCGATTGAAGTAGCGGCCGTCGCCGCCGATCACCAGCGTCTTGCCGGAAAAGCCGTCGAGCGAATCGAAGATCGACTGGACGTAGTTCTCGACGTAGTTCGGCTGCTGAAAGACCGTCGTCTTCTTGCGCAGGCCCGAGGTGCCGGGCTTCTGGTCGGCATAGGGCGTGGTGGCGACGGTTTGGATCATCGGGCGGGGCCTTCTTTGTCGGGCGGGACTGTAGCGGGGAGGCGACGGCGGCGGCAATCGGGGGGCGGAGGGAGCGGCGCGCGTCAAGCGCCGCGTCGCGTTTCGTCAAGCCGCGCCAAGTTTTGTCAAGTTTCGTCAAGCGGCGGGTTGACATGTCAAGGCTCAATCTCTGCGATTCCAGCCGCTTAGTCAGGCGTCAAGGCGCCGACGCCCATCCGTCAACTTCCCGCAGCCTCCGCGACCCAGGCGACGCCTGTGCGACGGATTATCGGTAGAATAGCAGAAATTCTGAATTTCGGAAAGTGTCGGTTGCGAGTGTGTCGGTTGCGAGTGCGCGCAGCGTTCGTTTGAAATTGCTCGCCACCGCCCCTCGTCCTGAGCCGCCGCGAAAACAAATGGTGACGGCGCGGGCTCATGTGGGAGGTCATGGCCGAGTTTGGCGCCGTCACCACGCTAAGAGCCAAGCGCAAAGCGATTTTAAGTTCCAGCGCTTGATTCGAGAAGCGGCGGACGCCAGCGCGAGATGACTTATCCCGCGTCAAAGCATGCGTGGCGAAAACACGCCGCCAAGTTCGGCAGGGAGCGCCGCCGACCTCATGGAGGCCTGTTGTTTCCGAAGCGGCGAGACGGTCAAGGGGCGAAGTCCGCCTGCGGCGGCGCGCGCACAGGGCGTCGAGAGACGCCCGTCTTTCGACGCCTATGAGCGCGCCCTTGACCGTCTCGCCGTTTCGCAAGGTTTCGCATCCATGAGGCCGACGGCGCGGGGGAGTCGGAAAGCCGTGAGACGGAGAGCCGGGCGGCGGAAAGCCGGGAGGCGACGAATTGGAAATTTATGCACGCGTCACCGTAATTCGTAATTCCGGTGGGTCGTGAAAGGAAGAGCCGGGCGGCAGCGAATTGGGCATTTATGCAGGCGTCACCGTAATTCCGTAATTCGTACGTAATTCTCGTAATTCCGTAATTCGAAGCCCGCCTACGGCGGCGCGCTAAAAGCGCGCCCTTGACCGTCTCGCCGTTTCGGAAGATTTCGCATCCATGAGGTCGACGGCGCGGTGGGTCGTGAAAGGAAGAGCCGGGCGGCAGCGAATTGGGCATTTGTGCAGGCGTCACCGTAATTCCGACGATGTCTCGCCCGCGGCCAACAGGGTCCCCGTCGCCAAGTTCGGCAGGGAGCGCCGTCGACCTCGTGGAAGCGTCTTGTTTCCGAAACGGCGGACGGTCAAGGGGCGAAGGCCGCCTCACGGCGGCGCGCCATAGAGCGTCTCGCCGTTTCGGAAGATTTCGCATCCATGAGGCCGACGGCGCGGTGGGTCGGCGGGGCGTCAGACGGTGGCACGCCGACGGCGCATCAGAAATTTGCGTAAGCTTCGCTGCAATACCCA